>TARA_R110002167_G_scaffold42935_14_pt1 | contig 20710 bp, 19 predicted proteins | sample TARA_R110002167 | Tara Oceans TARA_R110002167 (sample SAMEA4398238) | marine metagenome | biome: Polar Biome; feature: [MES] marine water layer (ENVO:01000295) within the mesopelagic zone...; material: water (ENVO:00002006), including particulate matter (ENVO:01000060) such...
CTAAACATGGCCTTTTCATGCGCTTCGATGCTCTCCAGATATTGATCGAGTTTGGCTTTCTCAAAGCTCTGAGCGGAAACACTGCTTACCCAAATAAAGAGAATGAGGCTAAAACTTTTTTTCATGATGCTATCCTTACAATATGAAAGAGTATTAACAGAGTATAGATGAGGCCTAAGCTAGGCAATGTTTTGTTACTTTAACTTACCCTAGCCCCAAGAGAATTATTGCGAAAGTTCAGTAACTCTCAGTATTTAATAAACAAATTAGGCAAACAGTTTTGCTTTGTATTGCCTGCTTCATAAATAGAAGAGTTGCAAGCGTGCTTAAAGTGAACTTGGCCTTTTGACACTTTGCCGCTATTTGTGAATAAGCACTCAAAATCACTTTGTTCGAATTTTTGCCTGTCGTTTACTCGTGCAAGTTGGCCCCTGCTTAGCTAGGCACCCATTTATCCGTAAGTAGCTTGTAAGTATTCGATAATTTTTGCTGACTCAAACAAAGCCACACCGTGATTTGGATCGATTAGGTAAGGTATAGCCATCCGCCCCGCTTTCTCCTGCAATTCCTTACGATTTTTCAGCTTACTTTCAGGCACAATATTGAACAACTCTCTGACAGGGGGTAGCAACCACTCACCCAACTCAGTTCTGCCGCAACTGCGCAGCACATAGGGGATTTCTAGCTCACACAGGTATTCGCGTACAGGTCGAGCATAGGGACTGGACTCGAAACTATATAACTCGAGTAACTTTTCCGGGGGCTGTGAAGCTACTTTTTTGAGCCCCAGCCCCGGACGCGCAACACTTGCCAGCATAGATCCTACTTTGTGAAAGGCCCCGAACTGCCATTTCAAAGGCAGGCTTTTTTGCCCGTAAGTAGCAAACAAGTACGTGACAATATCCAGCGACTCATACATGGCGATACCAGTATTGGTATCGACCAAATACGGGAACTGCGCTTTGCCGCCAAGCTCAATCACTTCTGAACGGTAACGTTCACCACCCTTTGGGCAGGGATAGATTTCGGCATCCAGATCAAGTTCGGTAAGTGCTTCTCTAACTAAACGGCAGTAAGGGCAACCCTCTATATCATAAAGTTTGAGGGACAATTCCGGCTTAATAACTGCCGCATGACTACTGATGCCTGTACCTGAGCGCACCACTGTTGCGAACAAGGATGAAGCAATATTTAAAGGACCTAAATTTAGTTTTTTCAAAGTAGTCATTCCGATTAGTAAGTGATGGGTCAGCCAACCCAACTTTGATTTACAGTATAACAGTTAGATATTTTCTATTTCTAACTGTTGGCTGGTTGTCAGTTAACATCACTTTAGTGCTAGCCAACTAAATCAAGGCGGCCTTAGCAAAAATATATGCTATGTCACAGCGTCTTTCTACTGTATTTTAGATTGCTTTGAAATCCTAACTTTTGTGGCTTTTTTAATATGAATACAAGGAGAGAAAATGTTTTTTAATTGGTTTTCTCAACGTGACGAAACTAAATTTCTAGTTGAAATTAATTTACAAACACCACGGCAATTATTTAATACTCTCGATCCATCGCCTTTTCATGAAAAAGACTTAGACAGTGCGGCTGAGCGTTACATTATTGATTCAGCAGACGAGCTTGCTCTTCATAAACCGCTAAATTTACTTATACACCTACCTGAAAATACTATTACTCATGAAACGGCCAAGCATTTCCAGGATTCGATTCAACGCTATTTTACTTTTAGAGCGTCAGAAGCAAGCCTTCATTTAAGACGGTGTTTTCGTGACGGACGAATTGCCTTATTGGTCGGTTTTTCGTTTTTACTGAGCTGTCTGATGATAAGAGAACTGTTGCTGACTTATGGCGATGGCTTTTTGTATGACTTTTTAGCAGAAGGTTTTTTGATAACTGGATGGGTCGCCCTCTGGCACCCGTTAGATATCTTTTTATATCAATGGTGGCCTTTACTCAGGCGGCACCGCCTTTTAGATAAAATAAGCCAATTAAGTGTAGAAGTAACTCCGTCTTCATCACAAACGTTTTACTCGGAAAACTCTAGTAGCTCAAACTTGAGCTAACAATTGGAACCACTGAGGACACAGAGTCCATAGAGGGAAATTAGATAAAAAAGACAGTTATTATTGAGGTAAATACCAGAGACGACTGGCGCTAATGTGTCAAAAGCGGTTATAGCCGAGTCACTCAGTGAGCTCCCCCAACATAGTAGAAAGCTGACAGCCGGTTAATTTTTTTGAGGGACGGTTTCTTGAGCCAAAGCAGCCGTCAGCACAAACAAAAGTGGCGGCTCAGAAGCGCCGCCGCGCTGTAAAGCCTAGACCACGAGACCGAGACCTAACAAGGCAAAATTGCGGGTTCAGGAACTATTGTCATTGCCATCTCTGATGCACCGCTGCCGACGACGTTCAAAGAAGAACCACCGAAGGAGTTGGGGTTGAAATTCCCGGTGCGGTTACTGCCATTTAGCATGTCGCCCATCGAATCGTAGGTGATGTAAACATAGTTTTGCGTGCTTTCCCCCCTTTAAATTGGCTAGGTTCCAGTACACCATGCCGTCATAGCAGTCACTCTTACTGATACCCTAATTTATCAACTCATCTAATTTCTTTTGCAACTACTATGCATTAGGTGGTTCCCTTTTTATTAGTCAATCAGCATATCCTTTTGACATAGTCCCGATGCGTGTAATGTATAAACTGGGCTTAAGCACCAAACCTAACCCTAACCCCCGCATTGACTATGAAGCCGTCGTTACGAGACCATATATCAGTTGTCCACTGGCCACTTGGGGCTCGTGTTGGCAGTATCATTGCGTGTTCATCGGTTTGTTTAACATCAAGCAAATTTTCAAGGTTTATAAACCAACTGAATTTCCCCACTGCGATTTCACCCATCAAACCAAGGTGCCAGTAAGGTTTTGAGTAATCCGTAAAAGGGTTGTCAGTTAAACGCTGCGCCCCTGTGTAGTATGCCTCAAATCCGGCTCTGAAGTTGCCGTGTTGCTCCCACATTGCAACAAAGCCAGCCGAGTGTTTGGGCGTCAGGGCAATTTCACGGCGCTGTGATGATGTATCCGGTGTCAGTTCTGTGGCATCAAGATAGAGGTAACTGGCCGTTAACTTTACATCCCGCCAGTAGTAACGCAACAACAGTTCCGAGCCACGTATTTTACTCTCACCAGCAGCATTGACTAAGCGCACGCTGTCCGCTGCGCCAACGTCGTTAAGGGCAAAGGCTTCTAAACCAGTCACATTATCAATATTCGCGCCAAATAAAGTTAAACTGCTTTCGATATTGTCATAGGTGTAGGTGAAGTCCAGTGAGGCAGTTTGGGCAGACTCTTCATTAATATCACTAATAGCTTCTAATCTGGCTAGTCCTGCCGCTTCAATTTCCTCAACAAAGGGGGTCGGCGCAAAATAGCCCCGGCCATAGGATGCTCTGACGGTCAGGTCGCCCGGCCGATACAGAAGCGATAATCTGGGGCTGAACTGCGTGCCAAATTCACTATGTTTTTCAAGGCGTGCACTTAACGATGCCGTGATGACCTGATTGAACACATAATCTAACTGGGAAAATAAGCCAGGCACCTCATAAGAGTAATCAAATTGAGAGAAGGTCTGAGACGCAAACTTGTCGGCTTGATATGCTGCACCTATTACCCAGTCGGTGTTTTCGCTATAACCTGCCAGACTGGATTCCAGCAAATAACTCTCATGCTGGTCATCCTCCAGCACAAGCCCAAAACCGTGCTCGTGCCGTTGACGCATCGCTGATGCGCGGCTGTTTAGCGTCAGATGGTTAAAGACCGGCATAGTAAAAACCAAACCACCATCTAAGCGCTCTGAATCTTGCGTCTGTACAAAAGGATTGCCATCAGAAACAGTGCCCCCTGGCATAGTGCCGCCGTCCCGACGCTCCGACATTAGCCCCACGGTGGTATATAGCGCCTGACCATCATCGCCCTGCCAGTAAAGCCTTGGACGCGCTGTGTAACGCTCATAACCGGCCAAGTCAATCCATCCATCATTATCCACATCGGTAACAGCCTGATGATGAGCACCCGCAGTTATCGACCCCTGTAAAGAGGGCATTAGTGGTACTTCGATATAGGTAGTTAAATCCTGACCATCTTTGCTTGTGATATTCAGTAATGCCTCACCTTTTAAGGTGTCACCCGGTTTTCTTGATACTAAATTGATCACCCCTCCCAGCGCTGAACCGCCGTACAAAGATGAAGCTGAGCCCTTAATGATTTCAACTCGACCAATATCTGTTGGTGGAATTTGCAGTAAACCAATCGATGCAGTCTGGTTGCCATAAAGTGGCAATCCATCGGCTAACAATTGTGTATAACGACCATATAAACCTTGCATTCGAATATTGGCACTGCCCAATGCCGGTGATGTCGTTTGCACACGCACGCCACCTGTTTCAGCTAACAGCATGGAGATATTACCGGGTCGCATGGCGGCCTTTTCTTCAATTTCTTCGCGGTTTATTAGCTCTACTCTAATCGGTTGCTCATCGGCTATCCGCCCGGAACGGGTTGCTTGTACGACGATTTTTTCAACACTGTCATTGTGATCATCATCACCATGTTCATTTTCGTGCTCTTCATGGGGAGCTTGCTGCTCACCATAATAATGTAGCGACTGCGTTTCTGACTGAGCAGGCTTAGTATCACCAGCGATGGATCCTATCGGGAGTAACGGTTCTGCGGCTTGGCAAACTGAGTAAAAACCAAGCGATATAATCAATGTTGTTGCACGTGACGTCTTTGACATTTTATTCCTTATCTTGCAAAAGAACCTTATTAAACTAATACGAATCTTAGTTGGTTTTTAGCGTTACTGATCCATGGTAAATTGCAGACTAAAGGTTACAGTAGCTAGAAGGTCAAGATGAAAATCGGTGAACTGGCGCAGGCAACAAAGGTTTCGGCCAAAACCATTCGTTACTATGAAAATATAGGCTTGTTAACCTCCCCATCTCGTGAGGCTAATGGTTACCGCTATTACAGGTTACACGATGCAAAAACGCTGGTATTTATTAGGCGCTGTCGAGAGCTCAATATCCCGATTGAAGATATAAAGCAGTTAGTGGAGGTACAGCATAATCCCGAAGCCTCCTGCGCGACAGTCGACAATATTATAGCCGAGCAGCTTGCTAGGGTTCGGCAAATGCAGCAAGAGCTTAACCAACTAGAGCAAGCACTCTCTTCGCTGTTGACCTCTTGTAGCAGCAAACAGATCCAAGATTGCTGCATCTTACAAAGCCTTAAGTCTGCTAAATAAATATGACGGATGACTGAATTAAGTACCAACTTTTTAGTAAAAACTTGAACGACATATGACCGCTTTCTCAGTAAAGCAGCTCTTCAGCACAGATTCATCGTATGACTGGTTCACGCCCTGAGTCGTTCAGCAAGTTTTCTATGTAGCCAACAAGGGAGAATTTCTCTCTTTCAGTGTCTTTAGATACTTAAACTCATCATAAGATGTTCTCGCTCGAAGCCGTCTATCGTCTCAGTGCCATTTATAGTCATTACAGGATTAAATTCTCTCTGTAAATTTCAGCGCTTCTGACCTCGCAGTTAGTGCTAATACTACAACTGAATTATCACAGGCAAAAACTAAACATAAGACACTCGCTAGCCCGAAAATAACGCATTAAAAACAGGTGGGCGTGACTCTTGAAAGAGCGAGTTAATACATTTACCCGCTAAATATGGAAAAAACAAAACAAACGACATACAATGTAATGCAATGTATTACAAATGGTGATTTATGAAAACTGAAATGTTAAGCACACGTATCGACCACGACACCAAAGTTGCCTTTACTGATATTTGCGATGAAGTCGGTTTAAGTCCTTCACAAGCAATTAAACTTTTTGCTAAGGCCGTCATTAACCACGGTGGGATACCTTTTGATTTGAAAGTAAAACGACCAAATACAGACACGATAAGTGCAATACAGCAGCTAGAAAATGGCCTGGGTAGTAAAGCTAGCGATGTGAATGAGCTCTTTTCTGAATTGAGTGAGGGCAAAATAGGTAATGTATAGTCTTGAATATTCTAACCAATTCAAGAAGGATTTTAAGAAAATCGTGAAGCTGCCAATCCCTGATATTGTTGAGTTCGGTAAAGTAATATCGACTTTACAAAGTGGTTCACAGTTAGCCGTTAAATATGTTGATCATCCACTTTCGGGCAATTGGTCTGGATATAGAGATTGTCACATCAAACCAGACTTGGTTTTAATTTATAAAATTGATTCCAATACATTGAAACTTGCTCGAATTGGCTCTCATAGTGAACTATTCAACTAGCACGCTAACGAGTAACGAGGGGTCAGAACACTTGAAAGTCAGCTATCAGGCAATTTTTGACTTTATATAAGACTACTCAACTGCCCCAATGAGATATGACTTACTTGACAAGGTTCCATTCAGTCGTTTGAACTCACATCCGTAAGGGTCATTCAAGGATAAAATTCTCTCTGTAAATTTCAGCGCTTCTGACCTCGCTGCTCCTCTGTTTGCACGTCGGCCATAATTTGTTATAGCCACTACATCAGTTCGCCTAACCATGGGAACGCGCACCAACCAAGCCAGCAAAATAGCAACACCCTAAATACCAGAGATTTATTGATGCTTGGTTTTCTATTATTTGCAATATATGTCGCAATAAGTGAAAAGATGAAAATACCGTTAAACAAATACATAAATAGGGTGTGATGTAAGCCCTGATATCGAACGCCATAATCGTAAGAGACAAACAAAAATATTACTGATAACGAAACCAGCAAAGCACTAATACCTGTAAGTAAACCACTGATTTTTAAATTTTCGTGTGCTTTTGAACGCGTACTCAGCAAGAAAAAAAGGGCGTTGGGTAAAGACGCTAATAACAACAATAATGGACCTGGTAAGGCTAGTGCATAAAGCATGAATACCGGAATAACGACGGTAAATGAATAGGGGGAGTAAATTTGGGGATATCCAGCAGTCATAGTAAGTGCGCCTGAGACAAGAACGACAAGAAATCCCAGATAAATTTTTAATTTAATGCTCATACGATCCTAATTGGGTATAACCCCCAGTTAACAAATAATCTGCAGGATCAGAGACACCTGGTTTAAGCAGATAGATATATCGTTGCTTATCCCTTCCTTTCTCATATGCGACTTTCAGGGTGTGTCGAAATCTGATGTAACAACAATCAGATTGAGTTAAGACTAAATCATATAAGCTACTATCTTTTATTTATCTTCCGGCACTTCTACCACATCTTTTAACTCACTTATTTTGAGCTTTAATTGCTCAATTTGAATTTCGATAGGACCTTGCTGTTCTTTTTCAGCTTTAGCAAGCGTGGCTTTGAGGGCTTCGAGTTGTTGCAGCATATCGACTTTATCTATCGCAACCTGTTGGGCTTGCTCCGCTTTATCAAATACTACATCTTCGGCATTAGATTCATTTTCAACTTTTTTAAAGGCAGGAGAATGGGCTATCACCCTTTTGACATCGGGTCCCGCATGCTGACTGACAAAGTTGGGCGACATAATTTCAATGTCGTTGTCATGCAAACAATCCAATACATTGCGGTGCAGATTTGAGCGGGCGGTCAGTAGGTTTTTTACTTCGACCAACAAGCCGCTTACTCTATAACTAACTGCAAAATCGCCTAATTGAGTAACATGTACAAAGGGCTCTTCAAGCCCACTCTGTTGAGCCGCTTGCAAAAGCAACTCATCGATACGGCTGTGATGTAAGTCGTAACCCAGTGATAGCTCAACCGAAACAATGGTCCCTGAGCGACGAATAACACTGACCGCTTTACTAATCAGCAGACTGTTAGGTACAGACACCAATTCACGGGTTTGGGTTTGTATTTCACAATCAAATAAACCCAATTCGGTGACACGCCCAAAGGTGTCATCAAAACTAATAAAGTCACCGGCACGAAAAGGCTGAGTAAATCGCATCATGCCACCCGCCACTAAATTCCCGAAGATAGTAGTAGATGAAAATGCCAACAAACCGGATAACACAAGACCAATAAGACTGAGGATTTGTAGTTCTAAATTTTCTGATAGTGGCAGGGATATCACCACACTAATCAAGCCAACTAACATCAATAACAACATAAGTAGTTGGCGCACAAAAATGTTTTCATTACCCGTGTGTTTCAGTTTATTGAACATAAACACTTGGCTTAACCACGTTAAACCACCAAAAAACAACAAAGTTAGGATCACCGGTAACCAGTCGCTCAATATGTTGTCACTTAAATTCATGATATTTCCGCTATGCTTGCCGTTAAATATTGTCTGTGTGCTATGTTATCACTTAGCCGCTTTTAAATGACAAGGGATTAAAGTCCAGCTGGTGATAATGATCTAATTTACCTCACCAGTGGTAATGTTTTATGACTTTAGATAAATTATCACGCTACATCAAAGTTTCATCATGTTACGAATAACGTTGAACAGGAATATCCACTCCAAGGACCCCAAGATGGCATACAAACAACAAGGCTTTGCATTATTAACTGCCTTACTATTAAGTGTTAACGCTGCTGCCCAAGGCAATGAAGGTCAAAATCGCCGCCAAGTTGAACAATATGGTTGGTTATATGGTATTGGCATCGCACTTGACCAAGGGATCTATAAAGACTTTGATACTCGCGTTTTACCCCTGCCCTTAATTGGTTATCGCAGCGAGAACCTTACCGTTTTTGGCCCTTTTGTGAACTACCATTTTTATCGGCAGGCTGGCTTTGAATTTTCAGCCCGTTTAGTGCCGGTGTTTGAAGGCTATGATGAGTCAGACAGTCCAGTATTTGCTGGCATGCAAGATCGTGACTTTTCGCTCGCATTGGGCCTAGGAGCTAGCTATCAGCAGGGCGATCTAAAATTTGAAGTCACCGCATCACATGATGTGCTCAATCGCTCTGATGGTTATGAAGCGGGGCTCAGTGTCAGTAAAGTATTTCGTTATGGTGCGGTTTTTATTGAGCCCAGCGCTAGTGTTAAATATCAAGATAGCAATTACATAGACTATTATTATGGTGTGCAGGCTAGTGAAGCTACCCCTTCTCGAGCACAATATACGGGGCAAAGTGCACTTAACAAAGCCATTGGGATCTCTGTAGCCACGCCGATATTTTTTGATGGCATGACTCGTCTGTCAATCGAAAACACATGGTACGACGAAGCAATCGCTGACAGCCCGCTGACTGACAGTGACAGCAGTATTCGCGTGATGATGAGCTACTCTCGATTTTTTTAGTATGATACAAAGTAGTGGCTATGCTTAAAAAGAGACGCGCCAATAGGAGGTGGTCGTAGGTGAGCCATTTATGGGCACCCACTGTTCTGTTTGCTTAAACAACTCCATGGTAAACAAAACCTTTGCTGCTTGCTCTGGCAGGCTCATTAGGCCACACGAGAATATAAAGTCTTGTGGCATTGGCGTAAAATTAAACAAACCGTTTGCTATATCTAAGGGCCTATTAATCTGCCGTATTTGCTTTTTATCCAATAACTCTATTTGTTGTTCTGCAAGTTCTTGCTGAATATTAGCGAGTAACAAGTCACTGCTATCATCTGTAACAAGCGTATTAGCTAATTCTGTGGCATTTTTAATAATGTGTTTTTCAGCCTCTGCCTGTTCTTCTTGTGATAATTCCATAGCTACAAGGCTGTTAACACATAGTACTAAGCTCAGCACAAAACAAGGTAATACTTTCATTTTCATGCCTCGCCAAAGGGGAAGAGTTATGGCTTTAACAGCACTCGTCTGCAGCAGTCAGAGTTTATTGATAGTAGGTTAAAATAGAAAACTTGGGGCGGTTTTTAACAAAAAAATGCCTCGAGGAGGCAAACCAAGCCCTTTTGCACTATAGCGCCAATAGGTTTTGGTTAATCCATAAACTCAGAGCAATAAATGCTAGGTTGCATAATACTCGAACAGGCCAAGAATACGCTCGATACACAATATTTAAGCCCTTAGACAAGACAACCAACAATCCCATAATTAGAAACCAAGGAGTAAAAAAGAAGGTGATTCGCCACTTAACTAAAGTCACCGCTAAATCATGTAGGCCACCACTTATTGCAAAGGTTGTTATAGTCGCCAACCAAAAGGGCAAAAGTCGACTCAGCGGCCGCATCACATTGCGTGATAAATAGTAACTCCAAATGGGATTCCAGTAGTACCAAAATAGATTAAACGAACCCGCACCTAAAGAACGTTCGAGCATATTGCGCATCGAACCTGTCCCACCTAGCGGCACACCGTTGCGCCTTTTAACATATTGTGACAGTGAAATTGTTTTATGCATATTTGCTATAAAGGCCAAATAAATAAGAGGAGCACTATCGCCAAAGTAAAAATAACAGACAACAGTCAAAAGGCACACACCCAGCTAGTGATTATGAGCTCAACATCCTCGCTAAGTTGTTAAGTTTTGTAACTATCGACAAAGTTAAGTACTGACGTGTTTAAAGCCTGTGTCATAAAATGCTCAATATATTAGTCAGGCTCCAAGTCACTGCTGCGCATTTTTGAGTAAAGTTCAGAGCTGCTGCTAAGAATGTAATCATACCAGTGTAATACGTTTATAAAGTCTGCTGCTTGAATCAAAAATACACATTCTTCACAAACCTAGTTTTTATAACCAAGAGGCTCAAGTTACTAAAGACAAAAACACACTTTGCTGCAAAAAATTGCTTATTTATTATCAATTCAAGCCCCTAGCACCAAGGTATTGGACTTTATAGACAGCATTTATGCGCCGCGTTGTTTAGTGCTATTTTCAACGTGTTTCTTAAAGTTAGTTAAAATGCTAAACCAACCTTGGCGTTGCAATTCAGCCGAGTTTTCGTCTTCGGCCTCAAAGCTTTCTATGACCTTTACACCATCATCAGTTTGCACAAACTCAACACTTACCTCTCGCTCATCGGCTAACTTATAGATAATGAGATGATGCAGCTCTATTTGTGTGAATTCGCCTTCAAAGTCGAAGCCCATGCTGCCATCTTTGGCTTCCATACGATAATTAAATTTTTGCCCGACTTGCAAGTCAACTTGAGCGACGGGACAACACCAATCATCGGAGGCAAAATTCCAGTAGGTAATATCATAAGGCGTAACCCAAGCATTCCAGACTTTACTTATTGACGAATTGACTTCAATTTCGATAGTTATTTTCATTTTTCCTCCAGCTCTTGGCAAACATGGTTCAATATTCTTAATACTCACGTTGGGAGCGACGTAAAGGTTAAATCAACACTAAGCGTCAACGCGTTTAACTTTTTAGCGACGTCGGGACTAACAATTAAAAATTCATTGTAATCACCACCCCCGCTTAACCACAGAATTCGTTTATGACTGCCCATTGTTATAGATTCAAGGACACGAAAAATAGTTTTGGCTTCAATCACTGGGTCAAAATCTGCTCCATCCGAACGAGCGACTAAGGTAATTTGTTGAATCTCCTGAGGCTCTAACTCTGCTAATTGACTGTTATTGAGCGCAAGGTTTTATTCGGTTCACAGAGCCGCTAACAGCATAATCAAAACGGCGCGCGTAAGCTTTAGCAACAAACTACTATTTTGCTTCAAATATAAATCACTATTAGCTCGCATATCACCATTGCATCCCTTTGATTACTGCTCGTCTTTTGACAATTGTGTCTACACTCACTTAATTCTTGCCTTACGTTATTCTGTTATGAGGATTTCATCAATCTAAACAACAAAATATCACTGAGCTAAATACCTATATCAAATTCGACATTATGGGTCTTTAAGCATACTCTGAGAAAAAAGTATCATTCAACATGGACGAATTTAATGACGTCAGAAAGCCTTACTAGCTCAACGCTTCAAGAAGAGCCGCATAAGTTACCACAAGAAGAACTCAGTCCAATTAAACCCAGCATGCGCATCGACGCCATGGACATCCTGCGTGGGTTTGCCTTAATTGGCATATTGATGATGAATATAGAGTGGTTTAACCGTCCTATTAGTGAATTAGGTTCAGCCAATTCTTCCTTAGCCGGTTTAGATCACGTTGCAGGCTGGTTAGTCCGTTGTTTTGTAGAAGGCAAGTTTTATAAGCTTTTTGCCCTGTTATTTGGGATGGGTTTTGCAGTCATGCTCAATAGTGCCATTGAGGCAGGCAAACCTTTTGGCGCTTGGTTTGTACGTCGTATGTTGGTTTTATTTGTGTTTGGTGTTTTACATCTCATTTTTTTATGGGAAGGCGATATTCTGCATGACTATGCCTTTGCTGGCTTAATGTTACTTGCTTTGATTTATCTATTTCGAACTAAACGTTTGCAAAAATATAATCATCCCAAAGTCTTTTTAAAGTTGGGTTTATGGTGGCTGTTATTACCACCAATTATTGGTATTTTTGTAGGTATTGGTTTTAGTTTGAGCCATGACAATCAAAAACTAAGCGAACAATGGCAAGAGCGCCAACATATACTGACTTTAGTACAGCAACTAGAGACTCAAGCCGAGCTGGTCGCTGCAACACCAGAAGTTAATTCGAGCATTTCTCTAGCCGAGCAAACTCACAATGATGCTCTATCTGACTATCAAGCAGACGAACAAAACAGGCGAACAAGTCCTAATGAAGTTTTATCTGAGTTAGCCGAAGAAGATACCCTAACTGATGCCAACACCGAAGAAGAGCCCGAGTTGAGTCCCGAACAAAAGGCTCAAGAAATTTTTGAAACACAACAAGAAAATAAACAAGAGGTAGCGAAAGAGCTGACCGCTTTGAAAGACGGTGATTACTGGCAAGCCACCCAATACCGAGCTGAAAAATCTATCGAACATTTGCTCATAACGCCCGCATTCACCTTTGGTATGTTATTACCTATTTTCATCTTGGGTTACTGGTTGATATCGGCCGGGATCATGCGTGACTACAAGCAACATACAGTGTTGTTTAGCAGTATGCGTCGTATTGGGCTGGGAGTGGGCTTGTTTACTACGGTGGCAGGATTGATGATAGGTGCTCATCCCGCTGTTGAAGACGTTGGGCTATTACAAATAGTAGGAGGTTTTCTGTTTGGCATGGGCCAATTTTTTATGGCTGCAGGTTATTTAGGTTTGCTTATGGGTTTATTAATGTCGCCGCGTTGGCATCGCTTACTGTCTTATTTGGCACCGTTAGGCCGTATGGCCCTAACCAATTATCTAATGCATTCGTTAATACTAACTACTGTATTTTATGGCTATGCAGGTGGTCTATATGGTGAGATATCTCGAGCTCCACAGATGTTAATTGTACTGGCTATTATAGTCCTCCAAATTCCGCTCTCAAGTTGGTGGTTAAAGCATTACCGCTTTGGCCCTTTAGAGTGGTTATGGCGCTCTCTTACCTATAAAAAATGGCAAGCGTTTAAGATTCAGAACGCTTAATTTAATTTGCCAAACAACAACCAACAAGATAACTTTCAGTGGTAAAATAATAGGCGTTGTTTTTGACTAAAAAAATTTTGAACATGCATTATTACAAGGAAAATTTGAGTTATTATGGCTTGGCTGAGAGTGTCTAAAGTGAATTGCCGTTTATTGGTGTTGTGCAGTATTGGCATTAGTTTTTTATTTAGTCATACACACGCTAAAGAATTGATATTAGTCGCTGGCTGGGAAAAGCCGCCTTACGTTATCGCTAGTCAAAATTCCGGTTTTGAAATTGAGCTAATGCGCCAAGTATTGGCTAGTCTGAACCATAGTGTTTCAGTTCTTTATGTGCCTTATGGTCGTACCTACGAAACCTTTAAAAGGGAACAAGCGGATATTGGTTTAACCCTAGTAGCTAAATCTGGGGTGCCCAGCGAAATTTTATCTAAACCCTATATTAGTTACCAAAATGTTGCCATTAGCCTGCGAGAAAATGCGGCTCTTATTAGCAAACAAGCTGATTTGAAAACCCTAAGTGTTATCGCTTTTCAAAATGCCAGTAAGATATTAGGCGAGCAATTCGCCAGTGCCGTTGAGTCAAATGTACTCTATATTGAATTACCCGATCAGCGACGCCAAGTCGAAATGTTGCTTAACGGCAGTGTTGATGTTGTGGTAATGGATATTAATATTTTCAATTACTTGAGCCAGCAAATAATGGGCGAAAATCAGATGGACAATGTTCATGTTCATAGTTTTTTCCCAAGCACACAGTATTCTGCAGCTTTTAAAGATCCCACTCTTTTGACTGAGTTTGATGATGCTTTTAAGCAATTTAGTTTGAGTGATGAATACCATCGACTGATCATTCAATATCAGCTTATCTATCCTGATTTAATCTCCGGCACAGATTAGTTTTTACAACACAGTTAAGATCTCATGCAAAGGCTTTTTAGTTAAAGCATGCTGAGGAACTGTGGCATCTGCAGCCGGATAACCCACCACTAGCAACATAAATGGCCGCTCATTATCGGGCCGCTGACATATTTTAGACAAAAAACTCATGGGCTTGGGGGTGTGAGTCAATGTCACTAAACCTGCATAATGTAAGGCATTAATCAGAAAGCCTGTGGCAATGCCTACTGACTCATGCACATAATAATTACTGTGTTTATTTGTAGTATCAACACCACTGGTTTTTTGACTGAAAATAGCGATTAACCAGGGCGCATGCTGCAAAAATGGTTTGTCTGCATCGGTACCTAAAGGTTTTAAAGCCTCTAACCATTCTTCACCGGCTCGTCCAGCATAAAAGCCTTGCTCATGTTGTTCGGCTTGTTGGCGGATCTGTAATTTCACCTCGGGTGATTGAATCGCTACAAAATGCCAGGGTTGATGGTTGGCGCCGTTAGGAGCAGTGCCTGCTGCTCTGATACAATTCTCTATCACCTGACGACTCACTGCCCGCTCGCTAAACTGACGAATGCTATGGCGACGTTTAATTTCAGTGTAAAAGTGCTCCGAACGCTCAAGCATATCGGCCGGAGAATATTCAATGTAGTCTGTTAATGGACTTGCTGCATGTTGTTGCATGGTCTTTCCTATTAGCGCCAATCACAAAAGTATGAGGGCAAAATTGTTAGATTATGCCAAAATCCACAACAAAGTGTGGCATTGACCCGCTATGTAATTGATTATATATAAGGTTTTGCTGGTCAGTTGGCCAGAGCAATAGCATTTTTAACTCAGTCACTCATGGTAAATAAGGCCTTACACTTGCGCATTGTCGTTTTTCTATCTCTTTTATGGTTGATAAAGCCTATTAACGCGGCAGAGCCCCTGACCTTGGCGGTTGCCTCTAATTTTAATTTAGCCATGCAGCACTTAGTTACTGAGTATGAAGCAATGCATAAAACGCCGCTGCAAGTATCATTTGCCTCATCGGGCAAACTTTATGCGCAGATCGTTAATGGCGCGCCCTTCGATATATTTCTTTCTGCTGACCAAACTAAACCCCAGGCATTGATAGATCGCCAATTAGCTGTTGCCTCCAGCCGCTTTACCTATGCCTATGGTAGTTTGGCTTTATGGTCGGCTAAGCCAGAATTAGTCGATAGCCAAGGCCAAGTTTTACACAGCAATACGTATATTAAGTTAGCGTTCGCCAATCCTAAGTTAGCACCTTATGGTGTAGCTGCCATGGATGTATTAGCGCAGTTGGGCTTGCTTGTAGCGACACAACAGCGCTGGGTTCAAGGCGAAAATATCAGTCAAACTTATCAGTTTGTTGCCACTCAAAATGCCGACTTAGGTTTTGTAGCGCTATCACAAATTATGTATAAAGGGCAGTTATCCTCAGGCTCAGCTTGGGTTGTGCCTACTACACTTTATGCACCGATCAAACAGGATGCACTGATACTCAACAGAAGTGCACATAAGGCCATTGCCTCTGAGTTTATGGCTTTTTTGCAAAGCCCCGAGGCACTAGCGATCTTGCAAAATTTTGGCTATCAGCAAGGGGCCGAACAATGATTGGCCTATCCACTGAAGATTGGCAAGCCATTGGTTTAACTGTCAAATTGGCCACCACCGTGACCTTATTATTATTAGTTATAAGTACGCCTCTTGCTTGGTGGTTAGCCACAAGTCGTTCAAGACTGCGAGGGCTTGTGGCAGCTATTGTTGCCCTACCCTTAATTTTACCGCCTACTGTGCTCGGATTTTATTTGTTATTGGCGATGGGGCCCAATGGTTGGATGGGTCAACTCACTCAGCAGTTGGGCATTGGTCTACTGCCCTTTACTTTCTGGGGCTTAGTGATTGCCTCAATGTGTTATTCCCTACCCTTTGTCGTGCAGCCTATTCAAAACGCCATGCAAGCTATAGGTCAGCGCCCACTTGAACTAGCAGCCACACTGGGCGCTAGCCCTATTGATCGATTTTTTAACGTGGTCCTCCCCCTTAGTAAACCCGGTTTTATAAGCGCTTCGGTTTTAGGGTTTGCACATACTGTGGGTGAGTTTGGGGTGATATTAATGATCGGCGGCAATATTCCGGGCCAAACAAGAGTAGTCTCTATTCAAATTTATGATCACGTTGAAGCCCTACAATATCAACAGGCTCATTGGTTAGCAGGTAGCATGTTGGCATTTTCGTTTATCGTATTGCTGGTTTTATATTATTCACAGTATAAAAAAGCAGGCGCTAATATGCGCTTTGGGCTGTAAATTATATGCATGAATCATATATATATGCGCGTTTTCAACAGCAATTTAGCCGCGACAACCGACACGTTTTTGACTTAGATGTAGATATCAACCTACCGGCCAAAGGCATTATTGCTTTGTTTGGCCACTCCGGCTCAGGCAAAACCACCCTACTTCGCTGTATGGCTGGTTTACAAAAGAGTCAAGACGGCGAAATGATAGTAAAAGGCGAAGTGTGGCAAAATCAAACTACCCGAATTGCTACCCACAAACGTCAACTTGCCTACGTCTTTCAAGAAGCTAGTCTACTGCCTCACTTAACGGTGCAAGACAATCTTAACTTTGCCATTAAACGCGCAAAAGCTACTGACCAACAAACCCAAAGTGAAATTATTGAAGTCATGGGTTTAGGCAAACTGCTAAAACAACTACCATCGCAACTATCTGGGGGCGAGAAGCAAAGAGTAGCGCTTGCTCGAACTTTGATGACGCAAACCAAACTCATTCTTATGGATGAACCATTGGCCTCGCTAGATTTAGCCCGCAAACTTGAGATTTTACCCTATTTGGAAAAACTCAAAGCAAGCACTCAAGTGCCAATTATTTATATTAGCCACGATATTAGCGAAGTGGCCCGCCTTGCTGACTATGTGGTGGTGCTTGAGCAAGGTAAGGTGGCGATGCATGGCCCGGTTGTGGAGGTATTGCCGCATATTTCCCAGTTACAGGGTATGGCGGATGAAACATCGGTTGTATTAGAAGCAAAGGTCGTCGCACGTGAGGAGCAATGGCATCTTATTCAAGTCAATTTGGCCAACAGTCAACAAAGCACTTTATGCTTACGTGATAGTGGTGAAAAGATTGGTGACATACTGCGGCTGCGGCTTTTAGCCAAAGATCTCAGTATCGCTCTTGAAAACCATGATGATAGCAGCATCGTCAATCGCTTGGCCGCGACTATTAGTGCAATACAAACCGATCCTGACCCTGCTATGGTATTAGTTGAGTTGCAGGTAGGGCAGTGCAGATTAATCGCTCGCATCACACAACGCTCGCTCAGTCATCTCAAACTTGAAGTAGGCAAGCCGGTATGGGCCCAAATCAAGTCAGTGGCAATAGTGAATTAGTACACTTTCAATTAATGCCCTGAACTAAAAAAGCCGTCACAATGACGGCTTAATATTAGGTGCGGGGTAGAACTTAAGCTACAGCTTTTTGCAGGCCTTGATGTGATAAATACTCTTCATAAGTACCATGAAAATCAATCACTTGCTGATCTTTTATTTCCATCACACGGGTTGCTAACGAAGATACAAATTCGCGGTCATGGCTAACAAAAATCAAGGTGCCATCAAACTGTTTTAGAGCATTATTCAGCGCTTCAATCGCTTCCATATCCATGTGGTTAGTTGGTTCGTCCATAACCAATACGTTTAAGTCTGCCATCATTAATTTGCCAAACAATAAGCGGTTTTTCTCACCACCTGAACAGACTTTGGCTTTTTTATTAAAGTCATCGGCATTAAATAACAAACTACCCAGTAAAGCCCGCACCATCAAATCATTATATTTGGGAGTGCGCCACTGTGACATCCAATCAAACAATGTAAGATCGCAATCGAAGTCCGCAGTACTGTCTTGTGGACAATAACCTAGCGCCGCATTTTCAGACCATTTAATCATGCCATCAGCTTGCAATTCGTTCATTAAACAACGCAAGAAACTGGTTTTGCCAACCCCATTTTCACCAATAATAGCGACTTTTGCGCCCGCTTCGAGGATCATATTTGCGCCGCTAAACAAGGGCGGTTGTTCAAAACCAAAACCGACTTCTTCAAGGATCAATGCTTGGCGATGCAATTTTTGATGTTGTTTAAAGTTCAAACGCGGTGTACGACGACTTGAACTCTTCACTTCATCAAGTTTAATTTTGTCCATTTTTTTGGCGCGTGATGTGGCCAATTTAGCTTTTGACGCATTGGCTGAGAAACGGGCAACAAAGGCTTTTAATTCTTCTATTTCTTCGCTCTTTTTAGCGTTTTCAGTTAACAACTGCTCTTGGATAAGCGAAGAGGCAGCCTGATATTTTTCATAGTTACCTGGATAAATGCGCAACTCACCATAATCAATGTCTGCCATATGGGTGCAGACTGAGTTTAAGAAGTGTCTATCATGGGAAATAATGACCATGGTAGATTTACGTTTATTCAGCACCTCAGCTAACCAATTAATGGTGTAGATATCCAAGTTATTGGTTGGTTCATCGAGTAATAAGATATCTGGATTAGCAAATAGGGCTTGAGCCAATAACACTCTGACTTTCCAGCCTGGTGATACTTGTGACATCAAACCATAGTGATAACTTTCTTCAATCCCAGCTTCTAACAGAATATCACCGGCACGTGCTTCTGCCGTGTAGCCATCCATTTCAGCATATTGGGCTTCGAGATCACCTACCAACATACCATCTTCATCGGTCATTTCTGGTTTGGCGTAAATCTCATCACGTTGTTGTTTGACTTTCCACAACTCCATGTCACCCATAATAACCGTATCAACCACGCTATATTTTTCAAAGGCAAATTGGTCTTGGCTTAATTTACCGAGCTTTTGTCCAGGAGTAACAGAGACATTACCTGATGAAGGGACTAAGTCACCGGTGAGGATTTTCATAAAGGTCGATTTACCGCAGCCGTTAGCTCCGATCAGGCCATAGCGGTTGCCGTTACCAAATTTAGCTGAGATATTTTCAAATAAAGGCTCAGCGCCAAACTGCATGGTGATGTTTGCGGTAGATATCAAAACGGTATTCCAGATAGTAAATAGACAAAAACAAACCAAGGTACATTTGAAATGCCGGAATTACCGTGCAACACAACTTAGTTCAAAACGGCGCGCACTATATATAAAGGCGCACCAAAAGTCGAGTCAAACTGGTTAATATTTGCACTATTCATGATTATCTGGAGGATTAGCGTAAAAAATCGCTTTTTACAGCACACTTAGTTAATTACTTGTTATCAGCTTGTTGATTTTTATCATCTTTCTTAAACTTGGCACTTTTGCGATTCAAGCTTTGAAACTACCAATTCACAGACATTGCTGAGCACTGTGAGTTGGCAATATTACTATAGGTAGTAAAGCAGTACATAGGCTGAAAGCAAACCCGCAATCCACAAGGCAGTAGTTCCGATTGGCCAAGAACGCGCAAACATGCCATGTTCTTTACTATCTGCGGTATGTGGTTGGCCCAAGTAACGCACTGCCATACGATGTAGGAATTTCTGTAATCTATCTCTTTGCAGTGCCAACATTTCAGCCACTGTATCAAATAGGCGCTCGACTAACTTAAGTAAGGAATAAGCCGCACGTCGCCAAAGCCAATCTGCGTCGAGGCTGATTGTCATAGTCCGTTTCATCAGTGGCAATAGTACGAAGAAGGCCAAACCAGAAAATAGCAGAAGCTGTAAGTAGAACAGGACTTTGCCGATCGAATACGGCTCATAGTCAACTGGATAGGGCAACAATGCATAAAGTGGTTCTGGGAATATACCGAGTAGAATACACAAGCCGGCAAAAATAATCATCGCTAGACTCATATTCCAAGGCGCATCTTTAGGTCGTAAACCCGAGTCCCGTTGGAAAAACACAAACCACGGAAATTTGATCCCAGCATGCAGAAACACACCGGCCGATGCTGCAGTTAGTGCCATGTAAACCCACACTAGATTACCATCCACAGCAGCCTGGGAAATCATACTTTTGGTGGTGAAACCAGAGGTCAATGGAAAACTAGAAATGGCTAAGGCACCAATAATTCCACACGCAGTGGTAATCGGCATGGTTCGAAATAAACCGCCCAGCTCCATACATTTAGTTTTGCCCGTGCGATAAATAACCACTCCTGCACTCATAAATAACAGGGCTTTGTAAATGATATGGGCAAAAGCATGTGCCGCAGCTCCATTGAGTGCCATCTCGGTGCCAATACCCACGGCCACCACCATAAAGCCTACTTGATTGACAATCGAGTAGGCAAGAATACGCCGTACATCGTTT
>TARA_R110002167_G_scaffold58768_14_pt1 | contig 20661 bp, 33 predicted proteins | sample TARA_R110002167 | Tara Oceans TARA_R110002167 (sample SAMEA4398238) | marine metagenome | biome: Polar Biome; feature: [MES] marine water layer (ENVO:01000295) within the mesopelagic zone...; material: water (ENVO:00002006), including particulate matter (ENVO:01000060) such...
ACATGGGAAAAACATTGCAAAGGGTAAAATGTCTGCCGCTTATTGGGCTGATAAGGTAAAATGGTAATAGAAATATAGGTACTTAAATGGCAGACACAACAGGTAAAAGGTTAGATCGAATCGAAGAGAAGCTAGATAAGATGGGGGAAGTGCTAATCACTTTAGCCCGTTTTGAAGGTAAGATAGATTCATATGGTGACTATAGAACTGATTCTTGGGAACGTATGAATAGGTTCTCAGAGAAACTTGATAGAATTGAGAAGACAGTTGATGAGAATGCACGAACAGTAACCACTATTAATAAATTATTCTGGATAGTCTTAATAGCTATCGTGGGATCAATCGCCGCTCAACTTATGGTTTAAGGAGAAAACAAATGGGCAATGTAACTACTAAGTTGATTGAGGCATATGCAGAAGTCAACATAAACGAAAAAAAGAAACTAGATCCAGTAGATGCGAAAGCATTGAACAAGGATGATGCCGCTGATCGTAAAGATGGAGACATTGACAACGATGGTGACGTAGACAAATCTGATGAGTATCTTCACAATCGCCGTAAGACTGTTAAGAAAGCTATGAAAGATGAAGATAAGAAAAATGAGGATGTTGAAGAAGCTTACGAAGGAACTATGGTCTGCGAAGATTGCGGTTGTGAGCAAGAAAATCCAAATGCAGATTGTAACTGTGAAAATGATTCACAAAATCTGCAAGCTTCATATTGGACGCCTAAAGAAAGTTACTTGGCGGCTCAGAAGAAAAACGAAGGAGTAGAGGAAACTACAATGGACGAATCACAAAAAGCGGCACTTGCTAAGAAATTAGCAAAGGCTTCTGCCTCTAGTGTGAAGGGCAAAAAACTTGTTAGCCTTAAGAAAGCACCATGGGAAAAGAAAGAGCAAAACGAAGAAGAGATCGTTATGAATCCTTCTAAGGACAAGAAAGACAAGAAAGACAATAAGGGTGAAGTTGATGGTGGAATGGCTGAGTCAGTTATGCCAGCAATCTATGCCCGTATTCTTGAGGCTCGTAAAAAGCCTGAGGGCGAAAAGGCTGGAGAAACTGCTTCTAAAGGTGAAGATGATTTTGTAAAATCTCATACAGATAACATTGAAGTAGATGACACTGAAGCAAAGGGTCATGACGATGTTAGCAAAGCTGGAAGAGCGGGTCCATCAACGAAGGCACGTCCATCTGACAACATGAAAGGCGATAAGAAGGTTATGCCTTCTGCCACACCAATGAAAGGTAAGTGATATGAAGTCAATGAATCCACCAAGCTGGTGCAGTGATGCTACACCAGTATTAAGTCAGGGTTGGGTAAGTCCATCAGGAGAAGTTATGGTATCTACTAGATTTACTCAGGCGCAAATTAATGAATGGCAAAAAGCCAATACACCAGTAACCGCTGATGATATTACTATTGTTGAGGGTAAATGGGATGCTGAAGAATCAAGAATGTCAGCATCTGGATTTGTAACTAATACTATGACAAATGTTGATATGCCAAGCGTAGCCGCTGTTTCTAAAGATGCTATGTCCTTTGATCATACTGATGTTGATAGTCTTAAGGATATGAATAAACTTCAGCTTGAAGCACTTGGACGTGAGCATGGTGTTGAGTTAGACAGGCGTAAAACTAAAAAGTCTTTACTCAAAACTATGAAGGATTTACTGTCCTAAATAAAATCAAAGAGATTTAATTTGGATGGAAAATGAAACTATTTGATACTTTAGATGATAGCAATATACTTTTGTATGCGGCTAAACATTATTATAAACCAAACGTGATAGATGCTGAAGAGTTTTATGATGATCTTAAGAGATTCATGTACTTGAAGCGTCTGTTAAACCGTTACTATAATACTGGTGAATTGGCTGATAGACTTATATTAAATCATCTTATTGTGATATTTAATGTGTTTGATATTAAACCATCTTTAAAGATGTTAGAGTTTCATATGAATGATAAATATTGGCAAGCACTAAAGCCATTTTTAATATTCTTAAAAACTATTAAGAATGATGAATACACTGATATCGAAATGGACAAAAAAGTAATAGAAAGACTGAGGGACATATAATGAGGAACTGGATTAAAAACCGTATAGATGAACGCACTACTATGGACGGTGCAGTTCTCATAGGTATAGGAATAGTTGCTTTGTTTGCAACCAGTTTTATTAAACTTGCCGCTGTTGGTGCTATCGCATACGGCTGTTGGACTATGTGGAAAGCAGAGTAATATAATGCGTATGCTACAAACCGAAGGTATGCTAAAAAGAGCGGGTGATCTAGTATACACCTTCAGGTTCTTGAGACTACTTACGACTTCATTCGAAGATACTGAAGCATTTAAGCTAGGCATCATAGATGAAAAAGGTAAGAGGCTTAAATCATTTACTCTTGATAATATGGAAGATAGAGACAACTATCGTAACTACTATACACCATTCCATAAACTTGTCTTTAATATAAAAAAGATCATGGCGAAAGCTCCGGGTGGTGGAAGTAAACTTGCTTCATATGCCGCCGCATTGTTTCTGCTAAAAGAAAAGTTTAGTATGCCTCAGGGAAAACTTCTAGAGGGTCTAAAAGTATTGGGCGTTACTGAAGCAGACTTTTTGACAGAGCAAAGTGAATGGTTTGTACTTGAAGATGAACGGCTATCCCCCGGATCTTATAAAGTAATGAACGAAAAACTTTTAAACGATACGTTAGATGAAATGGTAAATGCCAGAGATAACATTAAAGTCGATGCTGAGTGCTATCCAGTAGGATGCCTATTTGGTATAAATATATACGAAGTTACACACGCAAGGACTAAGAGGAACGTATACGTTTCTGTAGGAGAACTGATACGATGAAAGAAGAAGTCACAACTACCGCTGATGCTGGTATCCCACAAGATACTAAAAACATGGGTCCAAGGAAAAGGCTCCCCACAAATGTATTAAGACGTAAGTTGGGTGTTCCAATAAACGTGACTGATCGTAGACGTAAGAAAGATAAGACACCAAGACTACTAGCAATGTATAGAAGGCACTTGGAGAATAATGCTTAAAACTTTTAAAACATTTTCAGAAATAAATGAAGATATGGCAAACACAAATGACATGGATCATATGATCAAGCGTGTTGCCGTGGTTGCAGATATATGTACGAAAATGGGTAACAAGCCTCTGATGTATAGACAAGTAAAGGGTGTTGTTAATAATGCTCACAAATTTGCAGTTAAGGTTACTCCACAAGAAAATAGAAAATACAACGGCAATGCAAAAAATCCTGCTCAAGCAAAAGTAATACAAGCACTGAATATAAAAAATCCTGTGTGGGCATCACTCGAATCACACACAGGAACTAGAGGACCATTTGGCGAAAACAATATAATGATTCCGATAGGTAGTTATAAGATAAACTACAGTAGCAAAGTAAAAGACCTTGGACGCAAAGATGATGTTGAAAAGTTTCTTGACACGTATAAAACGGGCTGGCCTGATGCGAGCCACGGTGACAATGAAATAGTAGTTGATTGTGTTAATTACTATCTTATTAACGTAGGCGAGTTAGTTGGCAAGTATACTGGAAAGAAAGCAAAAGATATTATTGATAAAAGTTCACGTGATTGGAATAACTTAAATAAAGAAATGCTAAAAGCAAAGTTTGGCACATACAGAAGTGTAGGTTGGTATTTGGCTAATCCTGTTACTAACTACTTAAATTGGATGGTAGAAACACAGAAAAAGCGCACAGCCGCACTGGTGGGATCATGATGGAGCATTACGTTGGCTAAGTTATATTTAATCATTATTATAGCAAGTTTGTTAGGTGGTGTAGGCTATGGTGGCTACAACTACTATCTCTGGTCAGAGGCTACTATAAATACACTGAGAGAAAATAACGTTAAACTAAAGTCTGCCGCTGAAACCTTACAAGCAACTGTCGAGAATATGCAAGCAGATCAAAAGAAAAATGAACAGCTAAATAAAGATTTAAGTAAAAGACTACAGCAATCGCAATCACATTTAGATAAACTTAGAGGCGTGTTTGCTAAAATTGATTTGACTATGGAAGCATTAACAAATGCACAAGGACTTGAAGAAAGGGTTGACAATGCAGTCACTAAACTACTCAACAGAATTGAATCTGAAACCACTCCTCCTACTGACATTACCGTTCCTACTGTGGAGTTGCAGTAGAGCACCTGAAGCAGAGGTAGTTATTCAGACAGAGTATGCCAAACAGAGTGTTCCTATTCAGGAGAGACCTAAAGCGGTCAAGTTTCCACCTGTTGATTGGTATGTAGTTACTGAAGAAAACCTAGAAGAAAAACTAGCAGAACTAGAAGCGAACACTGGCAATATAGTTTTCTTTGCAATCACCCCGAAAGGATATGAGAACCTAGCACTTGGCATTGCTGAGATGCGTAGGTATATCAAAGATACACAGGCCATCATAGGTTACTATGAAGAAGCCTTGACTGAAGAGCCTGTGACAAAAACTCCTTAAAACTATGAGATACTGTGGAATAAGTGATGACTTCCATGACGCTAGTATTGCGTTCATTGAAGAGGATGGTAGAGTATCATTCGCCGCTGAAAGTGAGCGGTATAGTAAGATCAAAAATGATCCTGTGCTACATCATTGTCTCTATGATATGATACAAAAAGATGATTTAGTTACCTTCTATGAAGATACTCAACTTCGTTTAGATACCGCTCATAAGGTGCTAAGTACTTTTGAAGGGGATTGGTATGAAAAACTAGAAAAGTATAAAGCTAGGTTTGGTGGTGAGAAAAAATATACTTATTCTAAAAAATGTCTACATCATGAATCTCATGCGGCTGGAGCGTTTTACACTCGTCCTTGGGAATCGTTAGAAGATACGGTGATACTCACCATAGATGGTTATGGGGAATATCAAACAGCCACTATCATGAACTCTAATTTTGATTTGTTGTATGAGGATGTGTATCCTAATTCGATTGGGACTGTTTACGCTCTTGTAACAAAAATGCTTGGCTACAGAGCTTTAGAAGAAGAATATATTGTAATGGGAATGGCATCTTATGGTGAACCAACTTTATTGGAAGCTGTAAAAATTTCTGTAGAAGAATTTCGATATTCACGTCCATATTGGAATAACAGAAATGTTTTATCTGATAATTTATCCAAGTATGCAAAAACAGAACCCTATAACTTAGCGGCGTCTCTACAAGCATGGGCAGAAGAAGAAATACTAAAACTTGCGACTAAGGCTAGAGAGTATGGTAGCAAGCTATGCTATAGTGGTGGAGTTGCACAAAATATAACTGTCAATAGTAAAATAAGATATTTATTTGATGATATGTGGATTGCGGCAAATCCTAGTGATGGTGGGTCATCTCTTGGTGCCGCCGCTAGAACATGGGCCTTAGAAACTGGAAAGAATAGACTTAATTGGGTTGACAACTATCTAGGGTTAGATACCAATAAGGAAGTAGATCCTAAACGTGTGGCTGAATATCTAATGACTGAAAACATAGCTGGGGTTTTAAACGGTAAAGCAGAGTTTGGACCTAGAGCATTAGGAAACCGTAGCTTATTAGCCAATCCTATATATGATATTAAAGATACTGTGAACAAAGTAAAGCGAAGGCAAAAGTTTAGACCTTTCGCCCCTGCTATTCTAGAAGAGTTTGCCGATGAATTTTTTGAAGGACCAATGAATGAATATATGCAGTATGTTGCCAAGGCAAAACATGACTATAAAAGTGTGACTCATGTTGATGGAACTGCTCGTGTACAGATAGTTAAAAAAGATTGTAAGTCTGTTATTAGACCTATACTAGAAGAATTTTATGAACTTAGTGGTGTGCCTATGCTATTAAACACTTCTCTAAATGTTAGAGGTATGCCTATGTGTAATCACAAGTATGACGGTATTCTTTTTGAAAACAAATATAATGTAAAGGTTTTTCAATGATACTTTTTAATGGATGTAGCTTCACTTATGGTGAAATAGAACGTAAGAAGCAAGCAAATGGGTGGCGAGAGATATGTATAGTTAAAAAAACATATTCACAGTTTTTAGGAGATGAGTTAAATACAAAAACCTCTAATATTTCAATGAGTGGGAAAGATAATTTAACCATGATCAGTGATCTAATTACTATGTTGACGTGGGAAAAAACATTAGAAGAAAAAATAGACATAATCGTACTACAACCTACAGATTTTTTTAGACACAATCTACCTTCATTTGCTTTTAAAAAAGATCACAAGATAAACGATCTAGAGTCTCAAATATTATTCACTTTACCCGTGCAGGGATCAACGTTGAACTTTGCATACAAGTATGCAAAACTAATGGTACACAATGCTTTTATGAGACATAAGGAATATTTTGAAAACGATAGAGCCTTTCGTATTGTGCAAGATGGAACAGAAGATGTATTCGTTGGAGATGCATCTCAAACATGGATGAAATACCAATGGTGTCAAAAACTTATGCACCTACAATTATTGTGTGAAATAAAAAAGATAAAACTTGTGATAATGAATTACTATGCAATAGGAGAAGAGTTCAAAGAAGATCGATTATTTAAAGAAATAAACCTAGACAACTTTATTATAAAAGACCCCTTTAAGTTTGGGATGTACAGCAAATTAGAACAAAAAGCATTTACTAAAGCAGAGGATGGTTTTCATTGGGAAATAGATGCTCACAAATATCAAGCAGACATAATAGAAGATTTTATAAAATATAATACCAAAATTAAAGTAAGATCCGACACAGAATTATATACAACAGAAATATATGATTATACTATGTAAGATTTTTAAAAATAAAAAAAATATATTTTACGCATATATGGTATTGTGTAATCTGAAAAATACTATATAATACACCAATAAGATACAAACACTAATTAGACTGCTAGTTATACGGATTAGCGGTGCCGACAATTATTCACTAAACGAGGTGCTAGATGCTAAAGCTTGTCAACAACAATAGAGATAGGGATACAAGGAATCTCATGTCCGAAACTAAATTCTACGAAGGATATAGTAGGTGGGATGATACAAAAGAACGTTATGAGAGTTGGGACGATTCAGTCTCACGTGTTATGGAAATGCACAGAGATTTTTACGAAGAGAAGATGAGTCCTGAACTCGCTCTATTAATAGATGAAGCAGAAGCATCATATAAGTTGAAGTATGCTCTAGGCGCACAGAGAGCATTACAGTTTGGTGGAGACCAACTATTGAAGCACATGATGCGTATGTACAACTGCACTTCAACGTATGCTGACCGCCCACGATTTTTCTCAGAGTTGTTCTACGTGCTTCTCTGTGGCGCAGGGGCTGGTTTCTCAGTGCAAAAGCATCATGCCGACAAAATGCCAGATATAGCAGAACGTAAGAAGCAAGCAAAGGGTTGGGTAGTAGAAGACTCTATTGAAGGATGGGCTGATGCTCTTGGAGCACTAATGTCATCATACTTTGTTGGTGGTGGACAGTTCCCTGAGATGGAAGGCCGTAAGGTATATTTCGATCTTACTCATGTGCGTCCAAAGGGTGCTATGATTAATGGTGGATTTAAAGCCCCCGGTCCAGAGCCATTGCGTAGAGCATTAGATAAAATTGAACATCTTATTCAATCACAAGTTCTAAATGGTGCTACTCGCCTAAAGCCTATTCACATTTACGATATAGCAATGCATGGTTCAGATGCAGTGTTGGCTGGTGGTGTAAGACGATCCGCAACGATCTGCTTGTTCAGTGTAGACGATGAAGAAATGATTAGTGCTAAAACAGGTAACTGGTTTGTTGATAATCCACAGCGTGGACGTTCTAACAACTCAGCGGTTATTGTACGAGATGAGATCAAGCGTGAAGACTTTAGAGATATTATGCAGTCCATCAAAGAGTTTGGAGAGCCCGGTTTCTTCTTTGTGGATGACAAAGATATTACTACTAACCCATGTGTCGAGATTGGAATGTTTCCACAGATAGATGGAGAAAGTGGTTGGCAGGGATGTAACTTAACAGAGATCAATGGCTCTAAGTGTACATCTAAAGAAGAGTTCTTTAAGGCGTGTAGAACAGGCGCTATTATGGGAACGCTTCAAGCTGGTTATACTGATTTCAAATACCTAACAGAAACAAGCAAAAAAATATTTGAGCGTGAAGCATTGTTAGGTGTGTCGGTCACAGGTTGGATGAATAACCCAGAAGTATTGCTGGACGCAGAAGTTCAGCGTGAAGGCGCAGAGATTGTTAAGAAAGTTAATAAAGAGGTTGCTAAACTTATTGGTATTAATGCCGCCGCCAGAACCACGTGTGTAAAGCCATCTGGTAACGCTTCAGTTCTTTTACAAACAGCATCTGGTATTCATGGTGAGCATAGCCCACGCTACATTCGCCATATTCAACTTAACAAAGATACTGAGGTTGGACAGTTAATAGCAAAAACTAATCCATACATGGTTGAAGAGTCTGTATGGTCATCTAACAACACTGATTACTGTGTAGGTTTCCCAATCATTTCACCTAAGGGTTCTTTGTATCGGGAAGACTTGTATGCAACAGAGTTGTTGGAAAAAGTTAAACTGGTTCAAAATAATTGGGTAGAGGCTGGCACAAATGTTGAGTTATGCGCTAACCCAAAGACACGTCACAATGTATCCAACACTGTAACAGTGATGCCGCATCAATGGTCTGAGATCGAAGACTATGTTTTCGAAAACCGTCATAGCTTTGCTGGTATTAGTTTCTTGGCTGGTATGGGCGATAAAGATTTTGCACAGGCTCCAATGACAGAAGTATTGTCAGAGAAAGAAATTGTGGAAAAGTATGGTAAGGCCGCATTGTTTGCGTCAGGTCTTATCGTAGATACTCGCAAGGCTGGATTCCGTGACTTATGGGAAGCTACAATGATAGCTCAAACTCCACCTGAGTATCTTGGCGAAGTGTCAGATCAACGTGCTGAATGGCTACGTAGATTTAATAAGTTTGCTGATAACTACTTCATGAATGATTTGAAAGAGACAGAGTATTGCCTTAAGGATGTTTTCCTTCTACACAAGTGGGAGAAGATCCAGCAAAACATTAAGCCAATAGACTTTGTTGGGGAGCTTGCTGAGAAGAGGTTCACTGACATAGACACTATGGGTGCGATTGCTTGCCAAGGTGGTGCTTGTGAAATAACCTTTTAAGGAGTAAGACATGGAAGAAGAATATTGGGCAGAGTGTATTGCTTGCGAAACTGAGACACAAGTATTAGTTGTGGATAGTGAAGAGGTTCCTCAATATTGTCCAATGTGCGGGTCTCCCTTGTACTTTGAACAACTAGAAGATTGATTATAAATAGTCCCATGTAATAATGGGGCTATTTTTTTATGTGGTATTATGATGATGAAGTGTTTGATGAAACACCAGAAGAGTATCAAGGTTTTGTGTATCAGATAACTGAGTTAGACACTGGTATGAAATACATTGGCAAGAAGTTCTTTTGGAAGCCAAAGAAGCTTCCTATCACTAGGACACGTAAGAGAGCCATTAGGAGCCGTTCTGAGAGCGATTGGCGTAAATACTATGGCAGTAGCACCGAAGTAAAAATGCTAGTGGAAACTAAAGGGGCAGAAAACTTTAGAAGAGAGATACTAAGACTCTGCAAGACAAAGGGCTTATGCTCATACTATGAAATGAAATATCAGATAGAAAGAGACGTTCTCTTAAAACCTGACGAATATTATAATGCATTTATTGGAGGAAAAATACACCGTAAACATATACTGGGGAAATAAAATGCAAAATGAATATGACGTAGTAGTAATCAAGGTTCTAGATGGAGACACAGTAGATGTTGATATCGATCTAGGATTTGGTGTTTGTCTTAAAGATGAACGAGTAAGGATCATGGGTATTGATACACCTGAGTCAAGAACATCTGATAAGGTAGAAGATCTGTTTGGCGAAGCGGCAAAGGCTCGACTGATAGAACTTATGAAAGATGGCGGGAAACTAATCACAACAGAAGATAGACATGGCGAAGATATGAAGGGTAAGTTTGGACGTATCCTTGGAGATTTTCGTGTACCTGATGGGCGTAAGGTCACAGAGATCTTAACTGAAGAAGGACATTGTGTTCCATACTCTGGTGGATCTAAAGAAGATACTATAGCGGCACATGAGGTTAATAGACAACGGCTACTTGAAGAAGGTGTTGTTGACAAAGCTGAGTATTATAAACAGATAATTTTAATGTCTGAGAAGCAACAACATTTAAATGAAGACCCTCATGATGGATAAAAAGGGGTTGACGAATCGTCAGATTAGTATATAATAAACTAAAGGTTTTTGAGGTGGATAGTATATCCATATTATATTAGGAGTAAGACCAGTGATTTTGATTGATTATAATGCTGTAGCTATTGGAAGTGTGATACTACAGAAAGATGAGATGAATGAGGATTTGTTTAGGCATCTCATCTTAAACAACGTAAGAATGTATCGTAATAAGTTTAAAGACAAATATGGTGAGATAGTTGTGTGTGGTGATGGTAGAAAGAACTGGCGTAAAGAATACTTCCCTAACTACAAGTTTAAACGTGGAGTCAATCGTAAGAAAGATAATACTGATTGGAAAGAACTCTTTAGAATAACTTCTAAGGTTTATGATGAGATTGGTGAACACTTTCCATACAAGACTGTTCTTATAGATGAATGTGAAGCAGACGATGTTATAGGAACTCTAGTAGATGCATCACAAGAGTTCGGTAAGAATGAACCTATAATGATTGTGTCTTCAGATAAAGACTTCGCACAGTTACAGAAGTATAATAATGTAAAACAATACTCTCCCTTAAAGAAAACCTTTGTTGTAGAAAATAATCCTAGACAACAACTATTAGAGTTGATATTAAAAGGTGATACTTCAGATGGTGTACCTAATGTTCTTAGCAATGATAATTGCTTTGTAGAAGGAATACGTCAAACACCCATGCGTCAAACTACTATAGATACTCTAGTAGAAGATATTAAAGCTATGGGTGATGAGGTTTATAGAAACTATTGCCGTAATAAAAAGTTAATAGATTTAGAAGAAACTCCTAGTTTGGTAAAATCTAAAATACTAAATAGTTTTGATGAACAAGATAATATAGTGAACAACAGAAGCAAAGTGTTTCCTTACTTAGTAGAGAACAGATGCCGAATGTTACTTGAGGATATAGAGGACTTTATTTAATATGGTTAATAAGACAACTTGGATGGTGTTTGAGATTTTAGATCAAGTATCTAAAGCAAAAAGTCGCACAGACAAAATACAAATCTTACAAAAGAATAATAATAATTGGGCAATGAAAGATATATTGCGTGGCACCTTTGATGATCTGGTGAAATGGAACTTGCCTACTGGTAAGGTTCCTTATGAACCCGCTGATGTTAGGTCAGTGCCATCAAATTTAACCACTCATAATAGAAAGTTTGCGTATTTCTTACCCAATACTTCTGGTGCTAAGATGCCAGCCGTAAAAAGAGAAAAGATGTTTTTAGATATACTTGAAACAGTACACCCAAGAGATGCAGATCTTCTTGTGGGTATGATCAATAAAGATATGCCTATTAAGGGTATTACAAAGAAACTTGTAAAGGAGGCTTTCCCAGACTTAATTGTTAAATAAAATACTATAAGGAGAAGGTATGAGTAGAATCCAACACGAGAGACTCAGAAAAGATTTAGAAGATTTAAACCTATACATAAATAAAGTAAAGGAAAAAGGTAAGATGGATTTAGTTTTAAAGTTAAAACGTAAACGTGATTTTCTGGAATCAAGGTTGGAAGCGGCTTAAAAGATAAAGATTGGTGTTGCCAATCCTATAAAAAAAGGTTATAATGATGCCTACGTATACAATGGTAAATGTGTCTACTGGTGAAGAAAAAGAAATGTTCATGTCCATGTCAGAACGTGATGAGTTCTTGGTTGATGGTGAATATAAACAGAAGTTAATAACTCCTACGTTTATATCTCAGCATGGGTCAACTCATAACAAGGCTGGTGATGGATGGAAGGATGTTCTTCGCAGAGTAAAATCAGGCGCTGGTAGAGATAATAGTATAGACGTGTAATAATATAAGATAGACGTGTAAAATGAAACATCGTGTGAAGACTTTAAATAATTCTATGACTGTTAAATTGGCTGACTTGCTTCAGCATGAACCTTTAACAGCCAATCAGGAAACTGCTTTTAAATCGTGGGATGAAGGTGATAACCTAGTTCTCACGGGATCGGCTGGTACGGGTAAAACCTTTATGGCTTTATACCTTGCGTTAGAGGACGTGTTAGAAGAGCAAGACTATGACAGACTAGTTATAGTAAGATCTATGGTTCCCACAAGAGACATGGGGTTCTTGCCGGGGACAAAGGAAGAGAAAGAAGATGCCTTTACTTCTCCTTACAAAAACATTTGTAATGAACTGTTTGGAGATAAAGCATCATACAATAAAATGTTAACATCAGGTCAAATATCTTTTGACTCAACATCTTTTATCAGAGGAACTACTTACGACAACTGTGTGATAGTAGTAGACGAGATGCAGAACCTTAACTTCCACGAGTTAGATTCTGTTATAACTCGTGTCGGTAAACAAAGTAAGATTATATTTTCAGGAGACTTTAAACAAAGTGATTTTAAGTTCGATGATGAGAAAAATGGTATTATAAAGTTCCTACAGATAGTTGAACAGTTAAAGAACTTTACTATAGTGAACTTTGGTTGGGAAGATATTGTTCGCTCAGATTTTGTAAGAGATTATATTATGACAAAAGAAATGCTAGGATACTAAGAGAGGTTAAAATGGCAAAATATACTAGATACGATTCCCGTAATAAAAAAAGTGGAAATCAGAAAAGTAAATCTTTGATTGGAGATGTTCGTATACGAGAAGTATCGAATGATGATGGTAAGCAACAGTTGAATGAAGTGATGTATGATGATGAAAACGATTTCGAAGACCTTGACAACCAACAACTCCAAGGCTAAGTTACCAGATCACGTTCATATATTTTCTGTAGAAGATCATGATTATTGGAAACCTAAACTGCTATCATCAATAGATCAGATGAAAGCAGACAATAATATTGGGATTAACAAATCTGGATATTACTATGATTATGATATTCCCAAAGAACCAAGAACATATAAAACCTTAATAGATAATATATTACTATCTCCTATTGAAGAGATTGGTAACATATATGGTTTAAAATTATGTCACATATATACCCAATGGTTTCAGCAATATCTGCAAGGTTCCGATTTTGGTTGGCATCAACATGGTGGTCATTGGGCTATTATATATTATATTGAGTTACCTGACATAAAAGAATCTACAGAATTTTTAAACTATGGACAGTTTGATGTTAAAGAGGGTGATATATTATTCTTTCCTACTTTTTTAAACCACAGATCCCCTGTTATTAAAAGTAATCTCAGAAAAACTATAGTATCTACTAACATAGATTTTGAAGTTGATAGAAAATTGATTGGACAATTAGGTGAAGAATCTTTTAAACATTAAGGAAAGTGATTATGAGTTTAGCTAAAATATTAAATCTGAGGTTTGAATGGGAGTCTATGGTGTCGTATAGGAAATCGTATGATTTACCTAGTTATGATGGTGACATAAATAACCTAAAGAACTTTATTGAAAATGGTCATAAGAATAATCGGTTCCGTAAAAACTTCAACGAAGCCATGAGTTTAGCAAAAGAGATTGTAGATTATTATGAGCGACCTTTGGAATCATTGGGTAGGCAACTGGCGAGATAATCATGGCCTAGATTCCATACGTTGGAAGACTACTGTTGGTATCGGTGACAGTATGTACGGTCTCAATATTGCTTACATGAGGGCGTTTGCTAATCAAAAGCCCACTAAGTTTCAGATACATTTCTTCCACCCTAAAGACTACGTGCATCACTATGAAGATCCTGAGAGTGTTGTTGAAAGGGTTGAATACATTCGCAGTAGATATATGTGGAAAGATATTGTAGACGTTGAATATGTTTTTGATAGTAAAGACACTGCATTATATAGAAAGTTTTATCAAGGTGTGACCAGATATAATATGTCTGAACTATATCGCTATTGGGCATTAGACCCTACTATAGATACTACTCCAAAAGATAATAAAATAACCTTATGGAGACCTACTGGTAATATGCAACAACAAATGGCTAATTGTAAGTTGATGCTATTAGATTCTGAGTGGCAGAGACTTATCGATAGGTTACAAGATTTTGGATACAATATTACTGAGATAGATTATAGAACTCCTATACATGAAGCCTTGTATCATATACGTACTTGCGAGTGCTGTTTATCATATGAAGGTATGTGGCACTATATGGCTAAGAACTTATTTAAACCTCATATAGTTCTTAGTAATTCATCTATAACTAGGTGGCATACCCCAGCGGCAGTCAAGATCGATAAAAATAAAAGTTTTTATATAGATAGAGATATGAAGAAGTTTGAATACTTAATTGAGTCGGCAACAGAAAGAGCAGAAAACTATAAAAATGTTTTCTTTAGATTTGTAAATGGATTTTAAATGCACATAGACAGAGCCGTTATTGAGATAAATGGTGGGTGTAACTACACCTGTCAGATGTGTCCACAAACTAATGAAGATGGAACTACTGGAGCACGTGGTAAAAACTGGATGAAGCGTATGCCTCTTGTCGAGTTTGAGGATTATGTTGAACAATGTGTTGAGGCTGGACTTAATGTAGTAAACCTAGATGGTTCTGGTGAAGCTACAATCAATAGAAACCTAGCAGAATACATTGCCGTAGTAAAAAAACATAAAGCAAAGGCAGTCATATTTTCTAATGGTTATCGTATGAACGGTAACTTTATGAAGGAATGTGTGGATGCTGGATTAGATTTCTTTAGATTTAGCATTGTAGGTTATAACTATGATAAATATAAGGAGTGGATGAATAGTGATAACTTTTATAAGGTAATAACTAATCTACATGATATGAAACGATACACTATTAGTTCTAAATCTGATTGTGTTGTTGCTACATATCATTTGATACTAGATAATGATAACATAGATTATGAGGTTGCTGAGTATCAAAAGATTGTGAAGTCTGCGAATGTAGACACAGAGATATGGAAGATGCATAACTGGAGCGGTGTATATGATCCAACGTATGATAGATTGGGTGAAAAGAAAACCTGTGGAAGACCTTTTTCTCCTGATCTTGTTATTAGGGCTGGGGGCATCGGTGATGCTACTGGTGCAATACATCCTTGTTGCCAAGTTCTAGGCAGGGATGATGAAGCAGTATTAGGTCATGGTTCACTAAATACACTTGAAGAAATATTTAATGGTGATGCGTATAATAAACTAAGAAAGCAACACGAGACAGGAGACTATCCTGATTTCTGTAAGAGTTGTGACTTCTTGATTGACGATCCTGAAGTTTTAGTGTATACTAATCATGGGCGTGAAAACTATAAAATGTATGGCACAAACTTTAACTTGGATGATTACAGATGATAGAAGATCCTTTTTACTTACCTAAAGATACTAGGGTGTTTATTTTAACATCTGCACACAAAGATTCTCATATAATGGCAAAAGAGAAACTGATTGATGAGTTTAGAGTGTTTGGATATGAGCCAACTATACAGTACTACCCAACAATTAATAAAGTAGCAAATCGTGATATGGGATTTGAATTAGCTGTGAGAGAAGAAGACGTTGGCTTGAACGGTGTTCTTCAATGGTATGCATATTGGTCAGTTTTATTGAAAGCAAGAAAGTTAGAAAAACATTTTATAATAGCTTTTTCTAGCGTAAGTCGGTTAAGAAATGACATACCCAAATCCATATTATTAAATAAGAGAAAACTTCATTCTGGTGATCCAAAAAATACAATAGATACTGATTATTTTCATATAATGGATCATATTGGAGCGCAAAGTATTTTAGATAAAAGTAATCATATTTTTAAAGCTCCCGCAGATCGTCTGCACCTTATTGGTAAACATCGTTTCGATTTAAATATTTAATAAATGAAACCTGTTTATATGATTGCTATGTCTAATCATCCTATTTCTCAAATGTATGTTAGAGAATTTATGGGGTCTTGGAAAGATCACGGCATAACTCCTAAACTGCATGAAGCGACAACTCCAAAAGATTTAGTATATAGAAACCAACTAACATTTGGTATTAAAACAAAGGGAAGAGAGCAAAGACCTTTTACCTCTACTGAAAAATCAGTTTGGTATAGCCACTTCGATTTATGGTGTAAGTGTGTTAGAGAAGGCTCACTTACTATAGTAGAGCATGACTCAAAACTTATGAAGCCATTACCTGATATGACTAAAGAAGGGTATAAGTTTCTTTCATATAGTTCTGAATACAATACCATGGCGGTTGGATCTGGTTACTATTTAACACCAGCAGTTGCAGAAAGATTAGTTGCTAATGCGGTTAGCAGAGAAATAAATATTAATAGTGATGGGTTTATTGCAGATACATTAAACTCTAGAGCACAGCAAAAAATGAAAGACTACTTTTATATAAATCAGATTTGTTTTGATGGACTAAATACCATCGACCACAAATCTCCAAAAAGAACATATGTAGGTTTAGATTATAATTCCAAACCAATATATAGGATTAGATGATGAAGACATTGATATACCAAGTATACACAGGCAAGCGTAAGAAACTTTACGACTTTTGTACTGCATCAGTTAAGGCATATGCTGATAGAATAGGGGCTGACTATGTTGTTCAGCGGCATCCTATTCTTATGATTAAGCCTGACATTTTTCAAACAAATAGATCAACTGAATCCTATGGTAAGTATGGTGGGTTCCTTCCTATCTATGAGAAAGAGAATGCCTTTGCATACTTCAGATCCTATGACAAGATAGCATTGATTGACGGTGATATCTACATCAGAGAAACAGCACCAAACATCTTTGATGAGATCGGTAGTGACCATGACTTCGCTGGTGTTATAGAACGTCAGATGCCGTTGAACGATCAGTATCTACAGAAGATCACAAACTACTCTCGTATGCAGTATCAGACAATCAAGAATGTTGATTGGAAGTGGAACAAGCATGGCGCAGAGTTCTTTAACATGGGTATGATGTTAATGAATAAGTCTATGGGCGATTTCCTTAACGGCGAAACACCAGCACAGTTCTTACGTAGACCAAGGTTCAAACCATTCATCGATGGTCTAGGTCCATGGAAGTGGTCAACAGATCAGACACTTCTTAACACTTGGGTTAGAGAAGAGAAGATGCGTCTCAAGCATTTGGATTGGAAATGGAATGGTTTGTATAATGCCGTTCCTAATGATAAACTTCAAGAAGCACACTTCATACATTTCTTCCACAAAACTGTTCTGCCCATGGAAGGAGAGAACATTGAAGAACTTGCCAAGTTAGTAAACATAAAGGATATGCGATGAGATTTCTAGAGATCGCTGGTTCTAAACAACGTGGATTAAATTGGGATGCTGTTCGTGATGTAAAGATGCAGGGAGTTATGGTCTACGATATGACAGATCTCCCTATGAAGGGTGTAGATGATCAGACCTATAGTGGAGTTTATAACGAACACTTCATAGAGCATTTGACCAAGGACGAAGGCATTAACTTTCTAAAAGAGATGTTACGTGTAATGAAACCTCTTGGAACTATCAGAACTGTTTGGCCCCCTATGGAGTTTGTTAAGTGGTTACGTCAAGAAGAAGACTTAAGTAATCATGAGTGGGTTCAACATTATTATAACATCTATGTAAAGAAGCATAACTTTGCTCCCAAAGAAACAGAGAATATGCGAATACAAGATCAGTGCGCTGAAGGTATATTGTGGCAGAATGGAGAGCACAAGCACATCTGGAGCAAGAAAGAACTTGTTGACACAATGAAAGAAATAGGGTATATTAATGTAAAGGAAAAGAAATATCAGGAAAGTGGATTGCCTGAGTTTCAGAACATTGATACAGTAGGCCAAGTGAGGGCATTTCATTCGGCAGTGATAGAGGCAAATCGACCATGGTAAAAAAGAAGAACTTAATATATCAGTATTGGCTAGGCACTCCCGGTGAGGCAGTCAAGTACGGCGCAGAGAACATGAAGAACTATGCTGATCGTATTGGTGCTGATTATATTTTTAAAACAGATCCTTATTGGGCGCAAATGTATTGCGACATTCCAACATACTATAATGCCTTTGAACCTATATGGGCAGAGAGGTTTGAAGAGTATGACAACATTCTATTTGCGGATACAGATGTATTCTCAGTAGACTGTTTAAAAGAAAGTATCTTTGATCAGAAGATTGCTGATATTGGTATCTGTAGAGAAGAGCATAAAGAGATAACCAGAGGAAGAGGCGAGGGCATCTTCAATAACAAGACAGACAAGCTTTGGAACAGTTATCTTAAAACCAAATACAAAGTAGATATGCCATTGAACGACAATGGTGATATGAAGATCTTTAATACTGGTGTTGTAATGTATTCGCCTGAGGGTAGAGAGAAGGCACGTAAAGGGTTTGTGCCATTCCAAGAATACATAGACTATATGAGAGGCACATCACTTCCTAGATTTTATCAGATTGATCAGAACTATCTTCATGCTATGATGTTCATTGCTGACATGGATATAACCGAAATGGATCATGGCTGGAATACCTACATTCATTATGCTGGTAACTCTGATGTAACACCTAGACCAGTATATGATGGTAGAGATGATAGAGAAGCAAAGCTTTGCCACGTACAACTCAGGAACGCAGACAACCACAACGGTCCATGGCATTACACTATCGTTAACAAACCACAAAGCGAGTGGGATCTCCCATAATGTTTGATGCTTATATCATAACAACCATTAATACTTTTGGCACTGATAAGATTAAGAAGCTTACTCAAAGGGCGTATGATACTTGTAAAGCAAACAATGTCAACCCTATATTATTTGATGCCATCACTCCTTACACTCTAGAAGAATATTATCCCATGTGGGAAGTGAGAGAGGACTATAGAGAAAGACTTCTTGGCAACTACAGAAGAAAAGCGGGTAAAGAACCTACCAAAGAAATAGAAAACCGAATGATTGTTATGCAACAATGTATGACTATGAGTCATTATCAGGTTCGTAAGAAGATTATAGATAAAGGACATACTGCCATAGTATTAGAACACGATGCTATTGTTGGAAGACCTTTAGACTTAAATCAACCATATACTTCTAGAGTTGTTAATCTGTGTGCCAGAGAACAAGCCACACATGGCTATACTTGTAATCCAACATATGCCTTGAAATATAATGCGATATATGATAAGATAGGATTCGCAGGGCATGATAATATGAATAGATATATAAACTCATACGAGGAAATAAAGATAACCCCATATAAAACTGGCAATGCTGTTGTCGGTGGTAATGCTTTAGACGAAAGCCAATGGGATACACATCGTGGTGCTTTGAAGACTGAACTAGGATATATTCCTAAGACCACATCAGGAGTTTACTTTTAATGAGAGTTTATGAGTATGAAGACTATGATGATTATGTAGAAGCACAGACTTGGACCAATAAAGAGAAACTTACGTGGAGATATGTAAAGCCTCATACTATAAAAAGGATTTGTGAACACAAGCCTTATGCCGCTTTTATAATATGTCATGGGACTAGGAATGGAACTGAACAGGAATACTTTAAAGATAACTGTCCTAATGCTTATATTATCGGAACAGAGATCAGTGAGACCGCAACACAGTTTCCTATGACACTACACCACGACTTTACATTTCCCGTAGAGAAGTGGATTGGTAAGGCTGATATTATATACTCCAACTCATTTGATCATACTATAGATCCAGAAAAAACTATTACTACGTGGAGAGATCAGCTTAATCCTCAAGGAAAAATATTCTTGGAGTATTCTGAAAGAAGTAGTAGAGGTCACCGTCAAGATCCTTTGGATGCTACTAACAAAGAAATATCATCATTGATTGGAGATAACGGAATGATTGTTGAAGAGGTCTGGAGAGATGGCATACAACACGGTGGTGTAATATTTATTTGTGGGATGGCTAAATGAAAAAGATTATGATCACAGGCATGGCAGGGTTTATTGGATTTCACACTGCTATCAGGTTTAAAAAAGAAGGCTATGAGGTCTGTGGTTTTGATAACTTCAATGACTACTATGATCCAGAACTAAAATACGATAGAGCAATGCATCTAAAGAAAGAGTATGGTATAACCGTACACGAAGGAGATCTACGTGATGCCACTTCTATGTCTTTACTTGTAGGCAATCTTGCTCCAACTCTCGTTCTACACTTAGCGGCTATGGCTGGTGTGCGATATTCTATGGATCACGCTGATGAATATATTGATAACAATATCACAGGCACCAACAACCTTATTAAAGCTTGCGAAGAAGCGAATGTACCTGATGTTATGTTTGCTTCTACCAGTTGCGTTATGCATGGTAATCCTCTACCTTGGTCTCCTGATGTAAAGTTAGGACCACAACTAAGTCCGTATGGATACACCAAGCAAACCACAGAGGATATGTTCAATATATCTAAGATTGCTAACGCAGTGTGC
>TARA_R110002167_G_scaffold150256_1_pt1 | contig 20642 bp, 27 predicted proteins | sample TARA_R110002167 | Tara Oceans TARA_R110002167 (sample SAMEA4398238) | marine metagenome | biome: Polar Biome; feature: [MES] marine water layer (ENVO:01000295) within the mesopelagic zone...; material: water (ENVO:00002006), including particulate matter (ENVO:01000060) such...
TCTGGAGGGTTATAAATGAATCAATTTGACGGAGAATTCATGTGTGGCTCCTATTTTAAGAGCTTGTGCAAATACAGTGTGCAAGAATACGTCGACGCAAGAACTCACAAGTTTTGTTTCAAGATACATCAAGATGGAGACCCGACTAAAATCTTTTGCAAGACAGAGTATTTAAATCATTTTTTACATAATTTTTCAATAGAGCGCCCCTTCGATTTATTGACTCATAATTCAGACATCAATATCACTTCCGGAAATTATGACAACGCGAAGAGCTTGCAACCGAATTTACGGCACTGGTACGCTCAAAACCTAAACTGCAATGATGAGATGATGCGTGTGTTACCAATCGGCTTGGCTAATCCTAAATGGGATCACGGAAACCAGTCTATATTCGAAAAAATACAAAAACTAGATTGGGATAAAAATAAAATTCTAGACGTTAACTTTGATATATATACTAACGCAGTAGAGAGGCGGGAATGTTTAAACTTGATAGATCTACCCATGCGAGACAGACTTCCCTTTGAGGATCATTTAAAACAGATAGCTTCATCTTTTTTCTGCATTTCCCCTGAAGGAAATGGGCTTGATTGCCATAGGCACTGGGAATCTTTATATCTAAAAACCATCCCTATCGTCACTCGTTCTGTTTTTACAGAAAAATTAAAAGACCTAGGATTGCCGTTTATAATCCTAAAGGATTGGTCTGACTTTAAAAACTTAAACCTCACCAAAGAGCTTTATGATTCCACCATTTGCGATTTCAACTGGGATTCACTGAATAAAACCTTTCTAAACTAACATTCATGAGTAATAAACCATCTGTATCTACCATTCTTAATTGTTACCGTCGGCCTCATTCCCTAAAAACTCAATATGAAGCCGTCAAATCTCAAACTATACACTCCGAAGAGATTATGATATGGAAGAATCATCCATTAGATTCTACCCAGTTTGATTTTTCTGAAATAAATGACTCCGCTATCTCTATCAACAATGCCAATTATGGCGTTTGGGCACGTTTTGCTTTTGCTTTAAATAGTAATTCTGATTATATTTGCGTTATTGACGATGATACTATTCCGGGTCCTCGATGGTATCAAAACTGTATAAACTCTATAGAACATGAACAAAACGGCCTTTATGGTACGGTAGGGGTTGTTTTTCATGATCTGGATTATAAAAATTTCACTCGCCATGGATGGCCTAATCCTAATTCAGAAACAAAACGAGCAGATATAGTAGGCCACGCTTGGTTTTTTCATAGAGACCTTCTTTCTGCTTTCTGGCGAGAAGTAGACGTTCCCCTTTCCAGAATTTGTGGCGAGGATATGCATTTCTCTTACTCCATTCAAAAGTATCTAAACCTTAATACGTATGTACCCCCTCATCCATCGGATGATTTAAGCTTGTGGGGTAGTCAACCATCTTCAGCTTACAAATACGGAGTTGATGATAATGCGATTTCCGTAGAGTGTTCGGGCAAGAGTACATTTGGAGAATCCCTTACTAAATATTACAACAAGGGATTCAAATTGCTCGATATACCCCAAACCGTAGAGTCTCAATCATCTAAGGTTTTGGCTGCTCCATCTTGCTCATGAAGCGCAGCTTGGTAGTGTACGGTACTCGCCCCGAATTTCTGAAAGTTCAGACATTACTGGCGCTAGACTGCTCAATTGATTCTTTGTTTATCCAGCAGCATACCGATATCATAGACTTCGGGCTTCCCACTCATAAAATAAGCATTTTAAATACGTGCTCAAATCGCCTTAATTCTATTTTTTGCGAGATTTTCAACAAAGCTGAAAGTATCATTGATTCTTATGATAATATAATCGTCCAAGGAGATACGGCCACGGTGGCAGCGGTTAGTTTTGTAGCTTATCATTTGAATAAAAAACTCTTTTATATAGAATCCGGGCTTCGCAGCTTTGATCTCAATCATCCATATCCAGAGGAAGGTTATCGGCAAATGGTTTCACGCATTGCTTCTGTTAATTTTTGCCCCACCGAAGTCTCTGCTGAAAATTTAAAAAAGGAGGGCACACTGGGACTTATTTACGTAGTTGGTAATACTGCCTTAGATAATCTGGTTCAATACAAAGACACAGGAAGATACAATGATAAGGTATTAATCACTCTCCATCGGAGGGAGAATTTAACTTTACTTCCCGAATGGATCCGCTCATTAGATTTACTAGCCCAAAATTATCCAGACTTACAGTTCATATTTCCAGCTCACCCCAATCCACCAATTAAAGCTGCGTGCTCAAATTCATCTAGGCTAACCGTGACCCCTCCGTTGAGTCATGACGATCTTATCTCCTTACTTAAAGATTGTAGATTTCTCATTACGGACTCTGGCGGAATTCAAGAGGAGGGCGCTTTTTTTAATAAGAAAGTTATAGTTTGTCGAGAGAAAACTGAACGCCCCGAGGGGTTGCAAAGTGGTCATTCCATATTATGCCCCTCGCCAGATCTTTTGGTTAAAACGGTTGAAAATATAGTTGAAAATAACTATACTATAAATAAGGCCTGTCCGTATGGGGACGGGAGCTCCTCTTCTAGAATTTTACAAATACTAAATTCCATAGATTAAAATCATGAATAATGGATTATCCAGAGACTTCTCAGAGGTCTATAAAAATTCAGAGCCTAACACTCAGGACTTCGATGGGAAAACAATTCTAGTCGCGGGGGGCGCAGGCTTTCTTGGCGCTCTTTTTGTTAAATACTTTTTGTACCTAAATCAACATGTTCTGACCGAACCATGCTCAATTATTTCTATTGATAATTTTTTAGCCCGGGATCGTCTTGTAGAAAAAGATGAGCGACTCACTAACGTCGAGCATGACCTATGCATACCATTGAATTTAAAACTTCATAATCGAAAAATTGATTTCATAATCAATTGCAGCGGTAATGCTAGTCCCTTTTATTACGAACGCTACCCCTTAGAAACCATGCAGGTTTCGACCGTAGGAACTCAGAACATGCTTGAGTTAGCGCTTGCGCATAATGCTCGTATATTAAACTTCTCTTCTTCTGAAGTCTTGGGTACCCCAGACGAAGGGGATATTCCGACCACAGAAGAATATATTCCTCGCGTTCATACTCTGGACAAAAGATCCTGTTACGATGTAACTAAAATGTATATTGAAACACTCTCTTATGTTTTTCGGGATCAATTTAATTTAGACTGTAAAGTGGTAAGGCCTTTTAATATTATTGGTTATTTTCGACAAAACGATAAAAGGGTAATTCCTAATTTCGTTTCTAGTTGTATTAAAAATGAGCAGATATCAGTTTATCTCCCGGGAGATCAAACTAGGACTTTTTGCTGGTATGGCGATTTTTTAGCAGGATGCATTAAGGTGCTAACAAAGGGCCGTGACTTACTATACCATATAGGAAATTCTTCAAATGAAATTTCCATGCTGGATCTAGCCCTTTTAGTTGAAAAAGTCTGCGGAAAAGAAGATTTAGTGAAAACTATTTCTACGCCGCGAGTTTATAAATATGAGCCCCAGCGCCGTTGCCCATCCACTGAAAAGATCCAAAAAGAACTTGATTTTAAATGTCATATAGATCTCGAAGAAGGAGTTTCCCGCATCCACGAATGGGCGCTAGAAAATTATAAATGAAGGATTTTAAAGAAGAGTTCGGCAAGCTGCTTTCGTTGGTATCTTCTGATACGCCGTTTTCTTTCACAAGGTTTTCCGATGGAGAGGTAACCATTTTAAGGAATGAACCGCTTGTTTTGGGAGATGGGTTTTTAATTCAAGGAGATATTTATGCTGGTCGAAAAATACCCCTCCCCTCTCACGCCTTCAAAGAAGATGAAGAAAGGAAAAGGTTCCTACCAGAGGAAACCCCATTTTTGCATAAAAAGCTGGTTGAATCCTTCACGTACAGGAAGAAGAATTACTTTAAAGGCATCCCCGGCCAAAACGGCCAAGACGGAAACTCCTCTTGGAGGTTTTGTCTGGACTTGTATGGGACTGGCGATGAAGATCACTTGACATTTAGCAACGTTTTGATCAATGACAATTACCAGCTTTTCGTTTCGGAAATGGTTCCTTTGTTTCAGGATAAAAAAATAGTACTTATCAGCAATAAAAATTCAAAATTCGACAAACTCCCATTTACAGTAAGGAAGCATTTTTCCGTCGGCCCTAATTGCATGAAGGACGACTATTATTTAATAGATGCTTGCAAGCAGTGGATAAAAGAAAACAATATAGAAAATCATTTATTTTTATTCGCCGCCGCTTCTCTGAGCAATTTGTTATGCTATGAGCTCTATAAGGATTTCGGCAAAAACCAATACATGGATATTGGGTCATCACTAGGCCCACACCTTCAACTAGAAGGCTGGAAAGCAATGCGAACTTACCTAAAGACATATTGGTCTAACCCGCAAAACCCCGCACTCCAAGAGGTAGATCTATGGAGTTAGTTTCTTGTCACCAAAAATATTGGGATTTTATTTATACTTTAAGGCATCGCCTTAGAGATGGATTTATAAATCAAGGGCATTTCTCTGAACAGGATCATGTGGGGTTTATGGAGATTAACCATAAAAACTATATGGTATGCGTAGACAAGGATAAGCCCTTGGGGTTTGTGGGTAGTATAAATGGAGACATTAGAGTGGCTGTATCTCCTTCTCACCAAAAAAGTGGGGTGGGAAAATTTATGGTAGAAAATCTACTTAAAAAAAATCCCAACGTCTACGCGAAAGTGAAAATAGAAAACAAAGCAAGCTTAAACTTATTTACCTCTTGTGGGTTTACGAAAAAATACTATATTTTAGAGCCATGAATAATCCGCAGAAAGTAGTAGAGATGTTTGAGGAAAACATCGCTGAATATACAGGCGCCCCTTACGCAGTAGCGTGCGATAACTGCACTAACGCCATTAGGATGTGTTGCGAATATTATAAAGTGGATGAAGTTACTATCCCCGCGAGAACCTATCTGTCAGTTCCACAATCTATTATTCAGGCCGGTGGCCGCGTTAAGTTTAATGACTATGAGTGGATCGGGGTTTATCAGCTAGAGCCTCACCCAATATGGGACGCGGCAAAAAGATTGACTTCCGGCATGTATATTGCGGGGTCTTTAATGTGCTTGTCTTTTGGTATAAATAAACCACTAAAAAGCGGCAAGGGTGGGATGATTCTAACCGACTCTGAAGATGCTTATGATTTTTTGAAGAAGAAAAGGTGGTCCGGCAGGACAGAAGGTGTTCCTATGGGCGACGACCAAATGGAGTTTATGGGTTACAATTCCTACATCACCCCCGAGTGGGCCGCCAGAGGGTTAATGTTGTTAAGTGTTTATCCAAAACATGCCGACGATCAAACAGAAGGGTACCCAGACTTAAGAAAATATAATCTCTATAATGGATAAAGCGTTAGTAATTAATAGTTATAGCCCCAACATAGCATGCTTAAAACTTTTTTTTAGGTGCATGGAAAAGTATGTTGGCTACGGCTATTTTAGTAACATATATCTTTTCATTGATAAATCCAGTTACGAACCCCCAGAGTATGTAACCCCAATTTATTATGATGTTAATGATAATTTTAGGGATCAAATGGTTTTTTGTTTAAGTCATGTCAAAGATAAAGTTTTGCTGTATAGTAACGAAGATTATTTATTTTATGATTTTGCCAATCTCAAATTGGCGGATAGCCTAGTTAACACACTCGTTGATAGCGATTTGTCGTTTGTAAAATTTTGCCATACAGATTTAGAAATTTATCAGGAATACCAACCTAAATTATTTTTGATAGACAAAAGTTGCGAAAACACCTTTTCTCAAACATTAACATTTTGGAAAACAGAGGACTTGTTAAAGATACATCAGAACTGCCCACCTTCAGAGATAGGCGCTAAGGGAGACATGTTTGGTCATTTGGAGGTTGCCGCCAAACAGGTGTGCAGAAATCTAAATATTAAAGGCGCGTGTTATTACAACAATGAAGAAAAAAGAGGGTTGTGTCATTTTGATACCGAGGTGTTTCCTCATACCGCCTCTGCCTTATTAAGGGGTGGTGTTTGGAACACAAGCGAATATGCAAACGAATTAAAAAAAATCACGCAGGCCCACAATGCTTAAAGTCAGGGAATTAAAGAATGAAAGTATATAAAGATTTGGCTGTTGAGATCGTTGGCACCAACACCCATTATTTTGATTTAGAAGATTTTGAGTCCGAAGATGATACAAAAGCCTTATATTATGGATATACTTTTATTTGCAATCAGGCTTTTCCCGATTTATTAAAAAATCATTCAAAAAACATATATTTGAATATGGTTCCCCCCACGGAGTTTTGTGGTCCTTACGACATAAATTCTGAAGACAGATTTGATTTGATTTATTCTATCTGCCCTTTTACGGTAGACTGGCTTAATAAAATTAAAAACACCAACAAATATAAAAAAGTTTGGTATCCGTTTCACTCAAGATATATTCCCGAACATGATGAAAAAAAATATGACGTTTGTTATCACGGCGGCATTCATGGACCTAAGTATTTAGGAATGTTAAATGCCTTAAGGCACTTCAATTATCGTTACATGACTATGACTCATAGCATCAACCCTTTAACTGAATCCTGCATTCCCCACGCTACTGATTTGGACTTAACGCATGAGGCGAAAATGCAAAAAATATCTGAATGTAAAATTTCAGTATGCTATAACAACTTTCCCGTCCGAAACGACGCGGATTTACAGAACATTAAAAGCCATCCTTCTTGGGGACAGAACGTTGCGTTCTCTCATTCCGATTCTGATGGAATATTGCCTCAATTAAAATCTCGCTTTATTGAGGCTTCTTTATCTAAAACTGTAAATTTAGTTGAACGAGATCACTGGAATGTCATCGAGCACTGGTATGACGCCGACAAACATTTTGTTTATTTTAACGGCGAAGACGACCTTGTGTCAAAAATAAGCCAGATTGTTTCCAATTGGACAGACTACAAGGGAATGGTGGAAGAATCTTTTGAATATTCTATCGATAATTATACCTGCGATCATTTAATTAATTACATAAACAAAAATGAACTGTAGATCTTGCCACAGCATAAGCCACACCAGCATTTTAGATCTGGGGCACCATCCATGGTGCAATGATTTTCTCACCAAGGAACGAGTCGGTAAAGAGGAGAAATACCCCCTCCACCTAGTTCAGTGTGATGAATGTGAGCTTTTACAATTAAACTACACGGTGCCGAAAGAGGTGATGTTCAAAAATCACACCTATGTATCGTCTACCACGAAGTCCCTTTCTAAACATTTTTACGAATTAGCTTTAGAGAATAAATGTCAGTTTGATCTCCAAAAAGATGATTTGATCCTTGATATTGGGGGGAACGACGGCACCCAATTGCTGCAATACAAAAAAGTGGGCTTGGGAAACGTTTTAAATGTAGAGTCTGCCGACAATATAGCAGCACTGTCTGTGGGCGCGTGTATTCCTACAGCCAACGCATTCTTTAATGAAGAATTAATTGACGAGAAGGGTTTAGGGGGTAAAGTAAAACTAATCAATGCCTCTGGCGTATTTTTCCACCTAGAAGAGCTGCACAGCGTTATAAGGGGAATTAAAAAAGCGCTCGCGGAAGACGGCATTCTTGTGGTGCAATTTATGTATGCTGGAACAATGGTGGAAAAGTTAAATTTCGATGGGATTTATCACGAACATCTTTGTTTTTATACCCTTCGGAGCTTAAAAAACTTGTTAGAGCCTTATGGGTTTAGCGTCTTTGATGCTTACCACAGCGATATTCACAGCGGAAGCATTATAGCTAAGATTTCTAAATCTCCGATTTTTGGAAAAACCGCCAGCTATGAATCTTGGTTAGAAAAAGACAAAAAGTATAACAGAGAGTCCTTTCTTGAATTTGCTGGGAAAGTAAAATCCAAAAAACGCGGCCTTAAGGACTTACTAGAAAGAATAAAATCTGATAATCCGCAAACTAAAATTTACGCTTATGGCGCTCCCGCTAAAGGAAACACCTTGTTGAATTATTTCGGAATCGACAACAGTTTGATAGATAAATGCGTCGAGGTGAACGACTTAAAGGTGGGATTATATCTTCCGCAAAGTCATATCCCCATAATAAAAGAGTCTCCTGAAGATCTCCCTGATTATTATTTATTGCTGGCCCACAATTTCGCAGAGGAAATAATTGAAAGGAATAAAGAATTAATTAAAAATGGAGTTAAATTTATTATTCCTTTCCCTGAAATTGAAATAGTATAATACCAACATAATGAAAAAAATATATTTATTAATACAGGGGCATACTCGACATTGCGCTGAAGTACTAGATAGCGTCCGCGATGTCGAAAATGTTATTTGGTCAACGGAAAACGATGCGCCGTTGCACGATATCGGAGAGATTAATGACTCAAATGTCACCCTGCTTACATCTCCAAGGCTCCCATATGCTGGATATGGCAATGTTAATATCCACATTAATTCGACCGTTAAAGGTTTAGAGCTGGCTAAGTCTCTTGGTGCTACACATGTTATTAAGCTAAGATCTGACTTGATTTTTACTAATCCCAAGTTATTTATTGAGACATATGAATTTGATGACCGCATCCACCAAATGGCCTATTGCAAACACACAGATAAATGTATCCCCCTTACGCATCATTACGGCGGGTTAATTAATTGGGTTGAAGAAAAGTATTCACATTTAATTGACGACACAAACGACTACAATTATATTGCTGATTTTGCTAACTTAGGCCCGATAGATGAAATGATAAACTTTTGGTCATTGCCGTATGAGAATATTCCAGTGGTTATCCCTGCTGAATTCAAAATTGTTCTTAGGTATTTGGAGCTGAAAGGCCACAAAGACGTAAAGCTTAGTTATCAATATTTATCTTCTATTTTTGGGTTTTTTATGACATTTTGCAAAGAAATTGATACTCCTTTAGTTTCATTAAAACATGGATGGACAACAAATGATTTATTAAATAACGCGGACGTTGAATGGATAGGTTAAATTTAAAGAAAACAGTATGAATATATCAATACCAGAAGAATTAAAACAAATTCGCCTAGATGTTGGATTGGCGGGTGAGGCACCGAATGCGGCGTTATGGTTAAGCGAAACAACCGATAGGTTTGTGATCGGCATAGAACCTCTAGCCTATCACTGGAATATGATAAACAATTTCGAGACCTCCAACTCGAAAAGACCTTATCCTTATGATTTCAAAATTCTGCAACTAGAGGAGAACGTTGTCAAACTAAACAAGAAAGTAATATGTGAGGTCGGCAACAGGTTTTTTGCTATCGAAGCCGCCATAGACAACGTTTTAGAGGCTCAAAAGAAAAAGTTTTATATGATGGACAGGACTGATGGCGCGTCTGGATCTTCCAGCTTATTAAAACCATCTTCCCACCACCCTCACTTTACAGAAGATGAAGTCGAGGTAACGGTTCATTCATTGGAACATGTTTTAGATTCTATTGATTGGGATAGATTTGAATATATAGAGCATATAAAAACCGATTGCGAAGGTAAGGATTGGGACGTAGTTAAAAGCATCGGCAAATACTTAAATAAAGTGGTATTTATTAGCAGTGAAATGACAAACAATTTACATCACTGGCACGGGTCATGCGATCCCCAACAATTTATAGAGTTTATGCAAAACTCTGGCTTCGGAATCATTTCATTGGGGAACGGACAAATAGTGTTTCTCAATAAATCTTTGGAGCATAAAGTGAAGCAGGACAATCTGGACTTTCACACATTGGGAGCCTAAAGTCATTTAGTCAGCAACATTACATGAAGGTTTTAATTACAGGCTCAACTGGTTTTCTTGGTCGCCACCTGACCAAACACATTAAAAAATTGGGGTGGGATATATTTGAGTCTAACACCAGAAGGGCTAATTTGGTGTGCGATAAAAATTTGCACATTTATAATGATCTTAAATTTGACTACATCTTTCATTTGGCTGCACATACCAAAGCTGGAGATTATTGCTTACATCACAAGGGGGAACAGTTTGAGATCAACCAAAGAATAAATTCAAATATACTAAAATATTGGAGAGAGCATCAACCACAAGCAAAAATGATTGCCATGGGCACAAGCTGCTCCTATTCACCAAACATACCAATGAAAGAAGATAATTATCTAATTGGTGAGCCAGACGAAGGGTTGTATACATACGCAATGACAAAAAGAATGTTATTAGTTGGTCTTAAATCTTATACTGAACAGTATGGGTTGAAATATATGTATTACATACCGTCAACATTATATGGTCCGTTATTTGAATTAGATGATAGTCATTTTATATTTGATTTAATTAAGAAAATATATTCAGGTAAAAACTATGGTACAAATGTTGAACTATGGGGCGATGGGTACCAAAAACGAGAACTTATTTATGTTGATGATGCAATAAAAATAATGTTAGATACTTTACATTTAGAAAATAATTTAGTAAATTTGGCCTCTGGTATTGAATACAGCATTAGAGAATATGCTCAAAATATTTGTAATATTTTAGATTATGATACTAATAATATTTTTTATGACACAACAAAATATGTTGGTGTTAGGTCTAAAAAATTAGAAGTGAATAAAATATTATCAATATTACCTAACTATCAAATGACATCATTGAATGATGGATTAAAAGAAACAATAAAATACTATATAGACAAAAAAATAAATTATGAAAATTAAAACTGAATACCCTATTTGTTTTGAATCGTTAGATTACACAGCACCTATTGGTGCAGTTAACGATGATAACTCTAACCCATTATACGCAGATGAAGTTGAATCGTTATTTGGTAGAAAAATATCATATCTTGAACTTGGTTGCGCTGGTGCAACATTTATTGACCTTATGGTTTCAAAAGGTCATGATGCATATGGTATTGATGGGACTGACCATCCATTAAAAGTTAGGAGAAATGCGTGGGAAAAATATTATGATACTAGATTATTTACCTGCGATTTATCAAAACCATTTGAAATCTTAGATGCACCAAAATTTGATGTTGTTTCGGCTTGGGAATTTATGGAACATATTCCAACAGATTCTTTAAACTTTATTATGGCAAAAATTTATAATATGCTTGATGAAAATGGTATTGTAATATTTGGAATTTCAATGGCAGTTACTGAACATCATTTATCTGTATTCCCAGAAAAAAAATGGAATGAAGAAATTTTTAGTAAGCTTTTTATTGTAAATGAATATACATTAAAAAACAAATATCGTGAAGATTATATTGGTGACCATAAAAGTTTCTTTACAATACTTAAACCAAAGTCTGGATTAACAGAAATTGCTAACGATATTATCAAGGAACATGGTAATAAAACATTTAAAAAAAATTAAATAATAAAACTATGGAAAGAAAATATTTACCCACACTAGCGGAGCTTATAGACCGCCTCTCCATCATTCAGCTCAAAGAGGTGTTTATTCTTGAGCACAAACAAGAGTACGCCAAGGAGGTGCAAGAAATAGTGCATGATATTGATTTAATTTTAAATGACGAAAACATTAAATTAAGTGGAAAAGACGTTAGAGCTATCATAGTATTATCACAAATGAATCTTCACATTTGGCAGAACGAGACTCTCTATAGGGCCGGGACTGGAGACGGCAATTTAGGACTAACTCACGGTCTTAACGGTATCCGAAATACTGCTAAAAACATTATTCAGGAAAGCATCGGAGGTCGAAAAGACTATAAGATTGACTGTATAGCTGCTGAGTTTAAAGACTGGGAGGTAAGTTGGGGTGAGTGAAATTTTAGTCATAGGAGATAGCTGCAAAGATATTTACGTATATGGTTCCTGTGCTCGCCTGTGCCCAGATTTTCCTGTTCCGTCCTTTATCCCTTCTTATGAAAAACAAAACTTGGGTATGGCGGGGAACGTTTATCAGAACGTCGTTGCTTTGGGGGAAAGAGCCAGTCTCAAAACCAATAACGCTACGATAGAAAAAACACGATACATAGACGAAAAAACCAACCATATGTTTTTAAGGGTTGATTCTGGAGAGGAGAAAGTCCAAAGGATAACAGAGCTTTCTACAGAACTCTTCAAAAACTATCAATTAGTAGTAATATCGGATTACAACAAAGGATTCCTCAGAGAAGAAGATATTCAGTTTATCTGCGAAAACCATGATCAAGTTTTTATAGATACCAAGAAAATTCTAGGGGATTTTTGCAAAAACTGCTCTTTTATAAAAATAAACCAAGAGGAATACAATAACTCTTTTGAATATATAAACAAAAACTCTTGGACACATGGCAAAACAATACAAACCCTAGCAGGGAAAGGTTGCCAATTAGGAGATCATCATTTTCCAGTCGACAAAGTAGAGATAAAAGATCCCTGCGGAGCAGGAGATACTTTTTTAGCTGCGCTATGTGTTAATTTTCTAAAAACCAAAAAAATAGAAGAAGCAATTGATTATGCCAACAAATGCGCTACTATAGTTGTGCAGAAAAGAGGAGTCACCACAACCAAGGAGGATTAAAATATGAAAATACTAATTACAGGGGGAGCTGGGTATATAGGTAGCGAACTTGTTGGCTTTTTTCTAAGGGAAGGCCACGAAGTTGTTGTTGTTGACAATTTAAAATATGAGCCTACGTCCCTCTTAAGGTATGCTTCTCATATAAATTTTGAATTCGAAAATTTAGACGTTAGAAGAAAAAGCTCCTTAAAAAAAATAATGGGCGGCTGTGATGTTATTATTCCTCTCGCATGTTTGGTAGGCTTTCCTCTCTGCGAAGACAATCCCATAGAGGCCGCGCAAGTTAACTACGAGGTAAATAAATGGATCGCTGAAACCAAATCTTCCGACCAAATAGTCATCTACCCTTGCACCAATTCTGGTTATGGTTCTAGCGATGGCGGCGTATGCACCGAGGAGTCCCCTCTTCGCCCCCTCTCTCTTTATGGCAGAACTAAAGTGGACGCTGAGAAAGCCTACCAAGACACCGAAGGATGTTGCACTCTCAGATTAGCTACCGTGTTTGGCCCATCTAGTCGCCCCCGAACCGACCTTCTGGTTAATAATTTTGTTTTAAAAGCTATAAAAGACAAGGTGTTAGTTTTGTATGAATGTGAGTTTATGAGAAATTATGTTCACATTCTGGACATCTGTAGGGTATATAATTTTATTTTAGATAACTGGAAAAACTGCTCGCAACAAACCTTCAATATAGGGAATGACGAAATAAACATGAACAAGCTCCAGCTTGCTGAAAAAATTGGAGAACATCTTCCTGTCGAAATAATTAAATCCGAGTTCACTCAAGACCCAGACAAAAGAGATTACATTGTGAGCAGCCAAAAGATTTACGACGCCGGTTTTAGCTGTAAATATGACCTAGATATAGGCATTAAACAATTAATTAAAATGTATAGCCTTATCGATAAGCCTTGGCACGCCAACTACTAAACATGAAGACCTCTTCGACTCAAAAAATTAACTTCGTCCCCAAAGGATGGGGCTTCGAAAAATGGATTCACAATTGTGATTTATACTGCGGCAAGCTTTTGTATTTTGTTAAAGATAAGAAATGTTCGTGGCACTATCACGCCCTTAAAGACGAGGCTTTCTATGTGCAATCAGGAAAGATTTTAGTAAGATATTCAAAAGAAGACTCTCTTGACGAGGCTGCAGAAGTTATTCTGAATGTGGGGGACAATTTTCATGTACCTGTGGGCCTTAGACATCAAATGGAGGCTATCGAAGACACAGAATTGTTTGAGTTTTCTACGCAGCACTTTGACCGCGATAGTCATAGATTAAAAAAAGGAGACTGAATAGACTTCTTAAAAGGCTTAGAGTTTAAATATTGGAAAAATCTTATATTATCATCAAAGGAAAGATTATGAAAAAAATAGTTATAACAGGCGTCACCGGCCAAGATGGAAGTCACATGGTCGACTATCTATTGAAAAATACTGGCCATAAACTTTATGGCGCCGTTCGCCGCTTAAGCGTAAAGAATCATGAGAACATTCTTCACCTAGAAGATGAACCTCGTTTTGAGCTGATAAATATGGATCTCAATGATGCCCACAGCATCCGGGATATTATTATTGACTTAAAACCCGACTATTTCATTAATTTCGCAGCTCAATCTTTTGTTGCGGGCAGCTGGAACTATCCTGTTCAAACGTGGGATACAGATGCAACCTCTGTACTGCATATACTAGAGTCCATTCGTCGCTTTGCGCCTCACTGTCGCTTTTATAATGCAGGATCGTCGGAAGAGTTTGGCGATATAGCATACAGCCCTCAGGATGAAAACCACCCCCTCTTGCCTCAATCCCCCTATGGCGCCGCTAAATGCGCGGCTCGTCACATAGTTAGGGTTTACAGGGAATCGTATAAGCTTTTCGCCATTCAAGGCTGGCTATTCAACCACGAAGGGAGTCGTCGCGGTCTTGACTTTGTCACGCGCAAGATCACCCATACTGTCGCTCGCATAAAGCATGCCCTAGAGAACAATAAGCCAGTTCCCGTTTTAAAACTTGGCAACATAGAAGCCGAACGAGACTGGAGTGACGCGGAGGATTTTATGGAGGGGGTATGGTTAATGATTAACCACGACAAACCCAAGAATTATGTACTTTCCAGCGGCAAAATGTACCGCGTTCGGGATTTTCTTAACGAATCGCTAAAGGCTGCTGATATTAATTTCATCTCCGAAGGGGAGGGAGACAAGGAGAAATACTTTACAACAGAGGGCGTTCTTATATTTGAGGTTGATCCCAAATATTATCGCCCCGCCGAGGTTCATAAGCTTTGCGGAGATCCATCTTTAGCAGAGAAAGAGCTTGGATGGACTAGAAAGACTGACTTTAAAGGATTAGTCAAGAAAATGTACGATCACGACTACAACCTATTATCAAATTCCTAACCCTAACCCTGTTTTGGTTTATTGCTTTGGATTAGGTCGTAAATTTTCCTAATATCCATGCGGCGATCCTCTAGTCTTTTTTCTATAGACCTGTGCCTTTCTGCGTCTCTCACGTCGTTTTTCGCTAGGGTTATATTTATTTCATTCACTAAGCCCTCTAAGGCTTCGAGTCTCTGATTTTCCCTTTTCAAGAAATAACCTATCACCGAGATAGCTGTCCCGATTCCGACCAATATAAATTCATTGTATTCCATGCTTAATTATACACACGAATCCTTAATGCTCTATAATGATCTCATCTATTCAGTAGCTATTGGGAGTAACTTTCAGTAATTTAAACTTGCGTTACACCTAATATTGTGATAGAATACAAACTTGCATAAGATAATAAATTATTAAGGAACTTAGACCCACCTCTGTGTAAAATACTCTCATGAATATTAAGATTAAAAAACGAAATGGCAGATTAGAAAATTTTGAAGTAGACAAGATCAACGCAAGTGCTCAGAGAGCTTGCGAGGGTATAAGGGACGTATCCCCTAGTGAAATTGTATTAGATGCACAGTTGCAGCTTTATGACAAGATAACTAGTGCCCAGATAGATCAGGCCCTAATTCTATCTGCTCGTGAAAAGATAGAGAAAGAGCCCAACTACTCTTATGCCGGAGCTCGACTTCTCCTGAATTGTCTTTATAAGGAAGTTTTTAAGGAGGGGGTCGACTCCGATGCTTTTGATTTACAGTATAGGAAATCTTTCATCCAGAACATAAAGAGCTTAGAGGAATGCGGTAGGCTTGACAAGAGATTATTGGATTTTGATTTGAAAAAGCTGTCTCACGCTTTAAAACTAGAGAGGGATCACGGCTTTAAATACCTTGGAATTCAAATAATTTATGACAGGTATCTATTGAGGGAGTCCGGAAAGCTAATGGAAGCTCCGCAATGCTTCTGGATGCGCGTAGCTATGGGATTAGCTATCAATGAGGAAGATAAAGATGACTGGGCGATTAAATTCTATAACCTAATTAGCCAATTTAAATACACGCCGTCAACCCCAACTCTATTCAATAGCGGCACTGTACATTCGCAGTTAAGTTCGTGCTACCTTAACACCTTTGACGACAGTATAGACGGAATTTTTGACGGGGCATGGCAGGAAGCTAGAAAATCTAAATTTGCAGGAGGCTTAGGTCTTGACGTAACTCCTTTCAGGTCTACAGGGTCTCATATACAAGGAACAAATGGAATATCGAGCGGCTTAGTTCCATGGTTGAAAATATACAATGACCTTTTAGTGGCTGTAAATCAAGGAGGCAAGCGTCCCGGAGCGGGATGCGCCTACCTAGAGCCGTGGCATATGGATTTCGATGATTTTCTTAATTTGCGCCGAAATACTGGCGATGATAGACTAAGATGTCACGATATGAACACGGCCTCATGGATTCCAGACATCTTCATGAGGAGGGTTAAGGAGGAGGGTGAGTGGTATATGCTCGACCCTCATGAATGTCCTGAGCTCCATGATTTATTTGGAGATGCTTTTGATAAAAAATACGACTTTTATTGCAAAAAAGCGGAAAAAGGAGAGATAAAGACCTTTAAAAAGATTCCAGCTAAAGATTTGTGGAAAAAAATGCTCAAAGTACTCTTTGAGACCTCTCACCCTTGGAACACTTTCAAAGATCCGTGCAATATTCGATATACCAACCAGCATGAAGGTGTAGTCCATAGCTCCAATCTATGTACGGAAATAACGCTTCATACTAAAGCCTCGAAGTACAAGAGCGGAGAAAAGGTTGAAATAGGAGAAACAGCGGTTTGTAACCTTGGGTCTATAAACCTAGTCAATCATATTAAAGAAGTTTATAAAAAGGATGGATCTCTCTCTAAAAGGAGCATTAATTTTACCGAGCTTGGCGAAACAATACGGCTGGCTGTTCGCATGCTGGACAACGTCATAGATCTTAACTTTTACCCAACTCAAGAGGCTAAAAAATCCAACCTAAGGCATCGTCCCGTTGGACTTGGGTTAATGGGTATGCATGACGTATTGCACTTGCTTGATATTCCTTTTGACAGCGATGATGCGGTCAAAGTAAATGATCAAATTTTCGAATATTATAGCTATCAAGCTATAAACGCTTCCTCCCTTCTCGCAAAAGAGAGAGGTGCTTACGAAAGCTATATCGGATCGCTCTGGGACCAAAATATCTTCCCTATAGATAGTTGGAGCAACCTTAAACGGTATCGAGGTGAAGATCCGGGGGACGTTGGCGTAAATGATCGCGAACCGATCAGGAAGCACGTCAGCGAGCACGGCATGAGAAACTCTAACGTTATGGCCATTGCTCCCACCGCTACCATTGGCTATATAAATGGCGTCGAACAGAGTATCGAGCCCAACTTTTCGGTATTATTTGTCTACGAAAATAAAAGTGGCAATTTTTATATTACCAACGAGCATTTCGTAAAAGACATGAAGGCCGAGGGGTTGTGGAATACAGAGACATCCGCCTTGATTAAGAGTGTGGACGGGGATTTGTCGTTGCTTAATGGTGACATACCTCAAAGACTCAAGGATAAATACAAAACAGCGTTCGACAGAGACATGTTTAAGCTAATAGAGTGCAATGCTGCACGTCAAAAATGGATGGATCAATCAATAAGTTTTAATTTATATAATAAAAGCACATCATTAAAATATTTAAATGATTTATATATGGCGTGCTGGGAGGCTGGGCTCAAAACCACTTACTATCTAAGGAATCGCGCCGCTAGCAAAGTAGAAAAGTCGACCGAGGATGACTCGCCAAAAGATTCTTCAGCGTGTAGCTTAGAAGCTATGGCCAGTGGGGGTAGCTGCGAGAGTTGCCAATAAAATGGAACATTACTCCGATATCATATATAATATAGCCGCATACCAATAATGAAAGATAATAAGGACAAAATAGAGTTCTGGCTGCACGAAAACCAAAAAGCTGCCTTAAAAAAACTATCCCAAGACACTGGCTACACACTGTCTGAGTTAATGCGCCGAGGCGCCGAGTACGTTATAAAGGAACTTTCTCCTGCTACTCAATCTTATCCTGAAAATATCGAAAACAACACAAAACCAGAATCATAATTCTTTCCAAGCGGCTTATATTCAGTGTATGTATAGGTATTATGATAGAATTCTACAACGTTAGGAAAAAGAAAAAGGTATCTATTGCTGAAGCGGAAGTTGACAAGCATATTTACCAGAAACAAACGAAAACCGGCAAAGAGTCGATAAGATACGCATTCAAGGCTGTTGACGACGACGGCACTAAACTTACGAAGTTTTGCAGTAAAGCCGACTATGACGAGCTACCAGATTGATGGGTCCAATCCTCAATACGGTAATGGGCGCCGGCATCAAATTGGGATGCAACTTACTAAATTCATGGATTGAGCAGAAAAGGCAAGACCAATTAATGCTAGCCGCACGTGATCAAGCAATGCTTGATGCGGTCCTGAGCAATCAGTCCAAACAGGCAAAAGACCCTTTTGTGAAGGTGACTCGCCGCATGCTTTTCATGAGCATTACCTTCACCATGTGCTATCTAATGATCTTTTATGCGCATAATCCTCAAATAACCTATGATGTCCTCGTACCGAAGGGGGAAGGCGCCAAGTTAGGTCTGTTTAGTTTTGTATTTGGGGGTACCGACTGGAAACAGGTTCAATTGACGGGAGGGCTAATGCTCTCCTCGTTTATGGACCTTTGCTTTATGGTCGTAGGCTTTTACGCGGTCCCCAGCAAGAGTCGATAGTTTGCGGCGATCTATCCTAAGCCGCTTAAGAGCGCAAGTTTTCCCTATTTCTTTCCGCTGAATGGATAGATTCTCCAAAAAAAGGATTTTTTTAATTGACATTGATCTGTTTTTGTGCTAATATCGTTTTACTTTTTATATGAATGACAAAACAGGAGAACTACTAGGCGCCGACATTGCGGGCGTTAATCGAATTTTACCCCACAAGCATAAATACGCATGGGATTTATTTCTCAAAAGTTGTGCAAATAATTGGATGCCTACTGAGATATCCATGCAAGACGACATAAAACAATGGAAACACGGAGAAATTACAGATGACGAAAAGCTACTCGTCAAGAGATGCCTCGGATTCTTTGCTGGAAGCGAGTCTTTGGTTGGTAATAACCTTCTTTTGTCTGCTTTTAGATTCATTACGGACGCTGAGTGTCGTCAGTACATTTTGCGCCAAGCTTTTGAAGAAAGTCTTCATAACCTCACTGTCGTTTATATATGCGATAGTCTGGACTTGGACGTTAAAGAAGTTTTTAATGCTTATGAAACAATTCCTAGCATCAAAGCTAAAGACGATTTCCTCATGGAGATTACTACGGATATTAGTCGACAAGATTTCGACCCTAAAACAAAAGCAGGGAAGCAAGAAATACTAAGAAATCTATTGACTTATTATATAGTATGTGAAGGCACGTTCTTCTTTAGCGGCTTTGCTATGCTCCTTGCTTTGGGAAGGCAGAATAAGCTTCAAGGCGTTTCCGATCAAATCAAATATACATTACGGGACGAAAGTTCTCATATTGCTTTTGGAGTTTACTTGATCAACACCCTTGTAGAACAAAATCCTTCTATTTGGACCAAAAGCATTCAATCTGAATTTGTCGAACATATCAAAAAAGCCGTAGAGCTAGAAATAACCTATGCGAGAGACGTTCTTCCTACTGGTATACTCGGTCTCAACGCTGAAATGTTTATTGACTACATGCATTATATTGGAAATCGACGGCTTGAGTCGATTGGCGTAGACTTTCGCTTTCCTAGTGATAAAAACCCCTTTCCATGGCTTGGTGAAGTCGTGGATGTTCAAGCTATGGGTAATTTTTTCGAGCGTCGTGTCAGGGAGTACCAGCAAAGTGGCTCTTTGGATGACGATTTTTAATACTCAAATCCTTGGTTTTGGTGTATTTCATAATGAACGCTATTTATTATGGAAGATACCTACAGAAGACTACGCGACTGGACAGATCGAACTAATCTAGGAACTGATACTATCGTTACCAGCGGTAATGGTGGCAGCTTAACTGGGGTCTCCGTACTAACTCAGGACTATAGCACTCACTGTTATCAAGCTGTCCCAGTAGGTAGCGATTCCCATGATGGAGCGTTTGTCCTACAGGTATCTAACGATAATATTAATTGGACAGTAATTGCTGAATATCCAATTGGCTCTAGTGGTATAGCTTATTCCGACTCTTGGATTTTTTCCCACGCTCGCCCAATTATTACTGGAACAGCTGGGGATTTTGTTATAAACGAGAGGCATTTACAATAAAAACATTCTGCAAGTAGAGATGTAAGCATGTCTATCGATAATTGCGTATCAAGTAACTACCTGCGGCGCGCCTGTACAGATTCGTCTTCAGTGGGTGGTGGCGGAAATGTCAATAAAAATAATCTTTGTTCGACCCTTAACGATGTGGCGTGTGACGTCACGTTCAGCAGTTTAACTGTCACGGGAGCCTCCTCTCTCAATAATGTTACAGCTACTGGATTAAGCACACTTCATGACCTTACGGTCACGAATGATACTTTATTAAATAATGTTACGGCCACGGGATTAAGCACTTTTTATGACCTTACAGTAACAAACGAGACTTTATTAAATAA
>TARA_R110002167_G_scaffold356437_1_pt1 | contig 20586 bp, 15 predicted proteins | sample TARA_R110002167 | Tara Oceans TARA_R110002167 (sample SAMEA4398238) | marine metagenome | biome: Polar Biome; feature: [MES] marine water layer (ENVO:01000295) within the mesopelagic zone...; material: water (ENVO:00002006), including particulate matter (ENVO:01000060) such...
CCAACGAATGGTCAAATCCGGATTACCGCTATCGATTTCAAGCGCCACCACCGGGGTAACAAAAGAAAAGGAAGCAGCCGTCACTGCCAGTGCCAAAAGAGAAACCGGAAAGGCTCTGTTTTGTCGGACGGTAACTTTAGCGTTATGCCTGCAGATGTTTTTTATCATTATGATCTCCGTTTGGACGTAACTCGCTAAAACAATAAAGGGCAAAATAAAGGTATCTGGCAGCCCTTAAACCAGAATAGTAAACCGACCGGAATCGGTTATTACTCCCGAAGGAGCAGGAATAAAAAAGGGGAGCCAGTGACAAGACTCCCAAAAAGCCGCACAGGCGGCTGGCGGTGTAATCAATTCATTGATCAGATAAATTCCTGGGCGTTATCAACATACCAGTCAAATATATCCGGGTTTGCCAAACCATCACGTTTGGCAACATCTTCCGGATTAAAACCCAATAATACTTTTTTTATTGGCAACTCCAGTTTTTTACCGGTTATATTTCTAGGAATACCCGGAACTGCCAGGATTTTATTCGGCACATAACGAGGTGATAAGGAAACACGAATTTCAGAGCGAATAGTGTCTTCGATCTCCGTCGTCAATTCAGATTCATTCCGAAGAACGACAAACAGGGCCAACATCGATGGTTTGCCCAGGTATTCGAGGTCAACCACCATCGAATCCGCTACCACTGGCAAGCGATCAACCACCCGGTATATTTCACTGGTTCCCATGCGAATACCACCACGGTTAATAGTAGCGTCAGAACGTCCAAAAATAACGCCACTTGATGCCTGTGACCTGGAGTTAAGCTCCAGCCAGTCGCCATGACGCCACACAGATTGACCGCTCTTTGCATCCGTATACATGCCGAAATAACTGTCAAGATAACGCTCATCATCCTTGTCGCCCCAAAAATACAACGGCATGGATGGCAAAGCACGGGTGCACACTAACTCACCCACCCGCCCTTCGACTGGCCGCCCATCATCGTCAAAGGCATAAACAGCAGCTCCTAGTCCCCGGCACTGCATTTCTCCAGAGTACACGGGCAATGTCGGTGCACCAGTAATAAAAGCACCGGCAATATCTGTCCCGCCAGAAGCAGAGGTCACCCAAACATCCGGTACCTGACGATAAATCCATTCATAAGACTCAGGGGTCAGGGGCGCACCTGATGAAATAATGGTTCGTAGCGTCGACAAATCACAGTCTCTACCAGGTTCGACATTAAATTTATCGCAAGAAGCAAAGAAACCAGCACCGGCCCCAAATGCCTCTACGTTATTCTCGGCGACAAATCGCCACAATCTCTGCCAATCCGGTGTGCTGCCTGAGCCAGTAAGCGCACCGTCAAACAGACATACCGTAGCGCCCACCAGTAAGCCACACACCAATATATTCCAAACAATCCAACCGGTGCTGGCAACCCAAAGATAGCGATCACCCGGCCCCAAGTCGGTATGAAAAGCAGCCGACACTATATTCATAAGAGCGACGCCACCATGACCATGCACAATCGCTTTGGGAATACCGGTGGTACCGGATGAATATACTACCCAAAGCGGCTGTTCAAATGATACGGACTCGCACCGCAACTGGGGTTTCTGACTGCTGGCCTGTTGCCATGATATGGTTTCCTTTCCGGCAATATCCGCACGATCTGAAGATATAAGATTGACCCTGATAATGGTTTTCAGCGTTGGTAGACTGGATGCCACTTCTTCGATAACGGGTCTTTTATCGATGGTTTTGCCGCTAAAAACATAGCCATCACAGGCGATGAATGCTTTTGGCTCTATTTGCTGAAAACGATCCAGAATACTAACTGGTCCCATTTCTGGGGCACATATAGACCAGATTGCACCGACTGCGGCAACGGCCAGAAATGACACAACCGCATGCCAGGTATTCGGCAAACAGGCGACAACCCGATCTCCTGGCTGTACCCCCTGACTACGCAGACATTCCGCAAGAGAAGCCACTTGCTGTTTCAGTTCAGACCAACTCAGCTCCCCTTTACCAAGCGCCTCGCTCTCATAAACCAGCGCCGGGCTATCAAGGTGTGCAAAGCGAAAGACCTGCTCGGCAAAGTTAGTAGTAACTCCTTTGAACCAGCGCGTGTACGGCATCGCATCGGAGGACATTACCTCACCAACCGTATCTGCGTAAGGCAATTCAAAATAATCGACGACAGATTTCCAGAAATCTTCTGGGTGAGTCTCAGCACTCCAGGACCACAAATCATCGTAACGATCAAACGACACTCCTCGGGTTTCCTTGAGCCAGTTGGTATAACCGGTCAACTTCGCCTGCTTCAGTCGCTCATTCGATGGTTGCCAAAGCACCTTGGGTTGCGCAGTCATGATTATCTCCTTACTCGATTTCAAACAGCGCTGCTGCGCCCATACCACCACCGATACACATGGAAGCAACAAAATATTTTACGCCGCGACGTTTTGCTTCAAGCAAACCGGAGCCGACGATTCGGGCACCCGATACACCATAGGGATGGCCTAACGCAATCGCCCCGCCATTAACATTCAGACGATCCAGAGGAATCCCCAGAGCACGGGCGCAATACAGCACCTGAACCGCAAAAGCCTCGTTAATTTCCCACAAACCAATATCGTCAACGGTCAGGCCTGCACGGGCTAACAATTTGGGGATGGCATAAACCGGGCCGATCCCCATGACTTCAGGCTCACATCCGGCAACCACAAAATCGCGAAAGACTCCAAGAGGCTCGACGCCAAGCTCCTGCGCTTTGGCACGACTGCACACCACGGTCGCAACACTGCCATCTGAAAACTGGCTGGCATTGCCCGCTGTTACCGTGCCGCCGTCAAGTACGGCATTCAGTCCGGACAATCCCTCTATTAAAGTATCTGGCCGAATACCCTCATCACGACTGACGGTAATATCCTGTTGTCCAGAGACTGCTCGCGTTGCCCGGTCAAACAGGTTCATGGTGGTAGAGACAGGGACAATTTCCTGATCAAACACACCATTGTCAGCGGCTTTAGCCGCCAGCATCTGGCTTCTCAGGCCGTAGGCATCCTGATCCTCTCGAGAAACCTCGAAGCGCCGGGCAACCTCTTCAGCGGTTTGCAGCATGGTCCAATAGATCCCTGGATGCTGGCTCTTCAAATCAGCATCTTCCAGCATGAAAGTATTCATGCTGCCCTGGGTACCAGAAATAGATTCCACTCCGGCCGCAACAAAAGCCTCGCCCTGACCACTGATAACCGCTTGTGAAGCTGTCGCGATTGCTTGCAGGGAGCTGGCACAAAAACGGTTAATGGTCATGCCTGGTACACTATTACCAAGACCGGCTGCCAGGGCGATCTGACGGGCGATATTGAATCCGGTTGGTCCTTCAGGAAACCCACAGCCCATCAGTACATCAGAGATATCCTTGGGGTCGATACCCGCACGACGCACCGCCTCAGCGACAGAGGCCTTACCAAGCTGCGCGCCATGGGTGGCATTAAATGCGCCACGAAACGATTTACCCAAAGCGGTTCTGGCATAGGAAGCAATGACCGCATCATTCGATTTCATATTCATAACCTTTATTGATGACTGATAATGGGGTTAATGTGACAAGACGACTGGCGAATTGCGTTTGATATGTCGACCGATCATAAAGAATGACAACATGGCTATCAGTGCCAGGACACTGACCGCATAAGGAAGGGCGCCATAGCCTATTTCCTGAACCAGTACGCCACCCAAAAATGGACCGATGCTGGCACCAAGCATATTGATCGCAGGCGTTGAAGAGACAACTCGTCCACTGGGATCCAGTTTTGCAAACAAGCCGAATGCAAAGGTATGAGTGAAAATCATAATAAAGGGATAAAAAGCCCCGGCAGCGGCATACGTATAAAAACTGCCGGAATACACAATAGCGAAAGCCAGCAGCACCTGAAATACCGGGGCAAATTGCATCACCCGATGTGCTTTGAGGTGTTTTTCCAACACCGCTGCCAGCGCTGCCGGTGCCAGATTAACAAGCCCGAGGAATGCCAGCATGGATGCCATTTGCTCGACACTGAATCCCTTGCTGGAACCTACCCGTTCCAGAAAACTGAACATCATCGACTGCATGATCGCCATCAGTGATACGCCGGCGATACCAAACCAGACGCCGACAGGTAAAGCAGTATGAGGCTTGCTGCTGCGCGCCTGCTGCTGCACAGACCTATCCGGGTCGGGGAAGAAAAAACCGGTCAGAATGGCTGCCATCAACATAATCACGGCAAAAACATAATACATGGCCTCGGCGCCATAGGCGTGAATCAGTAATGGCACACTGCCCATAAATCCAATGGCAAAAATGCCATTGGCAAACTGTAACAAGGCAAAGGTGCGATGAGGATTGGCACTACGACCCACCGTGCCATGGGTTAGCGACAGTGCACAACCCAGGGCCAAACCACCGAGGAAGTGAAAAACACCCATGATCTCATATTGGTCAACAACGATATTAAGCAAAAACAGAATACCGCAAGCAACAAAACCCAGAGGCACCAGAATCCGCGCATTAATACGATTAAATCGAGGCGCCAGATACAGGCTGGCCACAACCACACCGATCAGGAAAATACTGGCTAATCCACCTGCCCGTGCAGGTGAAAAACCAAAGCCGGATATCAGGCTTCCTACCCAAACAGGCAGGGCCACCATATCCACCATACCCGCTACGTGTGCCGAGCAAAGCGCAAGTCTACCTCTGGCACATTCAGTCGTTGCCATATCAAGAACCTTTATTATATTTATGAAAGCCCAGCCAACCTGGCATATCTTAAAGGTATGCCAGAGTAATAATAACGATTAAAAACCATCCTGAAGAGTTATTAAATCATACATAACTCATTCAGAACAACAGAAGACTCCCCATCACCAAAGCCAACATCTATCGACTCAAATACCAAACCTTGCGACATCAGAGAGAGTTTCATTATATCTTTTGTTATCGGTACTTTATGAATACGGAATTCGCCGAATTCATCCGTTATGGCTTCACCCAGCGGCTGGCCATGACATTCAAGAGTAACCTGCACACCTGCCAGACATTCATTTTTGGCAAATACCGCACCAGCTACATAACCATCGGTAAAATGGTGATTATTGCGATAGTAGACCCGAGGCGAGGTACCCAACTCCGGCTTCAGCACCTCATATCCCTTGGCACTGGCGTGCTGTTGCATTTCTGCATCCGTTTTCTGCACCGCATAGATAGCATGAGTGGGGCAAGCCTGGGCACCACGGGGTTGTTTCCAGCCCTGATCCAGCAGGTGTGCATCAAAAATCCACTGCTGCGGTAGCGCTAGCTCTTCATTCCAGTAAATAGCCCCGTAAGGACACGAACCCACAATATCCTTACGCCCATGGGCTTTTTCCGGATCAATAATCACAATGCCATCGGCACGCTTTTGAATGGCATCCGGAGCATGTTGAATACAGGGCGCATTATCACAATGGTTACAGGTCACAGGGCGATGTGAAATTTCAATCAGCGCACCCGATCCACGTTCGGAAGATTCGATAGCAATCAGATTATTACCCATACCCGGCACGCTGGCCGAATAACCGGAAATATCATTACCGAGGTATTCATCCTTGGTCGCCAGAACGCAGTTATTGCAATTTTCACACAATTCCACATCAATCAGCAGGTTCCACTTTTTCATATCGCTTCACCTTGTTTTACGACATCAAACCGTACAACCTCAACCAGGCAGGAGTTCGGAGACATACTGCTTGTACCTTTCATTTGTGGCCGGTCTGAAGTCAGGATATTCATACAGCCGCCGATTTCAACCAACTCCCCGTTCATCATGACTCGCTTGTATTCCGCACTGGATTCAAAGGACTTGACCACTCCGACAGCCACCTGGTCGCTGATATCTGCAGCACACAGTACCGCTCCACGGGCGTTAAAAACCTTGACGATATCGTTTTTGCGAATATTACGTGCCTTCGCATCATCCGAATTAATACGTACAATCCAGTAGTAATGACCGTCTATCAAACGTCGGTGGTCATTGATGGTATTGGTAATGCTGTTTTTACCATCCACATGGGTATGGAAGCTGTAGCGGGAATGTGTTGCCAGCATTTGTAACGGGTATTTATCCGTTAACGAGGTCGTCGCAGGGCCTTCCCAGGACTGAATGTATTTATTAACCAAAGGCCGTTCTTCGTTTGCTGGATCAGACCGGCGTAAGGTCTCTGGAATAAACTCGAATTTGCCGCTTGGAGTCTGTAATCCTTTTCCGAAGGTTTCAGCATACTGTGATGGCAGAGGCTGGGCTTCCGGAACATCCTTATGGCGGCCTTCGGCAAACCAGCGCATATTGACCGGGTCTCTCAGCTCTTCCTTTTCTGCCGGGACAACAAAATAGCCCTTGCGACAAAACGCTTTCCAGGAAATATGATCCACCAGATCGGTAGATTCATACACGCGCTTCACCCAGTCCAGCTCGGTGCACCCTTCGGTAAAGACCGTACCCAGACCCAGTCGATTGAGAATATCGGTAAAAATCTGATAATCCGATTTGGACTCACCAAGAGGCTCAATGCATTTATGTTGCAGAGCGATCACCCGGTGATTCAGACCGTTAAAACCATGCGGCAAATAACCACCACCACTGCCCCACTCGCCAATGTCCCAGCGTTCGAGCGATGTACAGGCTGGCAATATAATGTCTGAAAACAGCGCCTCACCTTCCATGCAGATCGACTGGTTTACCACAAAATCGATAGATTCATGGCGATAGGCTTCATCCATACGCGAGGAATTGGTCAGCGTGCTGTATGACGAGCCACCGTAACGATAAATCATGCGGATTTTTGAGTAACCCGGCATCGGGTACTGGAAAGGCGCGAACTGGGCTTCTTGCGCCGTGCCGTCCCACAAGTATCCAGATGCCTTGCCATGAATAATGGCCTCAGGAAACTGCTGGCGAGGTACCATTTGTTTCACCGGATTCATGGTCAATACATGTGGCATCTTCTGGTAATTATTCACCGAGTTGGCATTCCAGTTCAGCTCGCCAGAGATACCGCCGTCGGCATAACCCGGAAAATAGAAATGCAGGTCAATCGGGGTACCCGCCTGCAGGTTACCCATATTGATACCCGGTTTGCCCCAGCCTTGCATGGCCATCATCATGACCATGTTACGAGCCCACTGCGCACCGGTTGCCCCCCGACAGGCACCGCCAAAACCACTACCACTGGCACCCGGTGCCAGATAGGTCTTTTTGCCCGCCCACTTGCGTGCCAGCGCACGACAGACAGCAGCAGAAACCCCGGTTTCCTGAGCTTGCCATTCCGGTGTTTTATCCACACCGTCACTCTCACCCGTTAGATACGCTTTCCATTCATCAAAGCCGGTGGTGTTTTTGGCGATATAATCCTTATCGTAAAGATCTTCTTTAACCCAGACATTCATAATGGCGATCGCCAGCGCCGAATCCGTACCAGGCTTGATAGGAATCCACTTGCCACCCAGCAACTGGGCTGTCGGGTTGTAGTGAGGATCAATATGGACAAAATCGATGCCCAGCTGCTTGGCCCATAAACGACGCGGTGTGCCTTCAAAGCCCATATAACCGCCATTGGTGCTTTCAGGATCACTGGACCAGAAGATTATTTGCTCACATTCTTTCAGGCAGTCTTCAACGGTGCCGTAATTACCGGCAATACCAACCCGCATGGAACCACCAAAATGGTGCATCGCCCCCCAATACCAGCCTTCCCAGCTGTCCGGGTTAGCAGCCAAACGGGTAAAACCGATCAGGTTGGCAAAACGCATCAATGAGCTGAGGTAATAGCCGACATTGCCCCATTGATGGTGAGAAGACATCGGAAAGACAATTGAGCCTGGGCCATATTCACGTTTCTGACGATTGATTTCCTTCGACACGATATCGAGTGCCTCGTCCCAGGAAATACGTTCATAGCCTGAAATACCCCGGTTTTGCGGGTTGCGCTCCCCTTCCGGATCAAAATCCACCCGTTTCATGGGATAAAGAACACGCTTGTCGGAATACACAACCGACTTGTGCGCCAACGCATGCGGTGCCACCGTGGCACGACGTTCAGGCGTAAAGGATTTGCCACGCGCCTCAATAGTCCATGGCTCGGCATCCGACGCATCAAAGTCAATCGGCATCGTCCGCACAATCTTGTTGTCTTTGACATAGACAAACAGCGGGCCGCCATTGGTCATGGTGGTGTAACGCACCGCACCGTCTTTTTGTGGTGTACCGAACTGAACACCGGTGTGATTAATGCAGTTAAGCACCTGCATGGCCCACACGACTTTTTCACTTTCACCAGCCACTTCAACCAGAAAGTTCTTGGCTGCATGAACGATAAAAAGTCGATCAGGTTTGGGTGACATGAATTTCAGTGCCACGTCCAGATTCTTGAAGACAATGCTGACATCAGCATCTTCAGAAATACCAGCAACACTGGTCACCTTGCCATCCTTGACTGTGAATACACGACCGGCACTTCCATCTTTCAGCTTCATCTGAAAGGTTGCATTATGTTTTTGCAACATGGTTGCCAGCATGGAATTCTTTTTGGCTACTGCCGGGAGTATTACTCCCAGCGCAGTGAGAATTGCACGGAACTTGAATTTTTTCACAGTATACCCTGATCTTATTTTTATCTTCAGGCAGTCAATTTCATTCAGTCATACAGAAATATCGTGAACAGAGACTACTTCTTTTCATCAACAAAGGCATTTTCAATATGGCCAAGATTTTCAATTGCAACCTTAACCACATCTCCTGCCTTTAGAAAACGATTACTGGCAATACCGACACCGGCACAGGTTCCTGTTGCCAAAATATCACCCGGCTCTAACGTCATCGCGGTAGAGAGATGGGCAATCTGCTCATAAATATTATGGATCATCAACCCGGTATTGGCCTGCTGGCGCAGTTCACCATTAACCCAAAGACTCATTTTCAGATCCAATGGATCCTTAATTTCATCATCCGTTACCAGCCAGGGACCTAATGGGCCGTGGGTATCAAAGGATTTACCCAGGGTAAATGTCTGACTCGCAGCCTGCCAGTCCCGAACCGTGACATCATTACTGACCATATAGCCAAATATCACATCACGGGCATCTTCGACAGACACATGGCGACAGCGCTTGCCAATCACAACGGCCATTTCAGCTTCATAATCTATTTTGTCGGAAACCCAGGGAACTTCAATATCTGAATATGGCCCGGTAATGCAGGATACCTGCTTGTTAAACCACAACTGGTTTGTGGGTACAGGAATACCAGCAGCGCGGGCTTCATCAGCGTGATCCTGATAATTCATACCAATAGCCAGATATTTTTGTGGGTTATGAACTGGCGACATCAAGGTCAATGCAGACTCAGGAACACCGGTCAGAGCTGATACATCTGCAGAGCGAATAATCGCCATTGCGTCGTCACCGGCAGCAATAATATCTTTCACGGTTGCGGGCAAATTCGAATCAATATCCGTGATGGTATACACCAGACCATCAACAAGAATACCGGCGACAATATCATTGCCATTTTTAAATTGAACAAATTTCACAATTAACTCCAATACAGAATCAGTATGCTTGAATCAACAATATTATTTGAAGAATTCAGGTGAGAATTCAGGTGCCCACTGGGCCAGCTCATCTGGCGTAATCTGGGCAGTTGTTACTTGCCACTGATCATTCACCAGGTCACCGTCGGTCCAGTGCTCAATCTTGTGTCCACACGGATCACGCCAGTAATCGAACAACTGGCTGCCCTGTACATGCCGACCAACACCCCAGGCGTGGTTGTAACCACAGGATTCCAGATGGTCATTCCCCAGCATCAGGTCATCCAGGTCAATAACCTCAAAGGCGGAGTGATCAAAACGACTCTCCCCCTGAGGAGAAGCAACCAGTGCAATAGTGTGGTGATCCGTAAATTCATCACCATGGTCACAATGCAGGAAGGCACCAATCAGATTGGTCTCAGTGCCATCAAAATAGGTATCAGACACCTTCAGTCCGAGGGTCTCGGTATAAAATTGCATTGCCTTGGCAAAATCAGACACCAACAACGCCACATGGCCGCAGCGCATCACCGTCGACGGCGCATTACGCACGACCCGTATAGGGTTGCCGTAGCGGCTACGCTCAGAAGACGGATTCATTTTGTAAGGCAGCCGCACGGCATCCCCGGCACGTTTTTCATAGCCCCACAGAAAGTCGATGCGAAAACCAAACGGGTCAAGAATTCTTACCACTTCACCACCGCAAGGTTCTTCGTTCAACAGCACCGGGGTGTCGGTCAGGGCTGCTATTTCAACCAGATCATCGCGAGATTCGACCGCCAGGGCAAAACCCAGCGTCGCTGCTTGTTCCGCCTTTTCGGACACATGCACAAAGGGGGAGTCGCCCGCTCCTGCCATATAAAGAGCACTGTCATTTTCATGCGCAACACTCATACCGAAGTCCTGCAGAAACTGCTTCATGGCCTGAAGATCTGGTGTTGCATAACGAACGTAGAGGATGTCTTTTATTTTTATCATGTTCTTTGCTCCTAGATATACCGTTTCAATTTGATATATTATTTGATAGTAAATCAGAGAACATAAAACACGTCAACAACAAGGTGTCGATAAAATAAATCAACACAGCAAGATTGATGACAAGAACCGATTGAGCGGGCTTGAGCCTGTTGTGCCAGCTCAAAACCCGGAGTGATTCAGAGCGACAAGCACTCCGGTTGTTCGCCGCAGTTCGTAGCAAAGGGGAGAGGGAGTAGACAGCAGGCAGAATGGAGCCGTGCCCAGATGCAATCAGAGGTCAACGGAACTCGCCGGTGGTGTCAGGCATAACACCCGCTGGTTCTGAAAGATCACATCTCGTGATTGAGTTTGGCTTCCGCTACCGCCTCGGCCATCTCATTTCTTAACCAACTGATTCCCGGATCGCGGTCACTGGCTTTGTGCCACTGCATGGTTTCGGTAAATTCCAGCAGATGAAACCTTGGCTGCACAATCCGCACCGGCAGAATCCTGCTGTACAGGAGTGCCAGCTGCAGTGGTAAGGTCGCGACCATGTCACTGTCCAGAATGAAATAGGGCAGCATGGCGTAGTTCAGGGTTGATACCCGGATATTGCGCTTTCCTAGATTTGCCAGCATCCAGCGTTCGAAGGTTGCCGGAAGGCCTTCGGGCTGGAACGCGACATGCTCCAGCGACATATACAATGGCAGATCTATCTCATCACCAACCAGCTGATTGTTCTCACTCACCAGACAGACGATGGTGTCCTGTAGCAGTGGCTGACTGGATTGCCCTGGGCGCAGGAACTGGGATGGTGCGATCACCAGGTCGATAGTTCCCTGGTCAAGCATTTCCATCGAATGAATACCTATTTGCAACAGTTCCAGCTTGATGCCCGGAGCCTGCTTGAAGACCCGGCGTCTTAATCTGTTGATGGCCACATGAGCCATATAGTCGGAAGCCGCTATTTTGAAGGTGCGCTCGACCTTGCCAGGAATAAATTCCGGGCGGGACTTCATGGTAGCGTCAATCTGCAGGAGCAAATTTCGCACATCATTGCCCAAGGCTGTGGCAAATGGCGTCAGCACCATATTGCGGCCTACCTTAACCAGTAATTCATCCTGCAAGTGATCACGCAAACGGTTGAGTGCACAACTGACCGCCGATTGACTCAGATTGAGCCTGCCTGCGGCCTTCGTGACACTCTGCTCGGCGATGAGCACATCCAGAGCAATCAGTAAATTCAGATCTAATCCTTTGAAACGCACCGAGTGATTCCCCCCTAAATACATTGACAAGATCAATACGTTAGCTGAATTAGTTAAATTATAAAAATACATTTGTGATTGCTACAGTTTCGACGCTCACCTTTTAACCAACAAAAAATAACAGAGGTTGCGATGAACTATTTAAAGAATGCCTGGTACTGCGCTGGCTGGTCTTCTGACATTGGCCGTGAACCCATTTCAAAGACGTTTCTCGAAGAATCAATCGTGATGTACCGACGAGAGGACGGAACCCCTGTTGCTCTCTCCAACCGTTGCCCTCATCGGTTTGCACCCCTGTGTGAAGGCAAGTTGAAGGGGGACAATATCGAATGTCCCTATCATGGCCTTCAGTATGATGCCAATGGCACATGCATCCTGAACCCGCATGGCAGAGGCATTATCCCGAAAGCAGCCCAATTACGTTCGTATCCTCTGGTTGAGCGCGAAGGCACGCTGTGGATCTGGATGGGAGATGCCGAGAATATCGATGAAGAGCAGATTGTGGGAACGCCGTTTCTGGTTCAGAAAGACCAATATGCCAGTACAACCGGTTACCTCAAGGTGAAGGTCAACTATCAGTTATTTGTCGACAACCTGCTGGATCTGACCCACGCCCCTTATCTTCATCCCGATACTCTGGCGGGTGCAACAGAAGAATCCATGGCACCGGGTAAAATGACCGTCGAGTTTGTGCAGGGTGAGCGGGATATTCAGTCCAATTATTTTGTCCGCGATATGCCAGCAACCCCCCAGCTTGCTGTCTTCTGGGAAAATAGTGCTCCGGGTGATTTTCGAGCACTGATGCACTGGCACGCGCCAGCAACGCTGGTTCTTGAGGTGAGTCTTACTGAAACCGGCAAGCCCAAAGAAGAAGGGGTGATTGTACCGGTGATGCACTTCATGACACCGGAAACCGCCACCACCAGTCATTACTTTTTTGCCATTGGTCACAACCGGGATATTGACGATACCGAGAAAACCCGTGTGATTAGCGAATATGCAATCCGGGCATTTGCAGACGAAGACGAGCCAATGGTGGAAGCCTGTCAGGAGTTGATGGGAGGAGTCCTCGATCTTTTTGCGCTGCAACCAGTGTTGCTGGAAACGGATGTCGCTGCCGTAAAAGCAAGACGCTTGCTAGATGAGATGATTCTGGCAGAGGTAAATACGCCAGCCTGATTAGCTCGTTTCCGTACCGATTAGCCGTCGGGAACCAACCCCAGAAACGAACCCTAACCAGCAGTGCCCTGGAGCGGGAAAGTGGATCATAGCCACTCCCCGCCCATGATCATGGATCAAGACGGTATCAGCCACTCAGGCCGCTAGGGCAGCGGTCGTTGCCCAATAGCCATATTCAGAGCACCGCGCTCGCCATCTCTCTTTTTATGACAGGTATCCCGATGTTTGATGTCGTTGTATGCAAAAAAAAGCAGGAAGCTGAAAATATTTACTCCTTCGAGTTAACACTGCCGGAGCAAGGCTATCTGCCAAAGTTTCAAGCCGGTGCACATATTGATGTTGAAGTCCGTCCAGGACTGATCCGGCAGTACTCACTATGCAATCCAGCAGGGAAAACGGATCGTTACCTCATTGCCGTACTGAATGATCCGGCATCGAGAGGTGGCTCGGTCGGGATGATCGAACAGGTGCTTGAGGGGCAAACGATTCGTATCAGCAAGCCACGCAACCTGTTTCCACTGGATGAAAATACCGGTTTCACGCTGCTGCTGGCTGGAGGAGTGGGTATCACGCCAATTATCGCCATGGCCGAGCAACTCCAGCAGTTGGGCCGTGATTTTGAACTGCACTACTGCGGACGTTCGCGTACATCAATGGCGTTTATCGACCGTTTGCGTCATTCGCCTTTTGCGGCCAAGGTTATCCTTCATTGTGATGATGGTGATGCAAAACAGAAACTGAACCTAGACACCGTGTTTGGTGCAACACCGGAAGACAGCCATCTTTACATCTGTGGCCCTGCCGGGTTCATGGACTATGTCCTTGGCCAGGCAACAGATAGCGGCTGGCCCGAGGCAAGATTACACCGGGAATACTTTTCCGCTCCTGATGTGGCCTCTGCTGACACAGCGGGTGACGAGGAGGCAGAAAGTTTCACACTCCGGCTGGCGCGTAGTGGCAAGGAGCTAAAAGTAGCGGCGGATCAATCGGTTGCCAACGTGTTGCTGGACAATGGTATCGAAATCCCGATCTCCTGTGAGCAAGGCATCTGTGGCACCTGTCTGACGTCAGTATTGGAGGGTATTCCTGACCATAGGGATTATTTTATGACGGCTAAAGAGCATGCACTGAACAATCAGTTCACCCCCTGCTGTTCCCGCTCGAAAAGCAGCGTACTGGTCATTGATTTATAAATATCGCCAGCACAGCCGTTTTCAGATGCATTAAACATTTGGGGACATCTATTTAGTCCGGTGCCCACTCTGGGCTTTCGGATGGTGTCGAATCACGAAGCCGACTTGTAGGCCTGACGGGTCACGTCAAACGTCGGCGACACAGAGTCGAGATCATCCGGCAGCCCCGCAGGGCGCGGGTTGCCGCCGTCCAGGATTAAATAGATGTCCCCTCAACATCAGCCCATTTTCTTCTTCTTGGCCTTGTAAGCTATTTGCGACCGGGTTAACCCCAGTTTTATGGCGGCTTGCGTCAGATTCCCATCACATGCTTTGATCGCTGATCGGATCAGAGCATCTTCGACATCCTCCAGAGTGACTCGGGATCGTTGCACCACACTATCTGACCAATTGGACAGCATCATTTCTTCCATGGCTTTTTCCTCCTGGCTGGCCGCATCACCTGATTTGTCCTGCAGATTGATCTCGGATAACAATCCAAATTCATCCGGGGCCATAATCGTATCGTCTGCAGCAAAGGTATCGATGGTAAACAGATGACTGAATGCCAGCGGCTGGTCGGTGTCACAAAGAATAATACCCCGCTCTATCACGTTCTCGAATTCACGGATATTACCAGGCCAGGAATAATTCAAAATAGTCTGCAAGGCTCTTGCCGTTATGCCTGACGGGTGTTTTTCATAAAGATCAGAGAATTTCTTCATGAAAAATTCCAATAACAGGGGAATATCATCCCTGCGATTTCTTAAAGGTGGTACCAGAATGGGAAATACGTTTAATCGATAAAACAAATCTTCACGAAAACTGCCCTCCCGAACCCGGGCCTTAAGGTCTTCATTGGTTGCTGCAATAATACGAACATTCACCTTGTGGGTTTCGACACTGCCCAGCGGCTCAAATTCACCATCCTGAATCACCCGTAGCAGCTTGCCTTGAGCAATAAGGGATAAAGTACCCACTTCATCCAGGAACAGGGTGCCACCATCGGCCATGTCAAAACGTCCCGGGCGACTGTTATTGGCCCCGGTATAAGCGCCTTTCACAACACCAAACAATTCCGACTCAATTAATTGATCGGGAATCGCGGCACAATTCATCTCAAGAAAAGGCTGACCAGCACGTTTGCTCAAGCGCACCAGTTCACGGGCAAAAACACTTTTGCCAACACCGCTTTCACCCTGTAACAAAACGGTAGCATTGGTAGCAGCCACTCGTTTTATCTTGTGCATCAACACATTAAAAGGTGCCGACACGCCCAGCATACCGGCTCGGACTTCAGTACCAGCCGTAGTAACATCTGAGGGCATGGTCACAGCAGTTAGAACCTTGCTGATACCGGCTTCAGGCAACGTAATATCGGGGTAAATGTAACGGGCTTCATCGATATCGGCCCATTCATCCAGAGGACGCGCGATACATCGACAAACATCCTTGCCCTGTGCCCGGCATTCCACTTCTTTCACTAAAATACGTTTTCCCATGCAGGTACTGAGAAACCCGGAGGCATAACCTGTCTCAATCCAGCAGGCGACCTCAGAAGAAATGCCGTAATAATGGGTATGCACTTGATCTTCGAAGCAGTTTTTCCACAAAAACTCAATATTGCAAGTGCCCTTCTCAATATCAATTTCCTGATGCACCAACTCGACTGCAACAACACCTTGCAAGGCGTGGAAATCGCCACCTGAAATCAACAAATCCACTGGCGACGCTTGCTGATTAATTTTTACCGCCACTTCAGCATCACGACAACCAGAGGAGTAACCAAAACGGGTCAACAGTCCCCTGGCTGCCTCCCGACCGATACTTTCAATTAGCTCCTGCCGCAGCAACCCCAGAGCTTCGACCTGCATCAGCACCATACGACGATCATCAAGCCAGATCATGGCTTCTGCCGGATTAAAATGCAGCCTCTTTTTCATTTCGGCAAACGCCGAAGAGTTACCACTTGTTCGAGGTTCGACAAATTCTACATCTGATTTTTTGGTCATATTTTTTTCTTTTTGTTCTTATTGGTGTTTAACAGCCAATCGCTGGCGTATCTGCCTAATGAAAAACATTATCCGGGGGGTGTTGTCAATCTTCCAGACATTTATCTTCTCCATCAAGTGTGCCTCTTCTCCATCAAGTCTGTGCCAAGGTGAGCCAAACCGGCTATAGACACAGCACCTGTGTTTTCAGCTGCGCCCGATAGCCGACAACAGGTCACCTGATAAATTTATAATGCTGGAACCAGCAAGATATTGGTGATTTGATAAATTTATTACCCAGACACCTCCCTGAAAATAAAAATTCATTAAAAATCAATAACTTATAATAAAATATATAACTGGCATGCTTTTGGCTACATGTATTCAGATTGCTAAAAATTCTAAAAATAATACCGCAGCCATCGAGCTGCCTTGGGAGTCTGCATGTCTGAAATACAATCTCTTGGATACATGGTGATAGAGGTCTCCAGCCTCGAAAACTGGCGTTCCTTCGCCGCTGAATTACTGGGTCTGCAAATAGGCTCCTGTACAGATACGGTAATTAACCTCCGTATGGATGAACGTGAACAACGTATCCAACTGGTACAGGGGGCAAAAGATGATTTGTTTGCCATCGGCTGGGAATTCAAAAACCTGGTTGATCTGAACCAATATGTTGAGACCCTGAAATCCAAAGGCGTTGTCGTGAGCGCTGCCAATGAAGAGCTCTGCTTGCAAAGAAAAGTAGAATCACTATACGTGTGTGACGATATCAATGGTTACACCAATGAGTTTTTTACCGGCCCGGCATATGCTCCAGTCTCATCGCCATTCTATTCATCAAAACTGGCTGGTGCCGGGTTTGAAACCGGAGACCTGGGGGTTGGTCATGCTCTGGTTGTTGCCAGGGATTACCAGGCATCTGTTGATTTCTATACTCAAAAACTCGGCCTGAAAATCACTGACTATATACGGGATTCAAGTGTATTTCCCGGAGTCACCGTTGATGCTACGTTTATGCATACTAAAACCGGGCGTCATCATTCACTTGCAACCGCTGCCATGCCATCCGCGAAAATCCTGCAACATATGATGATACAAGTGAAGGATCTTAATGACGTGGGTCTTGCATTTGATCGAATGAAAGCAGCAAACATTCCGGTCATTATGGGTGTAGGCCATCACCCCAATGACAAGATGGTCTCTTTCTATATTTTGACGCCTTCCGGATTTGGACTGGAATTCGGTTTCGGCGGCATCGTTGTTGATGACAATGACTGGCATATAAAAACCTATCAGCAATTAAGTGACTGGGGTCACGAATTCCAGATCAAACCATAAAAACAACAACTTTCAGAACTTCAAATTCGGAGAATATAGCTCCGACAGGATATTAATATGAGCTTGTGGCTGGATTTTCTGGGCGCAGAAGTACGTTATGTCGAAACCCCTACCTTTGGCCGTTTTCGAATCGCCGAATCAGGTAAAGGTAATCAGGAAGCGCTGTTTTTGATGCATGGTATTGGTGGCCATATTGAAGCCTATGCCAAAAATCTGATGCCGTTATCTGAAACATTTCACACCATTGCCTTTGATTTTATCGGTCATGGTTTATCTGAAAAAAGAACCGATATCGATTACCTGCCATCCACTTATGTAGAGATGCTGGCAGAGCTGATGGATGCCATGGATATCCAGAAAGCACACATCTCTGGTGAATCTCTGGGAGGATGGGTCGCCGGTATGTTTGCGACCAGATATCCCGAACGCACCCTGCGTCTGATCCTGAACACCGCCGGTGGCATTCCGGTGGTCACAGAAAAAGGTCGTCAGGATATTCGTGATCTCGACGATCTGAATCGCAAGAACTTTGGCAAGGCACCCACAGTCGATTCTGTTCGTGAGCGGATGCAGTGGCTGATTCATGAATCCAATTGGGGATTGCTGGATGACGAGCTGATTGGCAGCCGCCTGGCAATTTATACCCGCCCGGAGTTCCAGCAATCTGCACCTCTGGTGTTCAGCCTGCTGCGTCGAACCGAGGAGCTGATTGAACTCGGAGAGATGCTGCCGCTGGAAGACCTTGCCGTCGATACACTGTTCTTCTGGACCAAACACAACCCGATTCATGATTTGGAAGCCGCCGAAGCCGCCTGTGCTCGAGTCGATGGCGGCAAGCTGTACGTGATGCAAGCGGATGCTGCGCACTGGCCCCAATACGAGTGCCCGGAAGAGTTCAACCAGGTAGTAACCCGGTTTTTGAGCACCGGGGATATTTGATATGGCGACTTCAACCCAGCAAAGCGAGTGTCTCGCCCCACCGGTCGATGCCGAACAGTTCAAAGCCGGAATGCGTGGCTTGGCCGGTGCTGTTTCCATTCTGTCATTTACCGATGGCCAGCAAACCGCAGGACTGACCGCCACAGCGGTCATGTCGATTACGGCCACACCGCCCAGACTTATGGTCTGCGTTAACCAGAGCACCTTTGCCCATACGCTGGTGAAAGAAGGGAACTCTGTTTGTATTAACGTCTTGTCATCTGCTGACCAGTATCAGGCCCAGATCTTTGCCGGAATGGTCAGCGATATCGCCCCGGAAGCGCGCTTCGATCAGGGAGGCTGGATTCAGCCAGAGAATATGGCACCGCAGCTACCGTCTGCCCTGGTTAATTTGCAGTGCCAGATTGTCGAGATTTTACCGGCCTCCTCTCACAGCATGGTGGTTTGTGAAGTGATTCAAGTCTGCACCCATCCCGATCAGCGTGAAGCGCTGGTTTACTTCGACGGTCATTTTATCGACGTCTCTCCAGCTAACAATAAATAGAAGGTATCCATTATGTCTGTAACCAATATGCCATCTGCGGAAGCTCTGATCAGCAAAGCCCGTGAGCTGATTCCACAACTGCGAGATAACGCTGATCACGTTGAAGAGCTGCGCTCAGTTCCCACTGAGACTATTCAACTGTTCAAGGACTGTGGCTTTTTCAAGATTCTGCAACCGCGCCAATGGGGCGGCTACGGCATGAATCCGGAAGTGTTTTATCGCGTGCTGATGGAGCTGGGCCGTGGTTGCCCTTCCAGTGCCTGGTGCCTGATGATTCTTGGTATCCATCAATGGGAATTCGGCAAAATGGATCCGCAAGCCGGGAATGAAATATGGGGAGAAGATAACAGCATTCTGGTTGCGTCATCCTACGCGCCACTGGGTAAAGCCAGGAAAGTAGAAGGCGGCTGGATGTTATCCGGTCGCTGGCCAACTGCCAGTGGTTCGGATCATGCGGCGGGCGGTGCTTTTCTGGGCGCACGTATCTTTGATGAAGAAGGTAACTTTGTTGACTACCGCTCCTTCCTCGCCCGCCGTGAGAACTATGAACTGATCGATGACTGGCACGTGGTTGGCCTGGCTGGCACCGGCAGTAAATCACTGGTGCTCAAGGAAGAAGTGTTTATTCCTGAGCACCGATCACACAGCATTGCTGATTACACCCAACCCGAAGGTGATTTGAGCTACAAGTTACCCTTTAACCAGATCTTCTTCGGTGCCGTATCGTCAGTGATCGTTGGTTTTGCACAAGGCATGGTCGATTTATTCGTTGAACATATGAAGCCACGCGTGAATGTTTTTGTGGGTGGCCCCGTCGCGGCACAAAATCCTTTTGTTCAGGAAAAACTGGGTAACGCTGTATTGATGATTCGCTCCGCCCGCGCACGCTTGCTAATCGGTGTGCAGGAATCCACGCAATCCGTGGAAAAAGACGGATTGGTGAGTATTTATGATCGAGTTCACTATTTCCTCGATATTCAGGGGGTTGCCAAAGATTGTTTTGGTGCTGGTCATATGTTGTTCAAAAAAAGCAGTGCCAGAGGGGTATTCCTGAATAATCCCATGCAGCGCCAAATGAGAGCGCTGCTCGTTGCTGCCAACCATATCACCCAAAATGAAGATGATACCTCTGCCCTGCTTGGCAGTTATCTTCTTGATCAGGGTTTGCCGCCAGGACTATTTGAGTTACCGGCTACGCTATAACAGCATTCCTCTTATTAAATACCGATTATTTACACCGCCAGCCGCCTGTGCGGCTTTTTGGGAGTCCTGTCACTGGCTCCCCTTTTTATTCAAAACATTTCGTGCACTGACAATACGAACATTGTCAGTGCCGGGATGCCGTTGTGTTTTTAGTATGTGCAGGAAAAATAAGCGTTTGGTGACGAACACCAATCAATCTCTTAATGGAGACCATAATGATAAAAATAGTCTGCAGTAATGAAAATAAATCCACCGCTGCCGTCACGATATTACCCGTAAACCGGTTACGGCATGCGGTTATCCTGGGGGCGTTATTGCTGGGTTCAACCACAGCCATGGCGCTTGAAATCGATAGCGGTAATCCAGATTTGACCATTCGTTGG
>TARA_R110002167_G_scaffold124227_3_pt1 | contig 20443 bp, 7 predicted proteins | sample TARA_R110002167 | Tara Oceans TARA_R110002167 (sample SAMEA4398238) | marine metagenome | biome: Polar Biome; feature: [MES] marine water layer (ENVO:01000295) within the mesopelagic zone...; material: water (ENVO:00002006), including particulate matter (ENVO:01000060) such as......
TGTTTTTGTGCCATCTTTTACCAATGTAGAAAGCACTCTTATTTCTTCAGATAATATATCATTCATTTGCTCTGTCATATCAACTCTTTCTTTTAGATCTTGTATATTAGAATGATTCCATTGCTCTTTTAAATCATATTCTAATCTTTTAACTTCCACAGGTGGTAAATTCTTAGCTTGAGCTATGTCGTCTTGCAATGAATAATACATACCAACAAAAGTTGTTGTTAACATTATTATTCCTATCACTGTTTTTACATCAATTTTAAATTCTGTGTTTTCAGATATTTTCATTATTTCATTAATTCTAAAAGTTTATTAACTCTGTCTTTTTCATACTTCAAAGACCTTATCTCACTAGGTGTTAGACCAAGACTATCTAATTTTCTGACTTGCTCTGGTTTTCTTAATTTAAAATACTTTTCAGTATCTTCTTTTATTTTTTGTTTTTTATAATCTTCTTCATCTAATACCGGCTTGTAAGCGTATCTTCTGGTGTTAGCTTCTTTTCTTTTTAAAGCTCTTTCTTCTCTATCTTCTTTTCTTTGCTTTTCAGACATCAATTGCCATTCAGGCCAACCAAGTCCCATAGCAAGGCGTTTCCAATTTTCATTGTCATCATCTAAAGCTCCTTTAATATTTTCTACTTTTTGATAAAGTCTATCAAGAGGAACATTAGTAGTCGAAGATATAACTTTAGCTGCTGCTTCGTAAGCTGGGTTGTTAATATTAAAAGGATCTCTTGCTTCAGGATCTTTTCTGCCATATTCCCAAGTAGTCATACCTTGTCTAAACTTGCTTACTTTTATATCTACAGGAGGGGAAATATCAAGTAATTTAAACGCAACGTCAGCGTATTCAGGTCTTGATTTTTGAGATCTATCATAAATATCAATAGCGATATTTTTTAATGTTGAAACAACAGCTCCTCCAACTCCAAGCCCTCTTAATATGTTATCAGACATACTATTTATTGTTTTAGCTCCTTTATACTTTTCTAAAAATGATTGCTGTTCTTCTTCATCGTCATTAAAAGCAACTGCAAATAAAGCAGATTGTAGTGTTGTAAATATTATATTTTGTAAAGCTCCGTAATAAAGTATTTTACTAACATTATCTTTCCAATCGCCTCTTCTATTAACTATATCTAAACCAGCTTTTTTCATTATTCTTGCATATTGACTGGGTGTATTAGCAAAAGCTAGTATAACCTTACCAGCTGTGCTAGCTTGTTGTTGAGATATTTTACTTGGATCAGATGATTGTTGAGACTCTTCAGATTTAGCTTTAAAATCTTCAAAAGCTCTAGCCTCTGCATCTGCTTTACTTAATCCTTGTTTTAAATAAGCATTGACTTTGTTTCTATAATAACTAGATCCACCCGTAGCTATAGCAAAACTATCAGCTATTTGAGTTAACACAAAACCTTTCTTAAGTAGAGTAGCAATAACAGCTTTAGATTTATTAGTACTTGTCTTTGCTGCTGCTGCTATTTCTGATTCATTTACATTTATTTTTAAACCATTACGTCTATCAACTAAATAATCTGAGTTCATTAAAGTCATAAAATCAGACCAGTATTGTTTTTGATTAGCAAAAGCTTTACCAGCTTTAAATATATTATTATCTCCAGTTAGTTCTATAAAATTTAATGACGATATAGTCTGTAACACTGCTGATCTAGCATTTAAAAACATAACACCACCAATAGAATTGTTAATATAATCTAAAAATCTAGCTTCTATTCTACCCATAGCAGCACCTCTATTAGTACCTGTTTTCATTCTCCTAATAGAATCTTCTAAAGCTTCTCTATACTTAGAACCAAAAGCAGCTTCTAATTTGTTTAAGTTTTTATTAGAGAAAGCTTGATCTATATTTTCATTCCATTGAGCTAAGTGTTTTGTTCTACTTGTAGTTCTTAAACCTTCTCTCATGTCTGTAGTTATAGTACCAGCTATCCAGTCCTTACCTGGATAATGATAACCATCAGCTTTAGATATGCTAACTAGTTGATTAGCAAATAAACCTATTTCAGGGTTTTCGTTAACAAAATTATTTATTTCTTTTAAATCTTTCTTAGACAAACCTTCCACTTCTATACCTTGTTGCGTCCAAGCGTTTACTCTAACTATATCTTCAAAAGTAAAACCACCAAACGCTTTTTGCTGTAGATCTTTTGGTATACCTTCTAAACTATTTTTTAAAGCTTTAAAATCTGCAGCTAAAACATTTTGAGCAACAGTCATGTCATTTATACCTCTATTATAAGGTTTTATTAAATTCTCTTGCATCCATTCCCACTGTGCATCACCTTCTTTTCCTTTACCTAATAAATTATATAATAAACCACCAAAATCCTCTGCAGATGCTGGTATTAAATCAAAGCTTCTTTTGTCTCTACCTTCTGATTTAGCTCTTACATCTGAATACTCTTTAAAAGAATCTATACCAGTTTTTTGATATATAATATCATTCATTTTCTGATCTACAGACTCACTGAATTTAACTTTAGCTTGTTGAACTTTAGATTTAACATCTGTCACGGCTAAAACTTTTTGTACCGCTTCTACGTTTTTAAAAGCATCATCTGCAAAATAAAAGTTATTATAACCTTCTCCAGCTTTATTTAATATCCATTGAGACTTAGCTAATGGAGAACTGTTTTCTAACGCAGCTATATTTTCTATTGGTATATCTATACCTAAACCGTCTAAAAACGTCTTAATTTCCATCGCAGCTGCCATAGGTCTAGCAGTTAAGATAAATAAATCTTTAGAACCATTTTTATCAAATATTCTTTTAGCGACATCAAATAAAGGACCTTTAATACCATCTTTTACTTTATCAAATTCTGAAAAATCAAACTTAGCTCCTTGTTCTGTTAGTGTTATACCTTGTTCTGCAAACTCTGCTGCATTTATCTTACCCTTAGTTCCGTCAGGCATAGTATATAAGACATCACTTTTACTTTGAGCTATAGTATCGTCAAAGTCAAAAACTCTTATTTTCTTTTCTTTTGCATTAGGATCTCTAGCTACTTTAAGTGCTTGATCTAGCTGCTGTGCTAAGCTTAAAAACTCTGAATTGCTATTAGCATCTGTAGGTACAACTTCGCTTTTCTTTACTAAGTTTTGATTTATTGGTTTTGCTTTTTGAACTTGATCATCTAGTTTACTCCAATCTTTACCTATTATTTTACCTTTGTCTTTGCCACCTAAAACTTCTACTGGATACATATCGTTCATACCCATATTAATATCGTTATAATACCTATCTAATTCAGACATTGTAGTATTCCAATTAAATGGCATATTCTGCTGTAATTGAACGTTGATATTATCATCCATTACTATAGGTATAACAGCTACTTTGTATCTACTTTTTAATTGGTCAATATCAACACTCTTATCTCCATTAAAATATTTAGTAATTTCAAGAGCAACATAGTCTGTAGGTATAACATGTTCATATCTTAGCTGACTAGGCCTCATGTCAGGTCCTACATAAAAATATTCAGCAGGTGCAGCCGCTTTTAATATAGAATTCATGCCAGAAGTTTTTAAACTTGCCATTGTCATTGCAAAATCTAAATTAGTTCCATTATCTTTAATATACTGCAAATACTCCATCATCAAATTCCAAGCTTCATCTGCTTCTTTTTGTCTCATTTCATACTCAGACTCAAATTTTGCTTTTGTTTTAGAAGTTGATTGAGAAGGAGAAGTAGTACTTAAAGTTTTTCCAGTAGATATAAAATTACCATCATCATTTACAAAGCCTTGGTCTGGCTGTCTTAAAGGTACCATAACTCCATCTATAACTACCTCGGTTGGGGTAAAAGTTTTAACGCCGTTCTTATCAACACTTGTTTCTCCAGTAATTTTCTCTACACCTGGTATAGTAGATAAGTTGTTGTCAACATAGTCTTGAGTACCATCATACGTTTGTAATCTCTTATATCTACCATCTTTACCAGCCGTAGCTTGATGCCCTTTCATCCATTTCAAACTAGTAACAATAGTATCTAAAGCAGCATCAAATGGGCTTAATCCTTTTTCTAAATTTTTTTCGTAGTAATAATTACTAAACCCTGTAGAAAGTTCTCTTTGTCTTTTTTGACCTTTAGAACCTTTTTTAAATAACTGTGTAAAACTTTTACCAATATTTAATAATTTTTTTAAATCAATACGAGAACTATTTAAACCAATACCTTGAAAAAAGAAATCTGCTGTATTAACATCTAACAATAAATCTTCTTTTTTTAAATATCTTTTTAAAGGTTGATGAATTTCTTTAGCAAACTCCCTTAGTGTTTTTAAACCTTCTTCACCTTTAAAATTAACATTGTCAGGACTGTTATAAATTGTTTTAATTAAAGCATTTTCAATACTTCTAACGGTGGGATTTACGCCTAAATCTTTAAAGTCTTTAACAAAATCATCTGCTTTAGAACTAAATTCTGATCTTTGATCTGTATCTAAAGCTTCACTAAATTTAACAATATCTTGAGATCTTTGCTCTCCAGCTGTTTGATCAAGCACATCTTGCATATTACTCATTACATTATCTATGTAAAACGATGTAACTTCATTACTAGTCATACCTGTTCTATCAGATAAGTCAGCTATAAAATCTGGATCAGTACTTAATTTAAATAATTCTGTTTTAGCAAGTTCTTTAGCTATAGGCTTAATTAAAGATCTTTGTCTTTCTATTAATGTAGTATAACCTCCTCTAGTAAAGTACTTAGCAAATTCTTGTGGATCTGGTTTTTGAACTTCAAATATTTGTTTTCTATAATTAGTTACTTTACCTTCATCACTGACTTTTTTAATATCTTCTCTACCTACTTCTTTTAATTTGAATATATTACTCCAAGCTTTACTTTTAGCTTTTTGCTTTATTAAGTCAATAGGCATAGCTCCTATTATAGTATCCCTGTTGGCATTTATAAAATCAACATATTGTTTTGGAGCAAAACCTAATACGCTTCTAGTTATAGGACCCATCTCAGCTTTAATAACTTTAGTTATTTCAGTTTCTATAGCATTATTAATTTCTTGAGTTACTGTTGTAGCTGTAACACCTTTTGTTATAGCTAATTTTTTCAATCTTTTAGAAACAATACTTCTAACTTCATCAAATATTTCAGGAGTAACTATAGACAACTCTTTAAATGATTTTAAATCTCTACCTTCTGTAGCTACATCAGTATCTTTAACAACACCTCTTCTAAAACTAGTGACATCCATTTCCACGTCAAACTTGCCGGCTTTAGCGTCTTCTATTTGCTTGGCTGTTTCACTGTCTATAGACATATCGTTAGTTATAAGATCATTTGGTAAATAACCCAATATTCTTTGGTTAAGCTTAGCATTTATCCATTGAGCCAATTCTATATCTTTAAACTTAGACATGTCTCTATTCTCATAAGCTTTAACTAATCCAGGTATACCAGATCCACCAGTGGCCATATCAGAAACAACATCTTCTAGTATCTCAGTACTAAATCCATCAAAGTCTCTTGGTCTTATAATTGTTTTACCAACTCTAAACCCTTTGTTAAGTCTTGAAGTTATAAAGTTTCTATATAAATTACCAATCTCAAGACCTTTGTCTTTTATAGATTTATCACTATTGTATATCTGATTTACTTCATCAAAAAGTTTTTTATCTTTACTTGACAAGTTTACAGTTTCAGAAGCTTTAACTTGAGAAGCTGCTATTCTATTCTGAGTTCTTGTATCGTTAATAGGTATAACTTTACCTTGTTTATCAACAATACTAAATTTATCTTGAGCTTCAGCTAAGTCGGTGATACTTAATTCTCCTTCCGCTATCTTCTTACCAAAACCTAAGAAAAACTCTAATATATCTTTTTGCCCTTTAAACTCTATATTATAATCACCATCAGACGCATTCATAAGACCATCATTCATTAGCTTACCCATTATAGCTTTAAAATTGTCCATCTTATCTAAATCAACTTTACCTTCAGGAATTAATTCCATGAAAGAAGATATAACTTCGTCATAATCAAAATCTCCGTCTAACTCCAAATTAGCGTTACTAGCGCCCATAGCTTGTAAAGCACTCTCTTGACCGGTGTAAACTAAATATTTTATAATTTGATCTCCTAAATTTTTAAATGCTTCAGGATTATTTTTTAACAACTTTCTACTAATAGTGTGAGTATTTTCATGAAGCCCACTAGTAAATCTTTTGCTTTTTGTCATGTTTTCTCTAACAACAAAATCTAACTCAAATCCTGCTCCAGATATAGATCCACCGTTTAAACTCCCTTTACTAATACGTTCTATTGTTCCTTTTTTATTACTTTCTAAATTTGCTTTTCTCTCTGGATTAGTTTCTAATTCTATTGCTAAATCAAAAGTGTTAGATATTTCTCCTATAGCTTGTTCTCTTGATTCAAAATCAATAAAAGTATGTCCTAATTTTTCTGATTGCTTTCTATCTTTTTCAAGCTGTTTATCCATTTGCTGCTCAAACATTATGTTGTCAGCTTCTACAGCTATTTCAGTACCGTTAGGATTGTAATTGCTTTTAGGGTTTTTGCTAGTTCTATTATTATCAAATAAGTTCTGTGTAGCTTGATCAGTTATTTCTGTATATTTTTTTCTATTAGAATCATTTACATCTTTACCAGCTGCACTCATCATTAAAGCTCCGTATGGACTTCCAAATGTTTCTGTATTATTAAACATTTCCATACCTTTTGAAGCCATATTATAAACAGAACCTATAGTTTCTAGTTCTTGCTGTTTTTGTACGTCTGTTTTATTACTATTAGCTACTTGATAAGCCTCATTTCTTATATTATATAAATTAGTTTGACCTTCTATAAAATTTGTTGCAGCGTCAGGTGTCATACCTTGTTCTCTAACATTATTCTCAACAGTTAAATAAGCATCTACAGCGTTAGCTTCATAAGTTTCTATTAAACTTATATTTGAATTTATCTCAGCTTTAACTTCTTCAACATTTACAGTGTTATCATTTTTAATACTGTTTACTAATTCAGAGTTAGCTCTTCTTAGTTCATTAGCTTTTCTTGTATTAGTATTTATAGTATTTAAATCAGCATTGTTTGTGAAATTCTTAGTTCCTGCTACATATAAGCTTGGCGCTCCACTCATTCCAGCACCCCAAAACCCAGAAGAAACTATAGTTTCCTTCATGTTTTCAAAGAAAGGTTTTCCATCTATCAAGTTTTGACCACCAGTTGTTAATCCTTCAAAAAACATTTCACCTAGCGTTTCTGGTATAATGTCTTTTCTTAAGTGTTTAGATATTTCTTGAGAAAATCCCTCAGCTAATTCTCTTTCTAATAAATCATCACTGTTACCCGCTATTTTACCTACACCCTTGTTTAACATTGGAGCCGTACTAAAATAAGCTAAAGTCCCTTCAACTAAACCATAACCTAGTGATTTTAATACAATCTCAGCTTCACTATATAATTTTTTTCCACTCTTAAATTCTTCGTATTCCATTTCTGAAAATTTACCTCCAAAACTAGACATACCAACAAAAGCAGAACTTGATACATTAGATATAGTTTGAAGAGCTTTCCCTGTAATACCAGCACTTTTAGCAGCTACACCAGTTAAACCACCAGTAGCCATCATTGAAACAATTAAAGGAGCTTGACTAGCTATACTTTGATAAGTATATTGACCAACATCTTGCCATGAGTCTATGTTATTAAAGCTAATATCATCCTTATAATCATCTCTAACATCTTCTGTCCAGTTTTTCAAAGCCATCATAGCTTGCTCTACAGGATCTTCAATGCCTAAATTTTCTCTCATTAAGCTTCCAGCTATGCCGCTTATGCTTGCATATTTACCAAGCTGATAAATACCATACGCTGTATTGCTAATTAAATCTATTGTAGCTAAACCTAAGCCTACTCCGAACTTAGACATGTCATTATAGTTTTTTCTAACTATATCTAACTGCTGAGCTTTGTCTTTACTTTTAGATATATCCTCGTTAAGCTCTAATGTTTCTTTCTTTATAGATTCACTTAAGAATTCAAATCTATTTATTTCTCCAACAAAACCATCATATAACCAAACTGGTATTTTTCTACCATCTTCTGTTTGATAATACTTTTCTCCAGGTTTTATTTCATATTGAATACTTTTATCTTTTTTAAATTCATTAAATAAATTGTTATAATAAAAACCTCCTGACTCTTTGCCGTTAATATCTTTTTTTAAACTACCATCTTTATCTATTCCAAAATTATCTAATTCATTAACATAGACTTCTAGTAACTTTGATTTTTTCTCTATATCACTATCAGTTTTATCTAAAGATACTTTAGATTTAAATTTAATTTCATTTCTTTCTGTTTCTGTTAAATCTTTATTTCCTTTATCATCCCCTTGTTCAATATATTTTTCATATTGCTTAGCTGCTGCGGCTTTTAAATAATTTCTTTTAATTATTTTTCTAACTTCTTCTTCTACTATAGGTAATTCTTCTCCATTTTCATCAATAAAATTTACGCCAGATCTAGACAACTGGTTTCTAGCTTCATTAAACTCACTTTCGTAGCCAAGCTCTTTACTTACTTCTTTCGTTCTAAAAGCTTGACCAGTAAATTTAGTTGCACTTGATTCTGAAGACGGAACGTAAGGTTCAAACGCATTTCCATTATCTCTTTCTATTTGTTCTAAAGAGTAAGTTGAGCCGCTGAATAAATCTGGAGCATAAGCCATGTCATCAGCATACTTTATAATATCATCAGGTATACCTGAGTACATACTGTTACTATTTTGTATATCGTAAGAGCTTAAATTAGCAAAGTCTTTTTCATTTGATTCTACGCTTTTTGCTAGCTCTTCTAAAGTATAATTACCGTTTTCATCTAAATTTAATAATATATCTGCTAATTGAGCTTGAACTATACTAGGGTCTTGAGAAAGATCTAAAACTATCTCTTCAGATGACAATCCATTTATAAATATTTTATCTTCGTCTGTTTGTCCAAAAGTACCTGTTCTACCAGCACCAGCAGTAACTCCTAGCACTTCACTTAAATAAGTTGAAAGCCCTGAAGCTTGTTCTTTAGTTGATAAAACATCTTCGTCTACCTCAAAAAGACTAACTGGTATTAGTCTATTAACTTTATCTCTTTTAGTTGATACAACTTCTTCTTTAACTTCTACAGGTTGTTTTTCTTGGCTGGCTATGCCAGATTGTCCTCCAGCAGTAGACTGTCCAATTAACATTTCGTCAATAACTGTGTTTACTTCAGGAGTGCTATTATTATAAAGAGAATTTATAGTACCTACAGTAAACTCTGGATCATTAGCTATCTTTGCGTTAAACTCTTCTAAAGTTATATTTTCTCCTGTATATTCTATATAGGCGTTATATAATATTTCTTCTGGATTCATATAAATATGTTAAGGCGTTTTTGGAGTGCCGGGTATTTGAGTGACGGGTGTTGGAGTGCCGGTAAACGATGTGTTTAATAGAGGATTAGTAAATCCTGTGTTTGGATTTCCGGTAGTTGTGGCCGTTACATAATTAACCGGAGGAGTAACGGCTGATACTGATGGTGTGTTGTTTTGTGCAACTACTACTGTTGGATCTTCAAGTTTGTATAAATTTATAAAATTTTCAATTAACAGATCATCAACTTTTTCTAAAGTATAATCCGCCTCGTCAAAACCATTAGCAACCCATAGTTGTTGAGGTGTTACTCCAGCTGCTTTGTAATACCCGTTTAAGTATGCTTTACCTTGATCAGTTTCCATTGCTTCTCTAAAAACAGGAGTATTTAAAATAGTAACATTTCCACCATTTTTTACAGACATTGCGCTAGTGCTTACATTTGGATCATACTCCATTGCTGGTAGACCACTTTGAGTTAACACTTTACGTTTCCTAAGTTCTCCAAAATCATTTTCACCACCTTTAAATATTTCAAAACCTTTATTTAAGTAATCTTTTCTTTGATCTAAACTATCTGTTTTACTAAAATCAAAATAACCTTTTTTATCTTGTAATCTTTGAGCTATTTCTCTTCTATATTCTGTTAAATTAACTGGCGCTACAGCTTTAGGTGTGTCAGTATCTAAATCTTTATATTCACTAACAATAAAACTTCCATCTTTACCAGGGAAAATACCTACACTACCATCGCCTTTGTCGTAAGCTTCATATATACTAATAACCTCTGGTCTAAATGTAGTCATTAAATAGTTAGGATCAGCTGGATTAATATCGGCTTTTTTAGCTTCTTGATAAAGTCTATATCCTTCAACAAACGTTGCAAGATCTTTTTTTAAAGTTACTACCTGTGCGGTATACTTAGCTCTAATTTTATTTATATCTCTTAATGAAGCGTCTTGTCCACCAGCTTGTCTAACCTCAGCTTCCATGTTTTCTCTTACAATTAAAAGATTATCTTCTAAAGCATTTTTTTGAAAAACATCATCACCATCTAAATCTTTAAGTTTTGAAAGTATTTTATTTTCTTCAACTATAGAGTTAATACCAGTATCTATGTTTTCATAAGTATTTTTGTAAAAAGTTTTTTCTTTTTTTCTATCAATAGCTAGCTGTTTGTTTGCTCTTTCTCTGTTTAATGCATATTGATTAGCAACACTAGCGAAACTACTAGAAATTGTTTTTTGGAAATTATCTAAAGCTCTAGTAGATAGCTCTACTCTTGTTTGTATTTGTTGCGGATTACTGTATGCTCCCATATTTTTAATTTTAAAACTTTATGCCATGTTATTGTTTTCAAACATCTCTATAGCGTTGTTATACATATCATCTGATGCTGATTGAGGTGCCATGGCAGTACTATCTTCTATGAAATTTCTTTCATCTTTTCTCTTTGTTCTTTTTACTTGTCTAGCTACTTTTTTCTCTTGTTTATCAGCTTGTCTAGCTGCTTTTTGCGTCGGAGTAGGAGTAGGTATCGTATTAGCAGCCGCGCCAGCTCCAGCTACAATAGTGCTCGAGGCTCCTGCAACTCCACTCATCATAGCATTACTAGAAGCAACACCATAATCCATTCCCATTTGACCGGCATTGGTGGCTAATCCAGCTAACCTATCTAATCTAGCAATGTCTCTACCTTCTTGTCTACCATAAACATTTATTTCTTCTTTTAATGCTGCTTGTTCTAGAGACATTATTGTATTTAATTTCTGTGCTTCACCAGCTAGGTATTGTTTTTGATTAGCTAGTTCTTGATTCTCTAATTGAGCAGCAACTTTTAACTTACTAGCAGCGGCAGATCTAGCTAATTGAGTAGCAGCACCAGCCCCAACACCAGCTCTATTCATATTGTTTAATATATTAGCTAGAGCTTCATCAGTTTCTTCCATTTGAAGTTCTATACCAGACATTGCAACTCCTAGATTTTGATATGGGTTTAGTACATCATCTTTCATGTCTCTAATTTCATCAGACATGTCTACAACCTCTTGTCTACTCATTTCTAACTCAGCTATCTCAGCATTTCTTCTTCTTTGCTCATCAAGAGCATCCTTTTGAAGTTGTGCTAGTCTTTGTGATTCTTTGCTACCCGCAAATAACTGGGCTCCCGCGGTGATTAAAGATACACCACCAATTATTATTGCTGCTACTGCTGTCATATTATTGTTTTTTTAATTTTAAATGTTTTTTATATTCTTCTTTATTTATAGAGAATAATCTTTTTTCAATAGCTTTTATATCTCTACCATTATCTGGGTTTGAATGAGTGTTTACCCATATAGCATCTTCTAACACTTCTATAATTCTTTGATCACCTTCATTAGATTTTGTATAATAAGGTGCTTTAAAGCACTCTAAGCCATTCTTATCAGCAACTAGAACAGTTCCATGAATTAAAAACCATGAATGAGACTCGTTGTGTATACAACCTGATACAATTGTGCCTTTTTTTACATCCATACGTCTAATATATACACCATTAGTAAAGTCATCAATGATTTCCATTTCTTCACTTTCTCTAAGCATATTTTTGCCATCTCCTTTAATTAAGTCATGGTCGGTATTTTCTAGTATTTTTTCTGAGAACTTTCTTATAAAGTTTTCTCTTTTATTTATTAAATTTAATTCCATTTTTTTTGTTAGTGTTTTTAAATTAGTAAGGTAATTTACCAACAATTCTGTATTTTTTCTTATATTTTTTAAAGCAAAAAATTTATTATCTTTTAAATAAACGTTAGGATCTGATGAGTGATTAACATATCTACCTAATTCTGTTTTATAGTTATTATTTAAAACTTCACCTATTAAAGAATTTTTAACGTAGTTCTTAGTAGTGAAACAACCAATGCCGTGTATAGAAGATTTTTTTAACTCTATTTCTTTGTTTTCATGTTTTACTTCATGAGAATTTACAACTTCTTTAATAAATCTATCTTCAGTATAACCTATAATATTTAAATAATTCTCATAACTTTCTATCATGGCATAGATGATAATACGTAATTAGAAGAAACTGAAAATAATTGCTTTGTTCCTCCAGAGTCTGTGCTGTCATCTATAGATAATTTAACTGTCATTATATAACCTTTAACACCACTCATTTTAATACCACCAATAATCTCACCTGGTCTAACAAAGCTGCTATTTATTAAATTAGCTACATAATGATTTTCTTTTCTGTCAAAACCAACTCTAAATATTGGTTGTGTGGCTGTAGGATCTAAAGCTGTAGCTCCTGTCAAAGGTGGATTAGAAGAATCATACGCACCTTCTATATAACTTTTTATTGATTTAGTTGAGTCTTGAAACTCTGAATAAATACCAGTTCCATTTATATCGTCAAAACCTTCAATGTCTGATAAATAAGTATCTACTTCCCATCCATTACTTCCTTCATAACCTATTGTGTTAAAGTTTTTAACTACAGTAGGGCTAGGATTAAATATAAACTCTACAAAAGCGTCTGCTGGTTGCAAAGCTCCATAGAATTTTGTTCTATTATTAGGTGTTATTTCGTCATAATGTTGGTATATTTCTGAATCAATAAATGTAAAGAAATTATTTTTTAAACTACCAAATGCATTTGGTTTGTAACTATAAAAACTTGTCCAACCATTAACTCCTTCATCAAAACCTAAAGTATCAAAATTACCGCCAGAAGAATTTAAAGGTGTAACTGGGGTTGCTATTGATCTTGGTATATTTTGTAAGGAAACAGTATAAGAAGATTGATGAGCATCCCAACCACCTAATATTTGACCTCTTTTAAATGTAACAAAATTAATTTTATTATATACACCACCAGTTCCAAAGTCAATAGCGGGAAAAAAGTTAAAATCTTGACCAATTGCAAAATCAGTTTCAAAACTAGTAACCCTAGAGTTAGTAGCCACAACTGTTCCATCTGCTTTAACTAGTTCCATTAAAGCGCCAATATCAACTCCAGAAATACCTCCTGAAAGAGTTCCAGCACCACCACTTAGAATACGAGCTTCAGTACGCACGCCAGTCATAAGTGCAGTATTAATAACTCCAGTGTAAACTTGTCTTTGATAGTTATCAGATATAAGAGCTAGGTTGTCTCTAAAATAATCTTTCATACCATATCCTGATATTTCAGTTATACCGTCTCTAGACAGTCTAAGAATTGCAGCCCTGTCTTTGTCTGCAAAGTATTTCCTATAACCATAAAAAGCAAAAGACTCTGGGTTCCTACTTATACCATACTCGCCTAAATAAGGAACGTCTTGACCAAGTACATTGACTTCGCCGCCAGTTTCTAATGAGCCTTGTTCACCTGAGTATATAGCATTTTTGTTTACTAAAACTTTACTTATTTTATTTTCTTGAAGAACCATCAAGTTAGAATCTTCTGCAAAAAGCTTTTGTATAGAACCATTTAAAGGATCTAAATCTCTTACCAGTGGATCAGCTATTGAAAAAACATTAGTTTCAATAAAGCTTGTTCTAGTATTTAATAGTCCGGAATATATTAAACTATGCTTTTTATCTGTAGCATCTAAACTTTCATTGACAACATAGGCTCTAACTCCATTTGTTATATTAGCATTGTTAAACCCACCTTTAATTCTAGACTCTTCAACAAAATACATATTGTTGTTTAGATTTTTAAAACTACCAGGTGTATTAGGTGATAAACTACTTGCAAAAGGATATGCTGGGTAACCTAGATTATTATTAGCTCTAAACCACGGTAACCCAGGCCACTGCGGGGGAAGAGGCACAGGATCAGGGCTAGGAGGAGCAGGGATTACTTTTTTTAACAAAAAGCAATTAAAATATTTTACACCAATTTTATAGCTCATATTATAATTATTACTTGTTTATTTTAAAATTTCCTATAAATAATGTCATTGTGATCATGGTTCAACAATTTTTAAACGCGCAGTACATACTGGAGAGGATAATCCACCTCCATCAGTAGCAACAATACTCAAGTTAAAAATATCGCCGGCGCTAGCTGCTGGACCATATAAGTTTGAATATGCGGTTTTGTTAAAATTCATTGTTTGTGAGGTACCGCTAGAAGTAAAACTAAGGAATTGTTGAATATTTCTTCCTCCAGTAGTAATATCACCAGCATTAAGTGTTATTACCAAGTTTGATGATGCACCAATTTCACTTCCAGGAAATGATAGTATATCACCTACAGAGTATCCACTACCAGGAACACTAGCTGTTGCTACAATAACAACTCCATCTTCAACTGTTTCTGCTGCACCTACTGTTATATCTACTTCACCACTTGAACCACTTAAAGATCCACCATTCAATTGAAATGGCGCATCGGCGTTAAATCCTGAGTTAGCGTCTGTTGTGTTTGTTGTTATAGAACTAGTTAAACCTCCTACAGTAGTGTCTAAAGATCCAGTTGTTCCACCAACTTGAGTAGCTGTAACGACCATAGTAATTTCAGATAAGCTAGAAGCATTCGTTGGATCACCTCCATTTCTAACATTAACCCAAGTTGCTATAGGTTCTGAAGTTCCACTTCCATCAAATTCCCAGTCTGTTTGTCCACAAGAAGCTGTGCCAGTCACGTCAACCCCTAAAACATCTAGCTGTAAAGCAGGTGGCGTTATATTAAACAAAGGAAAAGTAGGTTGTGGTATAAGATTCCCATTTGGAAAAGTTAGTCCAGGTGCTAAGCTTAATGTTAAAGCAGTATTTGTTGTTGTTTGATCAAGCGCATAAGTAGTACTAGCAGAGTTGACGTTTAAATTAAAAGTAAAAACATCTCTAGAGGCTGAACTAGCCCCAAAAAATCTATTAGTTAGATTCCTAATAATGTATGGTTGGCTAATTTGAACTGTAGGTCCAGGCACTACAGAAAAAGTAGATGTAACATCATTGCCAAGAGCATCTACTGCACTTACTAATGTTATTATAGGATTAAAAGGAGCTCCGTTATTCTGGTGAATAGCTAACCCACTACTATTAGTAGCATAAAAAGCAGTTGGATTTAATTGATTATTTATTGGTAAATTTTCAGGATAAAACCAAACTATAGAATTAGTAGCTTGATTTGTAAAATCATAACTAGAAAACCCAGCTGGAGTTGTGTTGTCACTAGCGGTTATTTGTGTATTTAATTCTGATATTAATCCAGCTGTAGATGATTCCCAATATATATCTAGTTTTGATTCTAATGGTGTAGTTTCAAAAACAGTAAATATTGGTAGTAAACCAGTTTCAGTGTTTTCATAAGGTATTCTAGTAACTCTTACACTAAAAGTGCAGTCTGCGTTTCCAGCAGCTGATATTGTAGCTGTAGAGCTTTTACTTGGATCAGCATCTGATAAACCTATATCTTGCCATCCTTCGCCGGGATTAGATAAAGTAACACTTGTAACCGCGCCATTATTTACTGTGAAGTTACATCTAATACCTTTATTTTTAAACAAATCTGAATAAATATCAGTACCAGAAGCACCTCTAAAAACAACCGGAATACTATTACCACCAGTCGCTGGGTAATTAGTGCCTCCAGCCAATGTTCCACTTGGTATCTCTACTTCAAATTCAGCAGCATTAGGGCTTGGCCCAGGTTGCCCATACTTATTTATAACATTACTAGTGGTTGCGCTGTAAACATTCATTCTAGCTATAAATGGATTTGACTGAAAGTTATAAAATCCTGGAGCTGTATCAAAAGGATATTCTACTAAATTACCTACTGCAAAAAGTCCTAAATCATTTCCTGTACCTATAGCTGTTACTACTTCTTTTACTGTTCCTGGATAATACTGTCTTGTTCTAGGGCCAGCTGCAACAGCAGGAATTGTGTCATAATAATTAACAACTCTTGTAGCTAGTTTGACAGAAGCGTTCTCTACTTGACTACCTGAGTCAAAATCTCTTTCTCTATCTCTAGTTTTTAATAATTGTTCTCCTTCTTCAGTGTAAGGATCTGCTTGGAAAAATACTCCATCAGTATTTGTAAATTGATAGTAAGAAGGATCTTCATTAAAAGAAGGTCTACCTGTTCTAAATATATTTTGATTAGGACCTACTGAAGTAACGTCTTTTGGTATTTTACTTAAATTATCTGACTGAACAGCAAAGTGAAATATAGGTTCATCAACACTTGCAGGTAAAGGACCTTCAGACTCTCCATCTATGTAACCATTTAGAACACCAGCTGTATATGTATTATAATAATCTGTTTGATCTTGCTTTACAACTATCTTATATGAATACCATCCAAGAGGGTTTGTGTCCCTATCATATAACCCAGGTGTGCCTAAAACACTGTTGAATGTTGAATCTATTGTGTTAAAAAAATTAACCACCAAAGAATCACCAGGCCAAGTGTCAGTTGAATTAACTAAATGATTTGTTAAACCAGAAGGATATATGCCAGTATCTAAAGCAGAATTGTAGTAACTAAAGTTATCATCAAAATCTTGACTTAAATCATCTGTACCTGACTTATAAGGATTGAAAATAGTAGAAGCTTTGTTTTGGCTACTTTGAGAATCTAAGATAATACTAGATAATATAACATCGGACTGTCTACCATACCTATCAGAAAGAACAATACCAACTTGATAATTCCTATCTTGTTTTAAACTGTGATTCTGATATTCTTTTCTTACTTCTGAATACTGTAAATTAGGATTTCCTCCAGACTCTTCTTCTTTAAAAGCAACTTCTGTTGCGTAAGAAATTGATTCAGGTGGCGTATGTTTGTCTAAAAAATTACCATATATTATTCTATTACCAGCAGCTTCTTGAGCTAATGCTCTTACTGGAGTTTGGTCGTAAACACGTAGTAAATCCCTAAGTGGTAAAGTTTTGTAAGGTTTTGCCGATTGATAATTGTATCTTAATTTACCAGTGGTTATATTAGAAATTTGAGCTGTTTTTATAGTATCTAAAACTTTTAAAGTTACCGAATTAGAATCTTTGTATATAATATCTATAGAGTCTATATTAAAATCAGAAACAGCACCTGACCAGTTAGAACTAGTTGAAGGAGCTGGAATTATTAATTCTATATCGTTTATTTTATTTTGCATAAACTCTACCTCTGTACTTTTAAAAGTTCTACTTTCATCATCGCCTACGAAGTAACCGTCTTGTTCAGGGACAAAACAAGCTTGAGTAAATGGAGATATTAAAGAATATTCACCATCGTCAAATTGAAATCTATAAGCAAATCTTACAAATCTCTTTTTTAAATAATCTTTATCACCTGGCCAATTGCTTTGATAAAATGGATTTACACTGCCATTAGGTAGAGACGTTGATACAACGTCCTTCATAGTTGATTCAGCTGATGCTGAAATAGTTATAGTTCCTCCTGTTCCAGACAATGGATCAAGAGTTAACACATCCCCATCGCTGTAATCTTCTCCAAATTGATTAATATCAATACTAGCAGCAGTTCCAGAAGCTCCACTCGCGGCTGTAACAGTGTACTGTGCAGTTATATTTGTACCACCTGCTCTTAACGGTAATTCAACGGTGTCTCCTGTTGTGTAACCAGAACCGGGGTTTGATATACTAGCAGCACCAGATGTTGATTGTATTGTTAATTGTAAACCACCACCAGAGCCAGTTACATTAACTGCAGTCATTGTTGAACCAATAACATATCCATTACCAAGAACAGATTGCTGTACGCTAATAACCTCGTTAATACCAGCGGTTATAAAAATATTAACAGTTAAACCAGTGCCATTACCACCTGTGGTCGGCACATTAAATGCAGTTCCACCAGCAGGCTGAAGGCCTGATCCTGCTGTAAAAGCTGTAATTCCAGTAACTTGAAAATCAACCAAGCTAATAGGATCATATGGATAATATTTAGCTAAAGAAACTTGATCTTCATTGGTATAGTAGCTAGGATTTGCTATAGCTCTAGTTACATTTATCTTACGTGGTTGATTTCTATTATCTGTAAAAAAAAGTCTATCATTTATTAAGTTTACACCATATATTGGTTGTGTTTTTGAAAAATTCAAAAAACTACCACTAACTATTAATGTTGATGTTTGAGTATTAACATCATAGCACCCGATGTGACATTCTGAACCATTTGCGCCAGCTATAGCAGCAAAAGAAGGCGCAAAATTAGAAAGTCTATCAGCTGATGTATCAGAGAAATTAGTTATAAATACAAATATTCTATCACTGTTAACATCCATAAAGAAACCAATTATTGAGCAACTTTGTTGTGATAGTGTTGTTAGTCCAAAGTCAGTTAGCTTAATATTCCCTAATATGTTTTCTAAAGAACCTACATCTGCTCCTTCAGACTTACTTACAGACACATTCATTGCGTCTCTATATTCTCCAGACGGTACAATTCTAGAGTCTAAGTCTTTGTTCATCTTAGACTTTATAAAACTATTTCTTGCTTCTGCCATTTAATTTAACTTTTAATCCATTTAGACTTACCTCTCATAACTTGAACAATTTCTTGTAATTTAATATTTGATAGTCTTATTTTAGCATTTCTAAGAGCTGCTCTTTTTTCAATTTTATATCTATTTATTACGTACTCAGGAATACCCATCCTAGTAGATAAAATAGCATGAAGAATGTACATATACAAAGCTTGCTCTGCCATTTTTGGTATTTTCATGTCTTCATCTACCGATAACCCATCAGATATGTAGTTCAATATTATCAACTGATTAGCTAAATTGCTACTAAACATTATCTTGCCTTCTCTTTCATTAAAATTAAACCAACCATTAGATTGCGAAGTTTCTGGGTTTAAACCATATCTTTGCCCGTAACTAAGCTTATCCCAAGCCCAGTCATAAACACCTTCATTGAACATTTGATCTGAAAAAGCTCCAGATATAGTGTAGTCTTCAGCACCTTGCCATCTATCATTAGTAATAGAAGTTCCCTCAAGATTGTCAGCTGCATCATCTTGTGTTGGTATTCCAGAGCCATCTTGTACTGGAACTTGTTGAGGGCTTTGATGAAGTAAATTACTTGGATATATTGGATGCTGAACACCTGCTCCATCTATTCTAAATAGACTAACATAATTAACATAATCTTGAGGTATTAATAGAGATAAATTACTAGGTATAGTTAATTCCTGAGATCTAGTACTTTTTAAAGTGTCATAACTAAATTCTTGTAAACCTCTTTTAGCATGGAAAATTATATCAGCTCTATTAACTCTACTTATTAATTTACCATCTCCAACATAAGCCAGTCGAAAATTATTTATAATATTCCTAATGCTCACATATTGATAAGTGTCGTGGTTGTTCCATTTACCAGCTTTTATATCTCTTAGTAATATTTTTACAACATCATTTAAAGTAGATCCAGTGGTTAAAGTTATAGTATTTGTAGATGATAATTGATATTCACCTGCGCCAACACCTTGATCTATTTTTACATTATTTATGTATACTTCAAAGTTTGTCATACTAACACCATCAACAAAAGGTATTAAATTAACTCCATAAGCACTATTGCTTTTATCTGCGCCACCTGTCCACTTAAATTCTGTTTGAGCAGCTGTTGCCGTAAAAACTTGTTGACTTCCGTAGTATTGTTCGTTTGATTGAGTTAGTAATCCCATTTTTTATTATCTTTTTGTGTTTGCTTCTTCTGATACAATTAATTGAGAAGCAGCTTGTACAATGCTTGGGTCTCTTATTATTATACCTGAATATTTTAATATTTCTAAAATAACCTCTGTTTGTTGACTGTCACTTATTTCAAAATCTTGTGAATAAGCACTTGAAGCTGTGTTTAATACAGTATTATCGATTGTTATAATTACATCAGAAAAAGCAGGGCCGCCAGCGGCAAATAAAGATTTATCTATAGTTATTGTATCTCCCGGTTCTAGTCTATTACCTGTATCAACAACAGTTAATGTGCTTAGCACAGGATTACCTATAGTAGGTAGTGTTGTTATAACTCTAATAGAAAAATCGGTCCCTAAACC
>TARA_R110002167_G_scaffold131334_6_pt1 | contig 20425 bp, 24 predicted proteins | sample TARA_R110002167 | Tara Oceans TARA_R110002167 (sample SAMEA4398238) | marine metagenome | biome: Polar Biome; feature: [MES] marine water layer (ENVO:01000295) within the mesopelagic zone...; material: water (ENVO:00002006), including particulate matter (ENVO:01000060) such...
ATTCGGGTCTGGTTTATTTAGACCTGAAGTGTAGCTGTCACCAAATGCTACTATTGTTCCCATGGGAAAACTACCCAATCATCAGCCTCAAAATACTCTGCTCTATATTTTACCATACTATCGCCTGTCTTGTCTATTAGAACGGCAAAATCGGTGTTCTTAAATACTTCAGATAAGCCTCTTATTGTATCACCTGTGTCACAGATGTCATCCACAATTAAAGCCTTTTGGTAACTTTGCTGTGAGATGATGTGCATTGAGCCGTTACCATCTCTTAATTGGTACTGAACAGTACCCATTGGTACGCCTAGCAAGTGCGACAGTTGAACAGCAGGAACTAAACCGCCTCTTGTGACACCTATGATGATGTCGTAATTTTGATCTTGTACGCGGCGATATAGTTTATTGATCATCGCATCATACTGTTCCCATGTTATATGCATTATGTACCTATCGCGTTGCCGAAAACGTAGCTATGATTTCTCGTAGCTACTTTATAACCACGACACATCGCTTCCATGCAGATGTCAGCAACTTCTTCTTGCTCTTCTTTTGTCGCACCTACAGGCATTATCCAAACTTCTGGGTGCGGAATCTCGTTTGAATCAGCCAGAGCATTTGTTTCTCTACACCAGTAATCAATCTCGTTCCAAGAATTCTCTGTGCCGTTACACACAAATTTTATGATGCCTGTGCTTCGTGTTGACTGTAAGTAATCGACGTAGATATCTGGCATAATTTTGTCTTCCTCGCCAGCAGTAAAGAGCGTCTTAGGACTAATAGCCCAATGCCAACGTATACCCATATCCGCAAGATACACATTGATGAAATCTCGCAGTTCAGGCTTCAGTGCTTTTGTACCGTTTGTTTCTACAGTGATTATCTTAGGTGGGTTGCCACGAATCAAAAACTCATTGACGATTGCCTTCATCTGTTTCTGTTGCAACATGGGTTCGCCACCTGTAAAAGCAAGCATATTTTCTTGACCAGTCACAGGATGTGTGAATTTGTTGAAGGGTAAAGCTGCTTCTAGTCTGTCACAAACTTCGTCAACATCGCAGTTTTCAGCTAAATGCTTATACTTTTTTGACCATGAGTAGGAGCTGTCACACCCATACTGCCATACAGGTAGATCTTTAACCTGTTTCACATCGATCAGGTCATGATCTTTGTATGGCAGTATCCATGTGCTTTCATCTTCAGGAGTCGTTTGACCGAAGCCGTTGCATTCTAAGTTGCAACCGAAGAATCTAAGCCATGCAGTGGGTGTGCCAGCTAGTTCTGCTTCACCTTGGAAGCTATAAAAAATTTCAGAGTATCTAATATTCATACGCACATTATACAAGTAAACTAATGTTATGTCAAGTACTAATCAGCCAAATCTTTAAGTTGTTCGACCTTTTCTTTCGCTAATTTGAGTGCCGCAGCATCATCAAAGTATTTCGGTCTACGTTTAGCCAGCTTTTGATCTTTGTGCTTTTCATGTAGCATTGCAGCATCATCAGCTTGCTTACGAATGAACTCCAGATATTCGGTGTTACCCGATCCTGCTTCATCTGCAATCAGCCCTTCTATGTCAACACTCTTGATATATTTTTGCTTGATGTCTAGCTGTTTCTTTTCTTTCTGAATTCTACGCAGAAAAGCATAGTAGGTAATTTGCGTGAAATATGCAAACGGGTTCTTAGATTTCTCAGGATTGAAGTTGTCAATATAGGTGATGCAGTTTTCAATGCCATCCAGAATCATTTCATCTCGGAAGGTATAATTGACAAAGTTTGATTTGTATGCCAAATGGTTTGCAATCTTAACCATGCATTCACCAAGATAATGGGTGACGCGAGGCTTAGTCTCTTCGGCTTCTTTCGCGGCGATCACTTTTTCTCGATACTCAGAAATATGTTTTAAGAATTCTTTGTTATCGATGTAGTGAGCATTCTTTGGTTTCGTCTTCACTTTAGGTCCCCATAATAAAAAATAAAAATAACGCTTGACAACGTATTCAGTTTGCTGTACACTTCGCTATGTTGCGATTGAAAGGAATAATATCAATGTATACTGAATGCAGTATCACATGAAATAAGATTCGGTAGATCGTCATCATCTTCTAGTTCTTGATCTGCATTTCCCCCCAAGTAAAAATGTTCAACTGTTGCCATATACTCGGTCGCATACTCTGTTTTTAGTTCAGTCATATAAAGTATTACACTACTATTTATACTGATTGAATCCGCGCTTGAGAGAGTTTGCCAAGGCTTCAAGTTAAACCTCTCACGCATATCATCCCCTGCTTCTTTATACAAGGTAATAACTTCAACAGGAAAAGTAAGATTGATAGTATCATCTAAATTTTGTGTGAACGATTTATCGCTCATAGCAATTATCGTATCACCGGTAATCAGTTTAAAAATTCGTATTGTATCAGTCATGCGAAAAGCGACTCCAAAGTGTGAATTACATAATTTTTAGTATAAGGCCTAGTTATTCTCTTATCTAGATATATACCGTATCTTCTGCCTACATATTTATACCACTGCCCTCTACTTGCGGGTAGACCATATACTTTACTAAAGATCTTATCCCCCTTATCCATCTCTGCTTTACGAGTGTGCTGTGCTCCAGCGTGTGTGCTAGGAGAGGTGAACTCTTTCAACATAATGTTTCTTAGAATGTAAGTACCATAACTATTCATAGCGCATTCAAGTGCAAAGAAATCATCTTCGCCTACCACTAACTGCCCATCTACATAATCAAACTCTTCTTTGAACATAACCTTGGCATCATTTTTTCTTAGAAAGAACATCGTACCTTTCATAGAGCCAAACTTTCTATCAAAGCACAACTCCTCGTTCCATTTAACATTGAGATAATTTTTATCAAGATTGTTGTACTTGTCTTTGAATGCGCCGTCTCCCGGTCTACCGTCCCAGTGAGGGAAGAACAGATCAACACCCTCAAAATTCTCTGGGTAGTCTGTGAGTACGTCACATATGTTGATACCTGTGTGTGGGAATTCTGCGTGTTCTTTTAGTATAGCATCGTTGTCCATAAACAAAGCCCACTCATGTGTGCTATCTGCATAGAAAGCCTCAAGCAATACATTTCTCGCTTTCCCAGGCGGTACCAAAGCATGCGGTAAATACTGAACGCCAGGTATATACTCATCTGCGTAATAGTCTTGTGCTAAAACTTTAATTTGCATATTAGGACAAGTCTTTCGCCAGAATTCAATTTGCTGTCTGTGATTTTCTACACGGATGCTTCTCGCTTCTGGTTCATCCTTACTGCCGAAGTAAGATATAATGTATGCTTTCACGTTCATTTCTTCTCCCCATAAACATCAAGGTTTATAATCTTATAATCAAAACTTTCTTCATTATACAATTTGATTCGCTCAACCATGTGGTTCAGTGTGTAGTTCTTCTTAGACTTCCAAGACAGATCATCGCCAACATCATATAGGTTGCATGTAGTTTTGTCATCACCCTTTCTAAGACCTCTACCAATAGACTGTAAGTTTCTTATTCGGGACTTGCTAGGTGATGCAAATATGACATTGTGCAGGTTTCTTATGTTGATACCTGTAGAGAATGTACCATATGATGCAACAATTATAGCATCATTTGCTTTTTCTGTCAATGCCCGAATCTGCTCTCGTTGATCCGTATCAGTGCCGCCGTATACGAAATACACTTGACGCCCATCAGCTACTTTGCGTCTAATCATATCGTACAATATTGAGCCATGCTTTTCAACATACTGAAATAGTACGAGAGAGTTTCCTTTTTGTGTAGTTGTTAGATTTCTGAGAATCACGTTTCTCTTATTATTAGATACGAGATAGTCCATCTCTTCTTGATACGTCATACCCTTGACTTTTTTCTTCTCTTCGTCAGGGTATTGTAGGACGATGCAGTTCACTTTCAATTTAGCGATGCTACCTTCGTCCATGAGTTTTTTTGTGGTGGTAACGTTTATCACCGGTCCGAAGCAGCCTTCTAATACCAGTTTGTGTGTCTTTGATCCGTCAAGTGTACCTGTAGCACCGAAGCGATAAGGCGCATTCTCACATTTATTCATTATACTAGTTAATGATTTTGCTTTAAATAAATGCGCCTCGTCTCCATATACAACATCAAATTTCTCAAACCATTTCTTTGGAAACTTGTATACTGATTGCCACGTTGATACTGTTATTGGGAATTCATTTGATTTTTCTTTACCACCGTATATACGATGGACATTTTCAGATGCTTGCCAAGCAGTCTCTGATGCATAGTCTTGAAAGTCTCCGTACATCTGCTCCACTAATGAAGTAGTCGGGACAATTAAGAGTTGCTTTTTTCCTAGACGCTGGTAATAACGAACCAGGGTAAATAGAATGAGAGACTTACCACTACTAGTGGGGCTAAGTAAGAGTTGGCGTCCTGAGCGAATTGCAGTAGACGCGGCTTCAATTTGATAATCTCGGGCTTCAATTGATTTGCCATTAGTGTGTAGATTTAACTCCTTGGTAAAGTTTTGGATGTATGTGTTTGATACCGGATCGCCGATAACGTCGATATTTATACTTATTGAGTATTCTAGTTGCTTTGCGAATCCTTCAAGATATGATAGCAAGCCAACTGGTAATTCTTTCGCATAGATGTTAAATAATCTAGCTTTGCCGTCCCACATGCGTGACTTGTACGCAGGCATGAATCGTGCGCCTGGTACTTCAAAAGTAAAGAAGTCATTGATCTCCTGTAGAGTGCTGACATCGCAATCTACAATCAGATAAACTTCATTCTTTTTAGTCACTGTTATCATTACAAAAGCCCGTTAGTGAATTTAGTCCACTCTATGCTGTTTTTGATGTCCCACGTTCTGCTATTTAGATTGCGTAAGACTCGCTCTAAAAAATCACCAACAGTTGCAACGTATTCTACTTTGTTTGTTTGCTCAATAACATCATCATCTGCATCAAGCATTTCATTCATATCAGATTTTAGCGGCTTAGGTCCTAACCATTGATCCCATCCTAGTGCAACGAGGTCTTCTCTGGAGAGTTCACCGCGAAAGTATGATGTCTTTACCTTACGCAATTTGTATAGGGCAGCTTGTGATCTACGCAAATGCAAACGCACATCTGACATATGATTCAGGTATTTTGAGTGTAGTTCAGGGGTGCGCGTAGACTCTTTGCCGAGTGATAGTTCGTCAATCCTACAGTCTACAGCCCAAGAGTCTTGGAGTTCTTTCAATGTTATCATAATAATCTCTAGAGGTCTTATTTATACACATTATACCGCATTGTGGTATAGAAGTCAAGTACTATTTGACCGATTCTACTGTAAATAGTCGATATCTGAATGCTGCGACACCAACAAAGTAGTTTTGATCACCAGAGCTAATGTCGAAATCTAGACCTTCCAAGCTAATCGGGAAGCAGTCTACAAAAGAAATACGATTTGAAGGGTTATTGTTACTATCAAGAACGAAAAGATCAGCATCACTGAACTGACCAAGGTCTTTAGCTCTTTGATTTTGATTCGGAAATCGGTATCGTTGTCCATCTATATACTTTGTAAATTGTTTATGGTCTTCAGGAGAACCCAAGCCTATCATCCAGTTGTACAATTCTTTGTAATTAGCCATATCTTCTTGTACAAGGAATCTAATAACTAGCTCACCGAATCTCAGCTTGTCACCGGGAAACGCAAGAGTTGATAGTGGAGTCTCTACTTCAGGAGAACCAATAGACATCTGCGGCAAGTTAGCTGCCTGACAAAAGAAGGATACATTTGGAATGTTGTGTATCTGAAACTTGAATCCAGTAGGTCTAAGAAAATCTAATTCAGCTGGATTCGATGCGCCTGTTGCACCTGATTCTGCTACATCTGTTATCGGATTGTATGCCATTATATCTCCTAGTTACTCTATATTTATAAGGCAAAAAAAAGCGCACCGAAGTGCGCTCTTAAAATTGTCCTTTACGGATTCTTTTTCTTACATCAAGTTTGTAACTTTAACTCGACGGTAGTACTGATTGCGAGATGCAGTGAATGTATCAGCATCAGTTGTACCATTGGCTTGTGTTACGAACGGGTTAGCGATCATGCCGTAGCGAGTCTTGAAGCCGATCTTTGGCTGGAATGTCGCTGGGTCGATTGCGCGAACCATCTGTAAAGGAACATATGGGCAGTAGAAAATACCTGCGTCATAAGCACTAGAACCTTTGTATCCTGCAACATAGAACTGGCTAGCAGAACCTGTGTTAGCGGAGTAAGGATCGATGTATACTTTGTAACGACCGTTCAATGTACCAGCAAATGTGTTGCCAGTGTCATCAACGTTCAAGTCAGTAGACAAAGCAGGAGTATAGTCAAGCACGCCTGACATAGCTAAAGCACTTGCAACGTCTGCTGAACAGATGATGAAGTTAGCCTTACCACGTCGAGTGTCTTGTGCGATTACGTTTGCATCACGCTCGATGTTGAACAACAAGCCCTTGAAACGCTCTACAGACCAACGTCCGTTTGAGTCAACGTCAAGGTCGAAAGTACCAGCAGTTGCAGTAGATGCAGCACCAGGCTTAGCGACTTTGTAGATTGTGCGAATTACTTCGCGGTTGATTTCAGCAAGAATTTCTTGAGACAAGATGTTGCTCAACTCGCCTTCTGCGTCAAGACCGTGTACTGCTTTCAAGTCTTGTGCAAGTTCTACTGTGTACTCAGCTTTCAACGCGCGGGTCTTAGCAGTAACAGTTGTCTTTTCGATGCTGAATGCCATCTCATTAAGTGTAACAGAATCACCGAAATCTTCAGCAGATGCTGTTGCGACTCCAGTACCTGTTGTGTAAGTACCGTCTACTGGGTTTGATCCAGCTTGAGTACCTGCGCCAGAGAAGTCAGTATCAGCTTCGTTGAACAGTGCTTCAGCGCCGTCCTGTGTGCCGTAGTGTGACTTCATAGCAAAGATAAGACCAGTAGGTCCAGTCATTGGCTGAACGCCAGCGACATCATATGCCATAAGGTTAGGAAGTGCGCGTCTTACCAATGAGATAAGAATTGGATCGTAGTTGTCGATTCCGCCACCAGTTACGCTGTTACTAGGTGCTGCTTCTGAAAATAGAGCTTGCTTTTCTTCACGAAGAGCTTTCTCTTGGTTTTCCAGAATAACAGTAGTAACGGCTCGCTTGTGCGGGTCTTTAATTGAAGGCAAATCCGCGTGTTCGAGGACAGGACTCCATTTCTGTTGTAGTTGCTCTGAAAGATACATTTAAGTTTCTCCTTACTTGGTTGTGTATATAATATTATTACTATTTATAAAAAATTACTTTTTGACTGCTTTGCTAATAGACTGTGAGTATACAGCCATTGCACTGTTTTCGGTAATGAATTCTTCTTCTACTGTATCTTGCATTTTGTCTTCAGTAGTAGCTTTAACCTTAGGGAAGTAATTCTCTTTGATTACAGATACTTTTTCAGCAAACATGTCTTCAGTATCAAACTCAACGTTCTCAACCAATTTAGCAAGTTTTTCGGATTCTGTTACGGTCAGATCAGTGGACGCTTCAGTTATTGCTTGTTGACGTAGAAGTGCTACTTTTTCAGAAACCATTGCGATCTTCTCTGCAACGTTCTCATCCAACTTAGTCTTCAGTTCATCAATTTGAGTCTGCATTTCACCTAGTACGTCATACTTCTCAGCAGGTACTTCGATGTAATGATCTTCAAACAAGCCTTTCATGCCCTTGATAAAGTCCTCAGTAATTTCTGTTCTGAGTCCTCGCTCAATAGCAAGTTCATTTTCTTTCATCCAATTTTCAGCAACGTATGTAAGATATGCATCGATCTTCTCGACCATATCAGTACGGAACTCTTCTTCCGCTACTTTTGCTTCTTCTCGAATGTCAGATTCAATAGCGTCAATTTCTGACGATACTCTAGCAGTTAGTACTGCTTCAAAGATAGATGCAGCTTTTACTTTGAAGTCTTCGCTTAGGTGCTCTTCGTCAGCAAATAGTGAAGCGATATCATGCTCTACTAGTTCACTATCGTCTTCAGCAGAAATTTCTTCTACTTCATCTTCAGCGATAACTGCTTGGTCGCCATCAACTTCTTCCTCTTCGCGGACGCCAGCAGATGTTGGGTTGTTTACAACAGACGCAGAGTCTGTGCCACTGTCAAAGTTTGGAGCTTGTCCAGCGCCGTTACCTTTAGGTAGTGTTTTGTCTTTTGAAGCCTTTGCAGATGCAGCTTTTCCAACAGGTGAAGTTAATCCACCTTTGTCATCTGAACCTGATAAGTCTTCCTGTTCTGGGTTAGCATTTGAGTTCCCCTGTGTAGGGATAGTCTTGTCACCTTCATCTTTCGAGTTAGGTAAACCAGCCTTTTCCTCAATGCTTTGAGCTTCTTCAGTAAGGGTGTCTACTTCACCAACCTTGCCGAGGAGCTCTCTGATTTTGGATTCAACAGCCATTTAATGTCTCCTTAAAGTTTGTTAACTTGTTTATTTATATAAATTTAAATTTTGGATAACTTGTTCAAGAATGAGCTAAACACCTGAATCTTCGCTTCTTCTAGTTCACGGCTAGATGCTTTGCGAATTATTTGTTGTGCCTGTTCCATATCTCTTGCAGTCCAGATACCATCAACCATTACCCATTCTCTATTTTCCATAATACCTTCAACATATGCATCTGGTGCAGAAGGATCTGCTACGATATCAGCGGCTGTTGCCAGCATAAAATCGTTTTGGACTTCATTGATTCCATTCTTTTCTTTAATGGATCCAAGCCCTCTTGAACTGACGCCTAACTGAGCGCCTGCTTCAATTAAATTAGCTGCGATTTTTCCCATTGGAGTGTCTAAAATCTTAGCTTTGCCTATCCAGTTATCGCCGTCTTCTTTCAATGATACGATCATGTGTGAGACACGATCAAGATTCAGTGAGGGTCCTTCTGGATGGCCTAGTTCGCCTAATGCTCTCTTCTTGTCAATACTTTCAGCAGTGTATCGTGCGACTTCATTTCGCATAACATCTTTGGGATACATTCTACCGTTGCGATTCTTTAAATTGGATTGTAAGAAAACACCCTCAATGTAAAGATTTTTCTTTCCATTGTCTTCTTCTAAGTAATATTGGATGTCTTCATTGAGTTCTGTAATAAATCTCATTAGCCTAATGCTCCTTGATCTTGATGCTGCTGCGGTCCGTAACCATCTATTTTAGATACTTCGATGATGACTGTGCCAGATGCACCAGAGATTGCAACAGCAATATCGTTAGCATTGTGTTGATTGTCTGAAAACCCATTGAATTCGATTGAACCTGATTCAGATAAGTCATACAGCACGTTACTATCCCTTGATATAGTAGCTACGCCAGACGCAGCTAAAGTCCAATGAATTGCTTTGATATTGACTTTTGGTGATGCTTGAGTTTCAGTTGATTTTTTTAGTGTTGTTGCAAGTGCAATTGTGCCAGTCGCAGATGTTCCCCGAACGGCTACTACTCCTTGAACTTGAGTCAGTTTTAAAACGTCTACTACGACTGCCATCTATTTTCTCCTAGTACCCTTTTTTCTTGTGATTGCCGTGCGAGGCTTCTTCTAGCACTTCCATACTGTAATTCTCGCACGTTTCGATTCCATGTTCAAACATAACTTTATACCACCAGACTGTACCATTTGCATCTGGTTCAGCATGCTCACCCATGATCGGCTTACCTTCACCAAACTTAGGATGTACTACTTTAGTTGCGCAATTGTGCGTCAACTTAGGATCTTCTGAATCACCCTGCTTTGGGGGACTAGTATCGCCTTCAGTGCTAGGCTCTTGAGGATGCGCGGCAGTTGGTTTTTCTTTAGAAGTCTTAGCTACAGGTACAGCTTCTTCCGCTGCCATCTTTGCTACTTGCTTTTGCTTTTTTGCGGCTCGACGTTCTGCTTTTGCGCGAATATCTTCTGCATCATATGCGGCAGATTCTCTAAACTCGTTAAATTTCTTCATCTGTTCCTTCAGCCTCTTCGGGCTCCTCCGATTCTGTTTCCGGTAGTTCATCCTCATCTCCCACGTCTGCATACGCGATGTCTGTTTCAACAGCATCATTGTATATAGCAGCGGCAATATCGGCTTTTTTATCAGCCACTAAAGTATCAGCACGAACATTCATTATTCCATTGAAAGAATCCTGTGCATCTGTTAGCTCTCCATTAGCCCACTTGTCCATCATATCCCTGATGGCATCTTGTCTAGAATCTTCTGGACTAATTTCTGTTTGTTCAACGTCTTCAACTTCACTCATTATTATCACCTTCTGGTTTTGGTTCGCCTGCAATCTGAGAATTAATCTCTGCTATTTCTTCATCACTGAGCATAAGAATTTTCTTCTGAACATACTCTCGACTGAAGAATTGTCCTACGAATGGTGCAACACCATTCAATACTTCTGTTCTACTTCTAAGAATTTCCTGATCTTTCGATTCAGTGTAGTAGGCATCTGAGGCAAACCTATATATGATTGTCTCTCTAATATCAGCCCATTCATCTTCTTTGATGACCCCTTTTAATACTAACTGAGTCTTTAACAAGTCATCGAATAGTACACTGAACCTACGTCTCAGTTTAGAAATAAATTTAACAAACTTCAATTCATCTCTATTTATCTCGGCGCTACGACCGAAATTTAAGCCTGCTTGCTGTTCTAAGCGAGAGACTGGTACGTTCAAAGATTGATATAACTTTCTTTGGAAGTACTCTATGTCGCCTGTCTCACCTAGATTTGAACCTCCAGGTAATGTCTGAATCTCTGTGCCTCTGCCACCCTCTCTTCGTGGTAACCAGAAGTCTTCAAGCATAGACATAAATTTCTTGTCATCACGGATCTCGCCAGTAGAGGCATCGTATACTAATTTGTTACGATAGCGATCCATAATATCTTTTAAGTATTGCTCGGCTTTCATTCTAGGCAGATTGCCTGTATCTACATAAAAGATTCTTCGTTCTGGTGCGCGAGTGATACGATAGATCACCGCAGCGTTTTCCATCATCCTTAACTGATTCGCTGGACGAATCGCTTTATGTAAGAATGACAAAGGAATATTTTTATCTTGATCTACTAGTCCTGATGGGCAGTATGCAATTGCATCTTTAGTAATACGCAATGCTTTGCTATCATGCACTGAATTATTTGACTGGATTTGTCCAGGCTTACTAGCAATTCCTTTATCATCGTATACAAAATATTCTTTGATTTCTTTAATGAAATTGACGCCTGTTACAGGATCCTTTTCCTTTTTAACATCTCGTATGAGACGTATTTTTCTAGGGTCGATATATCTAATATCAGTAATACCCTGCTTTGGTTTTTGCAGATCAATTACTTTGTGAAAGTAGATTCGACCGTCAATATACCAACGTCTAAAATAATCTTGCGCTCTATTGTTAAAGTCAAACAATTTCAGCACTTCATTGAATTCATCGTGTATTGCCTTTTTTACAGCGGCAGAAACTTTCACTGAATCCGTATCAACCGAGACGGGTCTTTCATCGTCTAGGTTTGAAATGCTATCGTTGATGATATCTTCAATAGCAGTATCTACATCTGCCATCATAGAGATGTCACGATACCTTTTTATCAATTGCTCTTCAGTGTTTGCAACACCGTCGATGTCCAAGTAAGTGCCATAGTGTCCGCCAGCATTGCGAACGGTATCTATAGCACCGTCTTCAGAAGGAGGCACAAACGACTTTTCAGACGCGAGTGCCTTTTTCCTGTTTATTTCAAATCCAAATATATCCATTATAATCTCCTAGTCCTCACTATGTATTTAGCTTACATCATAGTGGGTGTATTGGAATGTCACTGTAAATTCTTCAAAAATGTCGTTCTGTGCGTACTGCAATGCAATCTCAGACATGTTAATAGGAAAAGCATTGTTTAATGTGTAAGTACCACCTGGCAATACGTCATCGTTTCTATCCAAATGCTTCACTACTATGTCTGCTTGATATTCACTTGGTGTAAGAACACCTGTGTTATCTTCTCGACCGTTCATGCCGTTCATCCACTCTTCAAAGGGTTGACGTAAAGAAAATCCTGAATCGTTAACAATCGTAATTGTCCACGGATCAAAAATTCTTTCGCCAGCTAGTTTGATCTCACGACCTCTGTACTGAATGATAGCTGGGTTTACGTTAGAAGCGGGCAATGCAGCACCCGTAACCAGAAGACTGTAAGACGGATCAACACCGCCTACATATCCCGGGAACGTTAAGTCCACTTCAAATTGATTGGGTCTCGCTCCACCAGCGCCCAATCTTGCTTTAAAATCTTCAATATTCATTGAATTGTTCTCCTGTTGATTCTATTTATTAGGCGCCTAACTCTTCAAAACTGATGCCTGTGCGTGTTGCAACAAACGTCAAAGTAATAAAGTTGATAGATTTTGCGGGCTTCAAGAAGATGTCTGCTCTAAATTGATTTTGATCAATGACTTCAGCAGTGTTATTTGTTTCATCGCACACTACTCGGAAGTCATAGACACCTCTTCGACCTTGCACATCGCGCAAGAAAGGGCTAACCAATGAACGAAACTGGGCTCTTGTGAAACCATCGTTAAATTCAAATAGTTGGAATTTAGCTGCTGTTGCAATTGCCTTTTCAACCGTAATAAACAATCTACGAACATTGATTCTGTTGAATGCGCTGTTCTTGTTAAGTAATGTCTTGTCACCGAACAATATGATACCGCTTCCAACTGAACCAACTACTGGGTTGATGCCAGCTTTGTAAAGTGTATCTCGATCTGCTTTGCTTGGGCTATAAGCGAGTTTAACCGCATTCTTGATAGCACCACGTGATGTGCCTGCAGGAGAGAACCAAGGATCAGCCGTTGCGTCAGCCGTAACACATGCACCAGCAACATCGCCACTGCAAGGTATCCAACGATACTTGTCGTTGTACTTGTCGTACATGTACTTCCAACCGCTGTCCATTGAAGCGTAAGAAGATCTTGTGTAGCTAGCCAATTCAGCAACAAGTGATGTAGCTTCACTACCTGCGTTGTTCACTACAGATGCTGATTGAGGTGATACAAACACCATGCAGTCTTTACGAATCTCAGCAACGTTATCTATGATAGCGTCTTGTACTGTTGCACTGTGTCCACCGCCGATAAGAAGGTTTACGTCAACCAATTCATCGTTAGCAAAAAGATCGTAGCCAGATGTTTTATTTCCGTCAGTTGGTGCAGCATCTGCGCCTGCGCTTAGAGAATTATCTAAGTCGCCGTCACTTGAAAGCAAAGTAACAAATGATGTGTTACCTACTGTAGATGTTCCCCAATCCGTACCATTTGTTGGTTGCGCCAAAGCCCAAACCCACTTAGAACGATTGTTGATTACATCTGCGTAGTAATTAGACTGATTAGAATCATCTTTAGCGTCTGATGCTTTAGAGACACCTGCGAATTTTTCTAGTACTGTTCCTGCACGACCTGTGATTGCACCGTCTTCGTCGATAACAATAACGTGTATCTCATCTAGTGATGTGCTGTTATTAGTAGCGTATGAAGATGTTCCTGGAGAATCATCAAACTGATTTGCGTAGGTCCAAGCTGTAACCATTGTTGCTGTAGCCGCTGCACCGGAGCCGCCGCCGCCCGTCATAGCAATAGTAGGAGCACTTGTGTATCCTAAGCCAGCGAATGTGACGTTTATAGACCCTACAGTACTGCCGCTAAGTATCGCTGTACCAGTAGCTACTGCGCTAGGGGTGCCGCCGCCTGAAAAAGCAACAGTAGGAGCACTTGTGTAGCCTGAGCCAGCCGCGCCTACCACAATAGAAGCAACAGATCCAGATCCGAATGTAGTAGAATCTGATATTGCTACTTTGAGACTGTTACCTAAAGAACCTGGGTACTTAGCTGCAAAGACACCTACAGAAGCGTGACCGCCTGCTTCAAAAACATCTTTGTTTTTGATTAGCAACGCGCCGCCGGATGCAGTTGCGTTTTGAGCAGCACCTACTGTTCGTACTACTTTAAGAGCCGATCCATATGCAAGAAAACTTGCGGCTGTTAAAAAGTCTATATTTGCTGTTGTGTTTGGTCTACCGAATCTGTCTACCAGTTGATTTTCACTTGCAACTGTGATGATCTCATCTGCAGGACCCCAATTGAAGTTACCTGCAAAACCACCTATTGTCGTTGCAACGGATGGAACTACGTTTGAGGCATCTTGTTCCTGTACGAGAACGCCAGGGGAAAGCTGAAAAGCCATATTATTCTCCTCGAATTAAGTTAGCGTTATATTATATTACTTTGTTTATTTATAAATCTAGTAATTTAGGTTCTTCAAATAACCACAAATCGCCACCCATCACTTCCATTTCCTGCTGTTGTCCATCATCAATAATTCCAAAAGGTGTCAAATCGTTCTCAATTGCCCTCATTTCTGAATTATAAAGTCCTTCTCTGACATTAACATTAGTCAAGTCCGAGAAAAATGTATTGGTTGTAACCCAGCCAAACAATACTAAGCACATTGCCAAGTCATCATTATAGCCTTCGTCAGCCTGATAAGAGCCACTTCGTTCAATAAACGTCGATAACTCTGATATTATTTCTGGGTCGAATACCAGAAGTTTTTGTGCTTCCATCAAACTTTTAAAACTGAAACACCCCTGTCTCTTCACTGCTTTAGATGTAGTCACACCTAATCGTGCTGATTTACCGAAGCCAGGGGTTATGTATTGTCTACCGTTCTCTGTAGCGGTTGTGAATATATTCTCATATTCATTTTCCTGATGCAGAATAGTGAGAACCTGCTGTCCAATATCATTTGCTTCTACTAGTACAAATGCATCATTGTAATCTTTACCGACTTTCTCTATGATGTTTGGATACAGTAACGGCGAGATTTTGTTGTGACGGTATTTACCAACGACATTGTATGGCATCTGTGTCACATCGACAACAACAAATGCAGAGTAGTCGCCACCAACGCCTCTAGCAACATCAGCAACTAGTATGTAATAGTTATTTGCTTTCGGCTCTTCGTAAATATCTAAGCCGTCTTTAGAATATATTGGTACTTTAGCACTAAGCGATCCTAGTGTTTTACCGTTGATAAGCGTATTAGATGATCCTAAAAACTCACACAAGACCTCTTGATTGAATTTCAATTCACCCAATAGCTGTAACTGTTGATCTGCCCATTCTTCATCTCTACCAGGTATTCTGCTGTAATGAATGAACATGTTCTCAAAGCCGTTACGCTTCTCTACAGAATCGTTCCAGAATTTCCAGAAGTGATTGTAGCCTAGAGGTGTAGATGTGAGTAGAATCTTTGTAGTTTCACCAGCAGAAATCGTAGGATAAACAGATGTGAAAAATTCTTCTGCTACATTGTTAGGAATAATAGCTGCTTCGTCAATGTACAGCCAGTTAACAGACTTACCACGAATACCAGATGATGTAGTAGCTGCTGTAAATACCCTCGATCCATTCTCTAAGTCAACGTCACCCTTGTTCCAAGTCTTTACACCTTGCTGCATCCATATAGGCAAATGCTCATACATGATTTGATAACGTGCTAGAACTTCTCTTGCAGCGTTACTCTTGTTCGCCATGATAGCAACAGTCTTGCTGTCTTGAAATATAGTGTAATGAAGAATACACGCAGCCGCAGTTACTGTTTTACCTTGCTGCCTTCCTTCCATAAGAATGCAGCGTCGATTGTCCATAATAAAGTTGACTTTTTCTTTCTGGCAATCGTACAATTTGAATGGCTGTAACCCTGTATCTAGCGTGACAATCATACAATAGGCTTCAATAAAATATATAGGGTCTCCCATACATTTTTGATATTCTATAATCTGCTCAGGCGTCCACTCATGCTTATGCCCGATTGATTTTAGATTTGGATTACCGTGGTAAGAAGTTGCTTCTTGATTAGTCAGTTGCGGAATCATGCTCAATCACTTCTTTTTTTGCACTCAATGCTTTTAACAAGTCAGAGGTGCTACCATTAAATAAAATGTTTGTTTGATTTTCTATTTTAGATGCTTGCTTAGGATCTGTAATATCGATCTTCTGTTTCTTTTCTTGTATCTCCATGGCATCTTTTGCTTGATCAGACATCAACTTGATAGCCTGCACTGCAACCTCAAATGCTCTTGGGTTGTCGCTATTCTGTGCGACTTCTAAGATACTTTGTACAGCAGATTCGCTGTAAGACATTGCTCTCTTTAGAGATGCCCTAGCTTCTTGAAAGTCATCTTCTAGTTGCTCGTCTTTTTTGCCAACAGGAACAATAGGCCTAGAAATTTCTTCAGTCTCAGTCATTGTACCAAAAGTTTTATCTAACGCATCAAATACCTTATTAGACATAGGTTTCATCAAACTCCTCCAAGAATCGATATGCATCATCTATTGTTTGTGACCCTGCATCTGGTCCCTCTATAGTAACTGTTGGCGCACTAGCATATCCAGATCCAGCATCGTCAATAACAATGCTGCCTATCTTATCACCATTCATAACTGCGTGTGCCCTTGCGTTTCCTGTAAGAGTAACGTTAGGTTCTGTCTTATATTTAGTACCCTCAAAAGTAAGCGTAATTGCATTCACTGCATCGCCTGAAATTGTAGCAGTAGCGGTTGCTCTTGCATCTTCTACACTGTATGTTTGTCTAACAAACTGCCCTTGAAATTCTGGGTTCTGATATATTGTAGAGATCGCCTCTCGTATAACATTTTGATTTGAGACGTAGCCGTAAAAATTTAATTTCATATTGAAATTCAGCGTCCAAATTATACTCTGTCGATCTGCGAATGCTCCAGCAGTACTGTCTTCATACGAAATGCCATCTAAAACAATCTTTATATCTCTTTTGATCGACATTTCAGGTAAATCATTTAATGTGATATTAAAATCGGGATTGAAGTACGGTAGAATTTGCTCTAGTATTTGCAGTCCGTCTTCTTGGTTCTTAGCAAAGATATACAATGCAAGATTCATATCGTATGGAGTGGACACAAATTGACTTGTAACGCTCAATGCATCGGAGCTTATTGTCTTTCGATGTTTTTGTATCTGAGATATTTTACGAGAAGGGTCGTATTGCAAGCCTAGAATTTCAAATCCCATTCTAGGTAAGATGATTGCAACATCACCTCTTGATTCAACTGTTGGTGTTTGTTCAATACGAGTTAAGAATTTTTGTTTTGTTGAGTACGCTAAAGGCACTCTCAGATTCTGTACTGCTACATCTGAAGTGTTTTTTCTTTCGATATTGATACCATTGAAAATTGTGCCAAAAGCAATGATAGCTTTGCGTATATGCTCATGGTAAAACTGCTTGCCTTTAAACATCTAATTCACCAAATGGATTTAATTCTGAGAAGTCTAAGATGTCGCCAGCAGTTTCTTCATTGGTGAAATCTTGATTATCGCCCGCAACACCTGGTTTGACTGAGAAGTCTTCTTTGATTATAGCACCACCAGATTCAAGTAAGAGCCTGTCGCCAGCTTCTGTCTGCAATTCAAACAGTCTTTGATCCAATGAATTATCATCTTCAACCTGATCGATGGTTCCGATGCCTGTAGTAATCTCTTCTGAGCTATATTCAAATAATTCAGCAGTAATTCTGAACGTGTAAATTTTACCTAACTGATAGAAAGGATTCTGAAACTCTACAAACTTAATTTCAAACAGTGAACGAGTTTTTCCAAAGTAAAGTAGATCACCCTCCATTGGTCGAGTGCCATCTTGCACAAAGGTGCCACCAGTACTAACAACCAATTCATCCCATCTGCGTCTTGCAAGAATGAAAGTTGCTTGGTCGCGAGTCTCTAAACCAAAGCGACTGAATAACTCACCATCGCCTTCGTAGCCAGCAACGTTTTCCATATACATTTCTAGTGGATATGCTTGTGTAAATTTAGATAGAGAATCTTCATCAAAGATTGTATCTCTATTTACAAAAGTTCTAGGCAAGTAATAGACATCGTGTCCGTAAATCTTTAAGGATTCGATTACTAGGTCTTCTACAAGTAACTGCTCACTTGTCGTGCCCGATGTGTCTCCACTTTGAAAATAGAAATTAGTTGGCACGTTAACCTACCATAAATGCGGGGGGGAGTTCGTACTTAGATTGCATTTCTTCTTCAGTCTGCTGAATTTCTGTAACCGCTTCCTGAAATATCTGATCTCCGTTGAGTGTGACACCGCCTGGTAATTGAATGCCGCCAAACTTTTTCATGTTCTCGCCCCACTGTCTTTTGATAAGTGCAGTGGTGTATTTCTTTAAAAACATGTCGTTGTATACTTCAGAGTAATCTGTACCGGCAACCATAGCCTGACCTTCAGCGATTATATAGTCGCCTACGTCGAATGTCTTATCAAAGTCGGTGTCAATGTAAAGTCTATTAGTTTTTCGATTGAATCGTATTTGTCGTTCAGTGACGAAAATGCTTTCTAGTGTAGACAAGTGTGTCTTGACCATAGAGTAATATGTCAAGTCTGCGCTGAGTAGATTGTACATATCATTCAATGCAAATTGATAATCAACATCAAACAGCCCATCGGACTTGCCACCACTTACATTGCCAAACTTAAACATTCTAGTAACACCAAGAATGTTGTCACCTATAGGAATGTAACCGTTTTCTAAGTCACCCTTAGTGTATGTAGTAGATGAAGATGTCGTTGTAGCATAGCCGGACTGATCGCCTGTGATAACCTCAGCTAAAGAAAAAGTTGAGCCTCCTGGCTGTACATTATCTACTGTAATTTCTGCACCATCTGTGCTGACAACAATGCCTCTCGTACCTGATGTGCTACCAGTAACTGTCTCACCAACAGTAAAGTTGTTAGCCAGAGATGCTTGCAACGTGATCTTTGACCCGGTAAGTTTGTGTTTGATGTAGGCTCTTTCGGTACCATCAAAGTGATACTCTTGCCAAAATTGAATTGCGTCATCCACGCGATCACTTACCTGATCGTCATCCACATTGATTTCAATAACAGGAAAGCCTAGCCTGCGTAAGCTATAATCAATCAAATCTTGTCTTGATGCTAGTACAGCCATCAGTATCTCCTAATTATTATGGATCGTAAGCGTATAGTTCTGCTCTAAGTGCAGTTAATGCCGCTTGTACATAAGCCGTAGTAGCAATCTGCGTGGTGTTCGTGCCAGCTGTTGCTGTAGGTGCAGCAGGAGTGCCAGTCAACGTAGGGCTTGCTATCGTCGCCTTTAACGCTAATGAATTTGTTACAGTCGTACTGAAACTAGCATCGTCGCCAAGTGCGGCTGCCAATTCGTTCAAAGTATTTAATGCACCAGGGGCTGAAGCAATTAAGTCTGTAACTGCACTATCAACATAACTTCTTGTTGCAATTACACCAGTATTAACCGCGACTGCGCCACTACCGGCAAGTGTTATTCCAGTACCTGCTGTCAAATATGAATCGATTTCCGTGTCTACCCTAGCGTTAGTAAAGTACAGATTAGTGCTACCCTCTGAAATTTCATCAGTGTCTCCAGTAACATTGCTTAAATCTGCAAGCACTAAAGATTTGCCTCCTTGTGTTGAGCCATCATGGACTCGCACATGGTAATCTGAGGTGCTGACAGATAGTTCGCCTTGAGCACCGGTAAACGCATTATTCTGGGTAGTGGTCCCTCTTCTAAATTGTACTTGTCTAGGCATGTATCCTACCTCTATATATTACATCTATTTATAATAAAATTTAAGACCAGTTTATTCTGGTGCACCAGGAACGTCTGCTTCAGCGGCTGATATCGCTTCTGCGGTATGAAACAAATTACATAACGCCTGCACCTCTGTGCTTTCACCAGACCAATCGTCTGTTGGCATTACTACATGACGCGAGAATGTCCTGCTGATTTCCACATCGTCTTTGCTGATCACGTTAGCTGTACGGACTTGAATGGCTTTATATCCGCCCAGGTCCACTACTTCAATTTTATCTTGTACTGTTCGTTCTGAAAGTGCCATTTATTTTTCCTTTAACTTGCTGTATAATATACTATATTGATCATCGCATAAGCAACCCCAGAAGTTGGAGCGGCGCCGCGAGAGTAGTGAGTCGGCGCGCCAGTGGTCCCCCCTATCAACATATAGAATGCACTGAGGGATGTGTGTCCGTATCCATAAGTAGAACCACCAATATTACTTGTATAGCTGAATCTCAAACCAGTAGAGTGATGCTCAGGTGGGAATGGTAAATTTCTTAGCATCATATATGATCCCGATGTTACACTAGCGTAGTTCCAAGCATTGAACCATCCTGTACAATGAACTAATCGTCCTATTTTAACATACTTATTATTGTAGTTGCTACTTGATGCACTACCTAGTTGCGTTTCTGTCCCTAAATATGGATACCAAGTACCCTCTTCATAATCGTTAAG
>TARA_R110002167_G_scaffold13849_6_pt1 | contig 20374 bp, 13 predicted proteins | sample TARA_R110002167 | Tara Oceans TARA_R110002167 (sample SAMEA4398238) | marine metagenome | biome: Polar Biome; feature: [MES] marine water layer (ENVO:01000295) within the mesopelagic zone...; material: water (ENVO:00002006), including particulate matter (ENVO:01000060) such as......
ATCAAATAATCTTATGCGTAATTTCCTTTTAGCAATAGTATTATTCTTTATATACACCACTGGAAATTGTCAAATACTGGAAGCTGTAAATGCACAAATTCTCCAAAAAGATGGATTAACCACGGAGCAGTCAAAGCTGATATGTGAGAAGGTGAAAACATTTCCGAATAATGCTGAAATATCAATTGCAATAATCAGACAATCTCTATGAGTTTACGGACACCATCAAGAACGTCTTCCCGGAATCCAGGACCCAAATATGCGTGGTGCACCAGATAAGAAATACCTGTAGATATGTTGTCTGGAAGGACAAAAAAGCATTTACCGCCGATATGAAACACATTTACAATGCCCCGGCCCAAGAGGCCGCCAGGGCCGCCCTGGAGGATTTTGCCAAGCAATGGGAATCCAAGTTTCCTATGCCATAAAAAGCTGGAGGGACAACTGGCAGGAACTCACCGTATTCTTCGAATTTCCTTTGGAGATCTTTAAGATCATCTATACCTCCAACCTTATAGAGAACCTTAATGGAAAAATTAGAAAGTACACCAAGAACAAACTTTCGTTCCCTACAGATGATGCGGTTATGAAATCCGTATATTTGGCAACAAGGGAGGCCACCAAGAAATGGTCCATGCCCATCAGGAACTGGGGCATAATTTTAAATCAGTTCCTTACGATCTATGAAAAAAGGGTCAGACTTTAGATAAAAGTCAAACCCTAGTTATTTTTAACTTACACAGTTAACAGGATAGTTTCCCAAATATTTTGGAATAAAGCGGGAAAACGATTCTATTTTAAGCATCAAAAAGGGTAAGGCTACAGTTATGCAGCCCTTGTCCCTCATATAGGGCGACCAATGCCCGTAAAAGGCTTCTTGTACCCTGTCCATGTCCGATTTCCTGGCCAGCTCACAGCGGATTCCGCTTACAAGGTAATTGTTACTTGATCTTTCAAAGTGGCACAGATCGAACCAATATCACTGGCACAAAACACGGAAATGGGTGGCACAAAACACCGAAATGGGTGGCAAAATGAACCGAAGTATCCACCTAAAACACTACACTTCAGTCTTTTGTAGCTAAAAGACATCGAAAAAGCAACAAAAAATCACCATTTTATAATGTTTTTATTTATTTTTAGTATTATAGTAAGCTTTAAGTCCCCTTAACTAATAGTGATTAATCCTATAGTAATGACAGAGAAAGAATTACTTAAAGACCAACCAAAGCAATTATTCAAATTATCAAATCTTCTTAACAAGGGTACAATATCTTTGGATGATTTAGCGGATATAGTTCCTGGAATTATGCACGTAAATTCCAGGGACGATTTAGCCATAGAGTATATGTCCAAAAAAGGCTGTAATATACTTCGATATACTCAGGAAGAGCTTAACACATTAGGTTCGAAAATATTTGAAATACATCAGAGCGAGTTTACAAGAACTCATACCTACCCAAAGTTAATGGCCGAATTAAATAAAAAAGACCCAAATCAAGTTATCCCATTTTTTCAAGATTGGCAATATGCGAAAGATAAAAATTTCGTCTTTCACTTTACTTCAACCAAAATTCTAAATCACAACCAACTAATCTCAATTTCTTTATTTCCACAAGATATTCAATACCTGACTAATAAAGTCAATAACCTTTTTGGAATTAACAAAATTGTTAACCGGTATTTCACAAATTATAACAGTCTAACCTTACGGGAAAAAGAAATATTAAATGAGCTAGGGAAAGAAAAAACGAGAAAGGAAATTGCTAACTCGCTCTTTATTTCAGAAAAAACTGTTAAAAAACATTGTGAAAACATATATCAGAAACTGGGAACATCAAAAAGATCAGTAGTAGAGAAAATAGCCAAATCATTTGGGCTCATTTAAGCCTTTTCGAAAAAATGCATGAAATTAAAAATATAGGGAAGAAAGCCGGTACTATAATTTACATACATGGCAACTCATCTTCATCCCAAGTTTTCTTAAGAACCATAAACTCTATAAAAATTGAATATACCCAAATTGCGATTGATCTACCCGGACATGGAAAATCCCAAAAGCACTATTGCGAATCTTATTATTCCCTTAATAGATACTCTGAAGTACTAACTACAAGAATAAATGAAATTGAAGATGATATTTTATTGGTAGGCAATTCACTTGGTGGGCATTTAGCCATGGAAATAGCTTCTAGTATAAAAAGATTGAAAGGATTAGTGATTTTTGGAGCTCCTCCCGTAAAAAAGCCTATTAATTTTTCAGATGCCTTTTTACAATGCGATGCGTTCAGCTGTTTTTTAACAGAAAATCCCGAAGTTGAAGACATTAAAGTTGCGACAAAGACTGCAGTATTCGATAATACTTTTGTCGAATTACTTATCAATGACTTTAAAAATACGGACCCAAAGGTTCGCGTGGCTCTCGCCAAAGATCTAATAGAAAATAATTGGTCTGACCAAAAGGAAATTTTTATTTCGCTGGCTGTTCCTAAATATATTTTTAGGGGAAGTCATGATCCCTCAGTAAATCCGGATTATTTGGAAAAAATAATTACCGAAGCAAATGACCATAGCAGTATCATCGACTTTAAAAATTGCGGACATTTTGCCAGTATAGAACAGGAAGATACATTTATTGAATCGATAGCCTCAATCTCCAAAACAGTATTTAAAGTATGAGTGTTTTATCAGAAAAAGAAGAACTACTAAACATTCAGCTATATGCTTTTAAACTAAGGAAGTTATATATTGAAAACCCAAATTTATTTTATCAATTAGTAGATTATCTACCCTACTCCATCCATGTAAATAATCGTAACGATTTAAGCATTTCCTATGCTTCCTTTAATTTGCAAAAACAGGCTAAAGAAATTGAAACGCTGCTAGAAATTGGAGGTTCCTATTTGCCAAAAATAACAGAGGCAAGTTTTTTAACGAACGCGGTTAGAACAATTAAGACTTTTGACAATCAAAATGATCATTTAGGTGTTTGTTCCTATCCGCAAAAAATTTTATTGGATAGCAGAAACACCTCATTGTTACTTTTTACGCACAAGGTATTATTAGATGAGAATCACTTTTTCAATGTAAGCAGTATTATCAATACAAAAAGTAGTATTGGCAATTTTATGATTAACTTATTTGAAAACAAAAAACAAAATAATCTAGATTGGCAACGTTTTCAAACTTTGACCAAACGTGAAAAAGAAATTTTCACATTATTATGTAAAGAACTATCACGGCAAATGATATCGGGCCTATTGTTTATTTCAGAAAAAACTGTGAAAAAACATTGTGAAAATATCTTTAAAAAAATGGGCACCTCCAAAAGGTCCGAATTAAAAAAAATTGGGTTATTATTTTCTATTCTTTAATGTTTTAAATGCTGCTCATTATAGAAATTCCCAATGGCAATTTCCTAAATTGTTAGTCTTCATTAGAGCTATATATCACAACTTCCAAATGTAATATAACATCACCCTTATTTCACTCGCTTTTCCAAATCGGGATCATTAGTTCCTCTTTTAAAAGTAAAACCAATTTGGAGCCAACCCATTGAATTCGAATCACAAATTTTGAAATGCAAACTCAATTATCGATTTGATTTTGATTTTTTTTAGGCACACGGCTTTGAATTTCACGACAAAGAGTTCATTAATATCGATGAACCACTGAATTTTATATTACCAAAGGAATATAGGCCGAACGGCGTATTGATTCGCCTATCTGTTGGCTATATCTTTTGCCAGAATCATGTTTGAGGATTTTTCATTGATGTAATTTATGTAATCGTACATGACAATTTACTAGAATAGGCTAAGATTTTCACTTAGTGCAAAAACAAAATTAAATGTAAGTATAAATGAAATCAAGGAAATTATTAATACTGCTAATTATAATTAGCAATACTCTAAAAACGTATTCACAAAACTGTAATGAAATAAATCAGTTAGCAGATAATTTTAATAAGCCCTTAATTAATAAAGGTGTTGATATGGCTTTTGAACAAGCTATTAAATATTTTTTAGGAAACGCTACATATCTTCTCCATAAATCAATTTCTCCTTCAAAAATTGATAGTCCAAAAGATCAATACGCAATGAGTCTAAACGAACTTAGAACTTTAATGAATGATCATCAAAAATCAAATGAAGAAACTAAAATTAAAATAAAAAAAGAACTTGAGAATTTATTGCTTGCCGAAGATGGATTAATTATAGAAAATGGCTACAAAGTAAATTCAGAATGCTATAAAGTTTTGAAAAATCTTAGCGAAAGTATCATAAAAGTAGCGTTTTCTCCCAATGTCCTAAACATATGTCAGTTTTATCGGTTTTTTGGCGAATTAAAAATGGGTACACATTGTGGAAAAAAATCAAGTGGACAAATTAATGTAATTAATACTACCAGAACACGTATGACTATGTTTGCTTCCTTTCAAAAGGAAGATGGTAGTTGGAGTGATTGGGAATCATCAAATGTTTATTCAGGAGATACAAGGTCTTGGTGGGTGTGTTCCACAAATGGAAACTACATAGTCTTAGGTGTAGATAAAGATGTTAATGACAAATATAAATGTAAGAGAATGAGTCAACAAATGGCTTTTGATTATCCTAAAACGATTTTGGACTAATCTCATTTAAAACCGATAAATTATGAAATATATTAAAATACTTGCGTGTCTTGCAATATTCGTTTTTATTAATAAAACATATACTCAAGACAAGCGAAACTTTACTGAGTACTTCACAACCAGTAATGGTATTTCAGGAAAAGTTTATTTATCAACCAAGCCAGTTACATTTTCTGCACCTTACGTAGTAATCCAGGCTGACAAAATTATAGTTACTTCTGTAAGTACAAGTGAAGGTAAGATAAGTGGAAAGGAGCTAGCTGACTTTGGAATTAGCCTACCCTTCGAATGTTCAAATGGAGGATTCTATGTTAGTGGTTCAGTGCATTGGAAAGCTTATGCTACAATTGGTTATGACTCTGGAACTTTTAAAACTGGTGGTCGTGTCACTCTTGGGAGCAGTTTGGGAAATTCAAACCAAGAAATAAAATTAAGTCAGCAAGCATTAGATAGACACAGAGAAGGTGTTAAAGCAGGTTTAGGTTCATTATGGGAGAAAACTGGTAGCGTTTTATCAGTAAACATCTCTGATGTCAATGGAGCAGATTTTGGTACGATTATTAATGCAGTTAATAAATACACAAAAAGAAAGGCGGATGAATTAGCTCTTACTAATGAGATAAAAAATATTGAACGTTCTCTACATTCATATCCAAAAAACACAAGTGAATTAGAATACAATCTTGGAAAATATCAACAACTCGCATCAATTTCAGATGATTCAAAATATGAATCTAAAATACAAGAAATAAGAAATAGAATTAAACAAATAGCAGAAGAAGCAGAGGCTAGTAATCTTGATTCAAAATTAGTAAACAATGATAATAAAGAGGATACATCTAATGAAAAAAGAGATTTTGATAATAAATCTTTCATCAAAGACAAAGATAGTAATGAAGACCTTAAACGAAATCAAGAAACTCAAAAATCAATAAAAGACCAAAGTTATAGGAAAGCTGAAATGGAGATAAGATTTAGAGACCAAGAAAAATTTATTAGCTCTAATTATTATGTAAAAAGCGGAGACTATTTAAGAGCATTAGTAGAGTTAAATCAGGTAAGTGGATATAATTATAGTACGGCTAGGGAAGAGATTAAAAAAATACAATATCAGGCGCTTGGGCAATTATCAGAACAAAATTTAAGTAGATTAAAAAAATATACTCAACATATAAATTTTAACGCAAAAGATGCAAATCAAGTTCTAACTGATTATCAAAAGAAATACAATTACATTGTAAGCGAGTTTAACAAATCAAAATCGAATATTGTTAGCAAAACTGTCACCATAGCCGCACAAAGAGTTGGAGAGAATCTTGGTCAAGGCAAAAATGCAGATGCTGCCGCTGAAGGAATAATTGGGATTATAAGCGCCACTTCAGCGGCACAAGAAGCTAAAGATGCACGAGAAGAAGCGGTAAGGGAATTAAACTATAAAAAAAATAATACTCTATATAAACTAAGAGATGATTTACTGAAAGAATATCAAGATGCTTCAAATTATTATTACGAACAAGCTATCAAATCAACCGCTGAAAACAATGAAATCGTAGCAACTTCTAATTATGAATACTACGAATGTAGGTTAGCGAGTATCAAGAGTAATTTTTCTACAGAAAATGCTAATTGGGCAAAAAATGGTAAATGTATTCCCCAAAAAAATAATAAAATAAACACCGAATTAAAAGACAATAACTTTTATGAAATATCAATAAGAAAATTTTACCAAGCTCTTAAATACCCTTACGACTCTAAAGAAAGAAAGGATTTTTTAGCCGCATCTGAACTTTATTTGAGCAAAGTTTCTACCCTCGATAACTTGGCGCTAGAAACCAACAACATGGTAATCACTATTTTATTAGCATCTGATAGCAAAAAATTAAAGGATTTGCGAAAAAAAATCTCATCAGATTTCCTCGCCCCAATGGATGAACAAAATTCTTTGAGAATTATAAAACTTAATGAATTTTTAAAATTTTTAGAAAACCCTAGTGGTAAAAATTTGTCAATACCAGATTATTCATATGAAGCCTCATCAACAGACAATGAAAATATTGATTGGTTAGCCTTAGCCAATAGATATTTAATTAAACATGAGGAAAAGGTAATTCCTGAATTATCAAATAATCAAACGAATTTGGAATCACTAAAAATTATTTCCGAAAGGGAATTAACAAATCTTAATAAAGCTAAAGAATTATTTAAAAAAGCAGAAACTTTTAGTCCAAAACTTGAACAATATATAAAGAATCTTCAAGGCCATATAAATAGCAACAATGCCCTTGATTTAGTTAAAGAAAAGAAATATTCAGAAGATATTAGTTCAAACTTCGACCAAATTAAATATAAATCAATTGATAACAAAAATAAAAATGAATTTGTTGTTGCCAGTATGTTAGAAGACTTTGCAAAAATAACAGATTATAATCTACTTAAAAAAATATCGTACGAAGTAATCAATTCCAAAGGTTCAATTGTTGGTTCTATAAATGGGATAGAATATTCCTTAATAGAAAAATTATCTTGCCTATGCCATAAAAGTGATGTTTTTAATGGTCTAATTAAACAGTCTGTTGGTAGTTTAAAAAAAACAAACATAGAGAGGATTAGTCTTTTATTATTTATGGCCCAAAATTATAAAACTTTCAATAAATGCACTGAAGAACAAATCAAGAAAAGATTTGAGTTAATTTCTTCTTACGGAGTTGAAAAACAAATCAATATTAATAGAATCAATAATAGATTCAGTTCAAAAATTTCTAATAATCAAACCATTATATCACGTACAGGTGATAAATATTTACTAACCAAAAAAATACTTTAAAATGAATAACCTGAAAACCTTAATATTCCTTTCAATTTGCACATTCTTATCAAAAAAGATAATTGCACAAAGCACAATCTCATTGGAATTCGGTTATGATATACCAACATATACTCTAAAAGCTGATGGAAATTCAACAATAAATGGACTAAAACTTGAGTTTAACGAAAGTTATTATGGTGGAATTTCTTTTGAAATCGATCCTTTTAAATCCTCTAATAATTGGTTTATCAGATTAGGAGCTTTATATCACACTGATATATCGGAATTAGGTTCAGGATCATTTACTGACAACGATTTCGAAACTATCAATCCAGAATCTGTCGTTATTCCATTTGGAATAAAATATTGGATGTCATTTCCAAACAGTCGTTGGGGTTTGTTTTTGGAAGGTGGAGGAATTGCAAGATATGATATAACAAACTATGAAAATGGAGTTATTATAAGTTATTCCGAAGAAAACTTTTTAAGAGAAATTATTTTATCAAAAGAAGATTTCAATACATTGTCATACGGTGCAAAGGCAGCTTTAGGTATATGGTTTGGCAGCTTTGAATTTGCGGCAACCATAATGCAAAACTTTTCATACACAAATCGGGACAGAATCAATTTTGATATCGAAAGATTTAATATTGGTGGTTCATTAAGAATTACAATTCCACTTTCAAAAAAGTAATTATTTATTATTTTCAAAAATAGGTTTTTCCGATGGAGTTAAATAATATTTATTCAAACTTTTATGATTACCGAAAGAAAATTACGGGCAAGTTCATATAAGAGTTGATGGCATTGAAAAATTTCACCAATTATTGATGGACAACGGAACGAGTATTCATCTAAATGGAAGTCTTCAAATAAAACCTTGGGGACAAAGGGAATTTTCAATTCTTGCCCCAGACAATAATTTGCTAACTTTCGGAGGGAGTATTTAAAATAGTCGGTTAAAGTTCAAATAAAGGATTATAAATGAAACTTATTACACGAGAACATTTACTGCGTTGGGCAGATACTACCCTTTCAAAAGAAGCCTTGCCTTACCTCATTTCGAGGCTCATACGTGCCACTTCACCTAAAAGTACAGTAGCGAACATTCCTTGGGGAAGTGCCACTTATATCGGTGGATGGGATGGGATCGTCACTTGTGAATCAGATACTGGCTATGTTCCGAAAGGAATATCCTTATGGGAATTTGGCACCAACTCAGATATAAAAGGAAAAGCAGACAGCGATTATAAGAAAAGGAAAGATGAGCCTTTGGGATTTGAACCAAAAGAATGTGTTTTTTTCTTTATTACACCTAGATTATGGACAAAAAAAGATGATTGGATTGCGGAAAAGAAAGCTGAAAATCATTGGAAAGATGTCATCGTTTATGATTCTGTGGATTTGGAACAGTGGCTAGATAATGCTTTATCCGTTTCTAGATGGTTTGCTGCTCAAGATGGTGTAGGTGCTTATCCCTTCGATGGAATTATGACCGCAGATGAATTCTGGGAAGAATGGTCATTTGGTCCAAGCGGTATTGAGCTTTTGCCTAAAACCGTAATAGCTGGTAGGGAAATAGAGAAGATGAAGTTACTTGACATATTAAATGACAAACCATCCCTTAAAGCGGTAAAGGCATCAACAAAGAATGAGGCCATTGCTTTTATTATTGCTTGCGCGAAAACATTTGAAGATGTATATGCACAGGAATTTTTTTCAAAAGCTTTAGTAGTTGATACAGAAGGGAATTTCCGAGGCATACGCATCAATACCAATTCATCACTCAACCTTATTCCAAGATTTGAGGATTATCAACCACTATACTCAGCTGTAGGACGTGGACATCACGTTATAGTGCCCTTGGGTGCAGATGACGATTTTAACCAAGAAATCATTCTGCTTCCCACAATAGATAGAGATGGACAAATTGATGCTTTGACAGAAAGTGGTGTAGATAAAAACGATGCAGAAAAATTCTCTCGTGAGTCGGGTAGAAATATTACCATCCTAAAAAAACTTCTTGGCTTTCCTCATAATAAAACAAAATGGCTGCAGGAACTAGATTTGAGGGAAATTGTCCCTGCACTTCTGTTGGGACGATGGGATGAAACATTTACGGGTGATATTGAGCTCATTGAAAAACTTTCTGGACAAAAATATACCGATTATAGGGTAACACTCTACAAGTGGAAAAATCTTGAAGAAGCACCTATACTGCAAATAGGCGAAACTTGGCGATTGACCTCACCTTTGGATTTGTGGACCAATCTTGCCTCACAACTTACACAGGAAGATTTTCAGCAACTTCAAGAATGTTTTGCGATTGCCTTTAAAGATGGTAACCCTGTTGCTAAACCAGAGGATGATAGTTTTGCGGCACGTTTCAATCAAAAACGAACTTTTTCAAGTTGGTCGAGGGAAGGATTGACCCAATCGCTTATATTGGTAGCGCGCTTGGGTGATAGCCTTGAAATTCCCAATATAGGAAATCCTCAAGGCTGGGTAGATGCCATTATTTCAGATTTACTAAAAGACGAAACTGGCGAATTGTGGATTTCGTTGGATTACGAACTGCCGCTCATTTCAGAAGCATCGCCCGATAGCTTTCTCAGGGCCGCTAAAATATCTCTGGACAAAGATGAGCCTGAAATTATGGACTTGTTCAACGAAGAGGATGGTTTTTTACATAAAAACAGCCACCATACAGGTTTACTCTGGGCTTTGGAAGGTCTTGCCTGGTTACCTGATTATCTAAGGGGTGTGAGTCTGATTTTATTGAAACTTGCAAGACTGGATCCAGGCGGTAATTTATCCAATAGACCCATAAACAGTATTGTTGAAATTTATAAGCCTTGGCATTACCAAACTTTGGCCCCTTTTGAGAAAAGAATGCAAATCCTCAAATATGTCACTAAACAAGAAAAGGAAACAGGCTGGACATTGCTAATACGAATGCTACCTAACAGTCACGGTGTAGGGCAGCCCACCCATAAGATGCGATGGCGAATGTTTGATATGAATACCAATATTAGCCGTACTTATCAAGAGATTTGGAATACGCATACGGCAGTCATTGAGATGCTCATCGAATTGTTTGATAATGATGAAAAAAAGTTTGCTGAGCTTATTAAAGCCACAACTGATTTGGGTCCAAAAGACAGAGCACGGGTTTTGAACTGGGCAGACGAGGTTTGTCAAGATGTAGAACAAAAAGAGTTTACAACTTGGGAAACGATTAGAGGCATTTTGTATCGTCATAGGTCCCACCCTGATACCAAATGGGCATTGCCCGAAGCTGAATTGTCTCGTTTCGAAAAACTATACCATAAACTTGAGCCAAAAGATGTAGTAAAGAAAAATATTTGGCTTTTTGACAAGCATCATCTGGAATTTCCTGAAGGCTATATTTACAAAAAGGATGCTGACGAAAAACGATACGAACTACGGCAAAAACAAGTTGATGAAACAAGAAAAAATGCGGTAAAAAAACTTATTGATGAATTAGGTGTAGAAAAGACGTTATCCTTAAGAAATGAGGTTAAAGAACATTGGATTCTTGGTGATGCCCTTGCAAGGTTAAATCTAAGCGATGAGGATGTTTTTACAGTTTGTGAAACTCTTTATGATGAGAACCCTTATCTAAGGTTCATCCATAGTTTTATATATCGTAAATCTGTAATTGAGGGTTTTGATTGGGTGAAAACCCTGTTTAATAATTTAAAGGAAAAAGGATTTGGAGATGAGGCGCTCTCAAACCTACTGATTCCGCTTGACCAAAATCAGGAACTTTGGAATTTCGTTGGCGTACAAACAATTGAAGCGCAAAATTTCTATTGGGAAAACGTTTATCCTCGCTTTTTTCACGCCACTACCGAAGAAAAAGTTTTCGGACTTCAAAGGCTTTTAGAGTACAAAAGATTCTTTTCAGCCATTGACGTTACATATCTTAAACCAGAAGATGTGCCAAGCAAAATATTAGTTGAAATTCTTGAAAAAGCGGCAATAGAAAAAGCAAATGAGAAAGCCAGCTTTAAAGGTCACGAAGTTGAACGGATTTTTGAGGAATTGGATAAGCGAGATGATGTACAAAGCTCAAAGCTGATTCAATTGGAATGGTATTATCTGGCTTTATTGGATTCTTATGGATCGCATAGAAATCCAAAAAACTTGGAAGAAGAATTAACCAACAACCCATCTTTTTTCATCGAAGTCTTAAAATGGTTATATCTACCTAAGGATAAAGAATTATTAGAAAAGGAACGAGAAGGCGTTTCTGACGACATTATGAAATCCAGAGGGAAACAATCTTACCATTTGCTTAACGCGTGGAAGAAAATACCCGGAATGAAAGAAGATAATTTCATCAACAAGAATGAATTATTGAACTGGATTAACACGGCTAGAAAGCTTGCTAAAGAAGTCGACCGATTAGATGTAGCAGACGCAGAAATCGGCAAGCTATTAGCGCAATATCCAGAAAATGTATCCGAATGGCCACAGGAAACTATTTTTCAAATTATAGAGGAAATAAATACGGAAAGTTTAAAGCGTAACTATTCCTCAGCAATGTTCAATAAAAGAAGTTTTTCATCGAGGGCAGCCTTTGCAGGGGGTGATATAGAGCGAGATAAAGCGGCTTATTTTCAGAAATTAGCTGATGAATTCAACATTCAATATCCTAATGTTGCCGAAATCTTCATGACAATGGCCAAAAGCTATTTACATGATGCTAAGCAAATGGATGATGATGCTGAACGAAATAAATTAGAGTATTAACTACTAACATTAATAAATTCATTATCCTAGCTGTTCAAAATCTCAATAACATTTTTGATTATGAAGACATGGATGGTGATAGAAATTTCATATTAGAATGCAAACAACTTACATTGAATTAAGCTTTTCTGACAATTTAAAAGTTCGAATAAAGGATAATCTTGATATGGAAGTAGAAGTAATTGAGGAGTTTGAAAAACTCACTAAAATTCAAAAAGAAGAACTATCAAAAGATATAAATGAACTTGCTCAAAGTTTAATTAAAGATGGGCATCTTACGGGTACGCAGCAAGTAACTACTTGGCAGCATATCAGATTAGAAGATGAAATATATTTATACGCAGAACTCAACTTAAAACTGAATCCTCTGACGCAGAAAGTCGATGGAAAGCTTTTAAGAATGAAACGCTTTAATAATCGAAATGATTATTTCAAAAGCATTTACGACACAAAGTCTAAATAAACGATAAAGGTACTAGTTAATTCAATAGCAATAAATGAAAAACATAGAAGTTGTAAAGTCGATATGTAATGACTGCATACGGGAAGGGGAGGCTCTTCTCAAAACAAAATGGGACGATAAGTATTTGGGAGATTTTGTAATTGCGAACCCAACTATTTATGTGGATTTAGAAGGGTTTAAAAAATGGAAATCAAACTGCAACGTCTTAATCGGTTTGCTAGGAGATTTATCCAACCCATGGAAAGAGATTTTTTCAGGCAATCAAGGGAATTCTCTTAGCAATACCACATCAATGATTGGCGGTTTGAAATCTGTTAAAGATACAATTGAGAAGGGGTATCTTTTGAGAGTAGAAGATTTGGTTTTTGCGGAAGCTTTTTCGAATTTAATAGAACAAGCAGAATATCTGTTTGAACAAGATTACATATTGGCTGCTGGGGTAATATCCAGGGCTGTATTGGAGGAAAAATTAAGAAATCTTTGTGAAGGACAGAAAACACAGTTTTCAAAACAGAGACCCACACTATCCGACTTCAATAATGAGTTATACAAATTAAAGTTTTATGACAAAGTAGAAATGAAAAACATAGACTTCCTTAGCTCAATCGGAAATAATGCAGCTCATAATCTACCTATAAAAAAAGAGGAGGTTAAAAAATTAATTGAAGGCACTAAAAGCATACTCTTAAAGTTTAATTAAAGGATAGCATTAATGGTTCTGTAATGAAGATATAATCTTGTTCTACACTATACCATAACTAGTTTACAAAAAATGTCTCCAATACAGAAATAGGCTCTCCTTTAGAGCTAAAACCTTCCAAACGCACTTCAAAGTCGCCACTGACATCTGATGTAAAAAAATCGAGAGTTGTTTCCTCTTTTTCTAGTTTAAAATCCGGAATCCAAAGTAATTGATTCCTGTAATCAGGTATTCGGCTAGTAGAGTCTGGCAGTCCAGGGTCATTTGAAGTATAAGTTTGATTAAAGTATTTTTTTTTATCTAAAGGGGTAATTATTTCCACCTTAGAAACATAATCGTCTTTAACGAAATCCTGAAAATTGCCATTAAAGGTCTCGAATACAACCAGTCCTGAAAACGTTTGAGGCCCCAAAACCATAGGATGAAAAAGAACATTAATTCTCTTTACTTTTCTGGCGTTTAGATCGGGTAGTTTATCATGATCCTCCAAGAAAACTCCATCGACAATGACCATAACCGGACTGTTGGATTGTGTAAAGCCTTCTTGTATTAGGTTCACAAATTGTTTTCCGGCTTCATTTTTTCTGAACTGAACATAATCTATAATTTCAACAAATGTTTCCTTTACTGTTGGAAACCTTGTGTAATCATCTAAATCATATACTTTGCTATACCTAAGGTAGAAAGGTAAATATGGTTTTTCTAAACAGATAGAATCTTGTTTTGCTTCGGAATATGCATTTTCAATTTGAGCATTGATACTTCGTTTTAAAATTATATCCGTAATTTCTGGGGTAATTACCAAATCATCAAAAACTAAATTCCCATAATCCAATTGGAATGGTTTGTCCCATAATATTTCAAACTGGCCCTTATTTAGCAAGACATGTACATAGGGTTCTTTCGGGCCAAAACCCCTATTAACATTGAAATAAAATAATCCATTTTTATCGGCTTTTGAAATTTTAACCTCAAACGCCTTTTCAGGAATTGAAAGCACCACATTAACATACGCGGCGGGTAGCCCTGTGCTTTTTGTAATTACCTGCCCACTCAATAGCTCACCTCTTAATTCTGGCAAGTAAATAGGATCGCTAATCGCCTTAGAGGCTACTTCATTTTTATTCTGAAGTTTAAAATTCTGGGAATTGTTGCTTCCAATTTTATCAATAGAATCTGTTTTTCTTATCGATATGGAGTAATTTCCGTTCAAAACAGAACTGTTTAAGCCCAGTAACTTTAAAACAACTTGTTCTCGTTGGTTGTAATATTTTTTATTGGTTGTTAGTTTCAGGTTTTTATCTGGGTTTAAACTCGATTTTTGAAGTGTATAACCGGCATTGTTTTGATCAACGGAATCAATCGCTGAAAAATGTGCTTTAGCTGTAGTTGGTTTTTTATATCTGTGATGGGGATTGAGAATCGTTAAATCACTTTTAAAAAAATAATTATCACCCTTATTATTCATCCATCGGGTATAGCCCAAAAGCTTATAATTTCCATTAGAAACGGTTGAAGGAATCAAAAATTCACCTTGTCCTATACCATTTTGCAATCTAATCTTATGCCTAAATACTAGCAAGTTATCTTTTCCTACTAATTCTACATAAGCAATTTTACTTAGGCCACTTGGCAAATTATTTTTATCGTTTAAACAGAAAACACTATAGTATAATTTCTCGCCCGATACTAATACCGATGTGTTTTTATGTACAAAAATCCGTTCTCCGGGTATCTGCCCTTTATATATAGGAAACACGTTATTTTTAATAGAAATTTGCCCATAAATAGAAGAGACTAAAAAAATGGTATAGACTGCTAAGAATATTTTTTTCATATCATTTTTTTTATTCAACCCAAAAATCTGGAACCTCAGAACTCCCTAAAACAGTACAATCTGCGCAAATTCTTGGAACAACATTAGCACTGTAGGGGTCATCAGGGACAACTGAAAAAAATCTAACTTGGTTATCTCTAACCAACTCCGGTAAAGTTGGGCTTGTATCTAAACCTGCACTATAAGCCGTACAGCTTTTACCAATAGTTGGAGGCAATTCATCAGGATAAAAGTCGGTAAACTTAAAATATATTCGTTTTGAGCTTAAAGAAGATACCTCAAAATAACCCAAAACTTTTTCCGTTGCACTACTCTCTGAATATACATTACCTTCAAAAAAACCAGGTTGGGTTTCCGAAAGCACACTCTCTTGTCCTGAAAACTTTTTAAGCGTTTCTAAATAGACATAGGCTTCGTTCGATATGGTGTATTGTCGTACCAAAATACTATAACGGTGTGCCAAAATATAGTCATCTTTGTCTACAAATCGAAGCTGAAATTCAGGAAGGTCATTGTTGGCAACAACCTCTTTTTCTTGGTGTATTATAAGCCCTTTTGGCCTAGCTGTAGCATAGCAAATACGCTCGTTTTCAAGCGCAATGCCATTATTTACAGAAACTGGGTATGTTGAAAGTATTTTTTTTCCATTCCAATAGGGTGCGATAATCTTATAGGTTTCATCATATTCGTAACGAAAGAATTTCGGTTCTTGGTAAGCTGCATTGGTTACAATTATACTTATACCATCTTGACCTTTATTATTGGTAGAAGCGATTGCCTTAAAATCAGTAACAGGTGTTTCTTTCGGTATTTTTTCTGGTGTAGATGTATACTTTCTACCATCGCTAGTTAGTATATGCAATTGATAAGTAGCCTTTGGTAAGATGCTAAAATCCGTAAGGGATACATACTTGCCAGGTGAAGCTTCTTTAAATGCATACTCGTTTTGTGCATCATCTACAATCGAGACACGGGCATTCTGTTCTGGATTACGGCCTATGTTTTCGACCTTTGAGGCTCGAGCCAAGTAAACTTCTTGTTTTTTAATTTCATCAGTTATAGTAGCCTCAATTACTAAAGCCGTTTCGAAATTTTCCGTTTTAGCATCAAAGGGCTCTATGCAGCTATTGATCAAAATGCCAATAACAAACGGCAAAAAAAATGATACAGTTCGTATCTGTAATTTGGTTTTAATCATTTAGATAGCTGTATTAAAATTTAAAATTATAGGTAATGGTCGGTATCGGAACTGAAAATATGGTGCTTTTATAAGACTTAACCTGACCGTTTTCTGTTGCAAAAAATACGGAATACGCATTTTTTCTTCCAAATAGGTTGTAAATGGAAAAATTCCAAAAACTATGAGCAAATTTCTTAATCTTGTGATTTCCTTCTACATTAAAGCTAACATCCATTCGGTAGTAATCAGGAATTCTAAACTCATTTCGATTGCTGTAAAAAGCATATCCTTGTCCTCGATAAACGTATGTACCAATGGGATAGGTTGTAGGCCTTCCTGTTTGATAAACAAAATTAGTAGATAGACTAAACCGTTTGGTTAGTTTATAGTTGCCTACGAAACTGATATCGTGTGGTTTATCGTAATTCGAAGGAAAGAAATCTCCGTTATTAATCTGTTCTTCTTTAAATTCACTTTCAAATCTTATAAGAGATCGGGCATAAGTATACCCCAGCCAACCATTTAGTATACCTTTATTTTTTCTTAAGAGCACTTCTATTCCGTAGGCTTTGCCTTCGCCTTGAAAGACCTCTGTTTCTATGGTCTCATTTAGTAAAAGCTCAGAACCTACCTTATAATCGATAATATCGTTCAATTTTTTATAATAACTCTCAATGCTTAACTCATAGGTGTCATTGTCAATATTTTTGTAGAGTCCCAAAGCAAACTGACTCGCTCGTTGTGGCTTTATGTTTATATCGGAGAGTTTCCAAGTATCCGTTGGGGATACTGTGGTATTGTTCGATAATGTATGTATAAATTGGTAGGTATTATTAAAACTCGCCTTTACAGACAAATCAGGCTTTATAAAATAACGAGCCGATATACGGGCTTCGGGTCCTCCGTATGTTTTAAATGCTTCATTTTTACCAAAAGTTCGGGTTTCTACAAAGGTGCTTTCCGATTTAGGAATTCCATCTTCATAAATTCTTTGGGATTGTTCGCCCAAAGCAGCAAATAATGAATAACGTAAGCCTAGGTTCAACAATAATTTTTCAGTAACCTTATAATCGTCAGACAAAAAAATGGCAGATTCTAGTCCTTTTTCTTTGGGTATATTAATTCCTAGAACGTTCGATTGCGGTTCTATGGGTTGAATACTGCCTGGATAAACTCCGTAAAGTTTGCTCGACAGGCCAAAATCTAAGCTATGCTTCTTTTTATATAGGTATTTAAATTTTAATTTTGCCTCGGTTTCTTCATTGCGGTAGCCTAAATCAAAAGCGTCTACTGAATTATTGTCGTAGGTAATATTAAATCGGTATTGGCTATTGGTTAGGGATAAACTCGAACTGCTTTTGTCGTTAAATTTGTGGTTCCAATTAAGGGAAAACAACCTATTGTCATACCCGTAAACAGAATCTGAACTTATGTTAAATGCATCATTACTGTAGTAGACGGTTGCCCTTATAACATTATTAGCATTTATTTTATGATGGTATTTTGCAATAAGGTCCGAAAACGAGGCATTGCTATTTTTTAAGGATTCCGATTTCAGGGATTTTAAAATCCATTTCGAATAAGTTGCTCTTCCACCAACTATAACGGATGATTTGTTTTTGACAACAGGGACTTCTAGAACGAGGTTACTTGTTACTGGCCCCAAAGAAGCCTCTCCTGAAATTTTTTCGACATTACCATCTTTCGTTTCAATGTCGAATACCGAAGATAGTCTTCCCCCATATTCGGCAGGAATACTTCCTTTATAAATCGAAACACCACTTGTAGTAAAAGGATTTAAAGCAGAGAAGATGCCAAAGAAATGCGATGGGTTATAGATTACAGCATTATCGAGTAAGATTAGGTTTTGATCGGTTTTACCACCACGAACATTATACCCCGCCGCTCCCTCTCCGGCAGTTGAAATTCCGGGTAGGGTTGTCGCTACTTTCAGAATATCGCGCTCTCCTAAAACCAGTGGAATTGTTTTTATTTTTGCTACTTCAATTTGCGACACACCAGTAATGCTTTGTTCTATATTTTTATTAGCATCGGCTTTAACAATTACTTCTTCTAAAACTTCGAGACTTTCGTTTAGAGCAAAATCTAGTTGGCCATCATTATATATTACTAAATTTTGCTTCTTCTTTTCAATTCCAAGGGCATTAAACTCAATCTGATTGAGGCCAGCCGGTAATTCAATAGAATAGTAGCCATTAATATCGGTTACCACACCAATATTTTGGTTCTTAACCACCAAGGCTAAATTCGGAATTACTTCTCTAGTCTGGGCATTTCTGATAACCCCGTTTAGCGTAAATCTATTCTTTCTATTTGTAGAATCTTCTTTTCCTACGCGTATTACCTTTTTACTATTAATAGTTTGTTCAGAGATATACAAGATGGGGGCTGTCTTAATTTCTTCATCCTCCAAAACACTTATTTCTTCTTCAGGGGTTTCAAAAAAATCAATGGGGAGGGTACTATAGACTACCGTATTTTGGGTTAAAATAATTTTTTTATCCGGAGTAATATAGAAATTGATAACCGCATTTTTAAATATATCTGTTAAAACATCATCTAATGGCGCATTGGTATAAACTCCTGTAACATGTTTACTTTCTAACCATTTGTCTAAATAAAAAAATTGATAGTCTGTTGCTTTTTCTATATAAAGCAAGGCTTCTGTTAAATTGGTATCTTTAAAAGATGCGGATACGTTATCAATTTTATGCTGGGCATAGGATACCTGAAAACACAGCAACAATAGTAGATATAGTAAAGATTTCATTGCTCCAGATTAGCGGTTTCAGATTTTATAAAATTTATCTTCGGCAAAGTGTTCAGCAAATAGGTTTCTAAATCAAATTTATGAGGAATCTTTTTCGAGTTTGCCTTTATTTCCTTTTTAAATGTTGGAAAAATTTTAAGTAGATCTCTTTTTGTTTTGATTTTGTGGTAGGCATCCAGGTAATACACATAATATTGATTATCATCAAAAAATTCAAAGTATCTCGTATTTTGCTCTATTCGTTTTATTGTTTTTTTTCTATGCTTTTTATAGAGGGTATAAGAAGGATTCTCTGTTAAAATCTCATAAAAACCGGGGATAAACCGAGTGTCTTGGCCCTCGGTGTCGAGGTAAACAAACCTATTTTCATTAATGGTAAAACTAGATACATGTTCGCGAGTAAGCTGAACAACGTTATTAGATACAACTAAAACTTGATCTTCAAACGAATCGTATTTTATTTTCACATTGTAGTACGGTTGTCCTTCATAGACTAATGAGTTTAGTTGTGTATTTTCAGGATTGAAAAATTTATGATTTCCATTTTTTGTCTTGTATTTTTCAATATAATTTAGCCCGTTGTACAAGTTAACATTTTCAGGACCCATTACTTCATCAAACCATAGGTAGCTTTCTTTTTCTTGGTTTTTTAACTGACCATAGCTTAATTGAAAAAAAAAATATGAAATAAACATGGTAACAGCAGAAAGGTAATGCAATTCTCCCAGATATTTTGTTTTTAAAGGATGACAAGCTTGTTTACGTATCATATGTTTTTTAGAATGATATACCCTAGAAATGATTGATTATACAACTTTTATTAAAACGAATATAATTATAAAATATATCTTTCATAAATATATGTATATATGAACTCTTAGAGATATTTCTGTCTTAATCAAGGCAAGCTCATACTTTTATATAAAACAGATTGCAAATTGTTGAACTATTTATGGTATATAAAACCCCGTTGACGATGTTATCTAAAGGAATATCATTTGATAAATAAAGAAGGTAACAAAAAAAATCTTCCACCGCCTCCGCCGCCAGCGCCAGCAACGGTTGGAAAATTAAAAAAAAATTACAACAAAACCTCCTATGAAAATCCCTAGTCCAATTAACCAAAGTATAATTAAACGATAGTTGTCTTCCTCAAAATTTATTCTTAACTTGAACCATTATTAA
>TARA_R110002167_G_scaffold45323_10_pt1 | contig 20347 bp, 18 predicted proteins | sample TARA_R110002167 | Tara Oceans TARA_R110002167 (sample SAMEA4398238) | marine metagenome | biome: Polar Biome; feature: [MES] marine water layer (ENVO:01000295) within the mesopelagic zone...; material: water (ENVO:00002006), including particulate matter (ENVO:01000060) such...
GTCAGGACCTTGGTGCACATGCTGCTGCATTGAACTCGCGCGGGATCCCCAACGCTAGCCCGAATTTTAGTTAAGAACAGGGGGTACTTATGAGCTGGTTAAACGCTACGATGTTAAAGCTACCGCTAATTTCAAAGTCTGTACATTTGTGGCTTAGACTCCCATACTGGATCTCAGCTCCGGTTATATACCTACCTAGTGAATTCTATTCACTCAAGCGGGAGCATTAAGCGGTAAGTCGCCATAGAACACCTATCAGCGACTCTGTATCGCCCCCCTTTTTTCTTTAGCCTGTTTTTGTGTTGCTATCTCGTTTGCGAAGTTTAATTTAACGTATTTTTTAACTTCCCCTCCTCTTAGTAATTTTTTGCGGCCCTGGTCGCATCCATGCGAACGTAATATTTTCGCTGTCGCCTTTGAGCTTAACTTATCGGCACTCTGAATTTTTTAAAGCGAATTGTTAGCCCCATATTTTAGATAGCGAACTACTGCTGTAGCACGCGACTACTTGTGTGCGCCCACCCTTTTTAATCAAGGAATTTGTATGACCGATTTAACCTTTGGTGTTATTGGCACCTCCAAAAAAGCAGATGAACGACGGGTTCCACTCCATCCCGAGCATTTTTTGAGATTGCCGGAAGCCATCCGCCGGCAACTCACGTTTGAGGAGGGCTACGGCGCACCCTTTGGTATTAGCGACAGTACTATTGCAGAACAGACTGGAGGCATCGCTAGCCGCGAGCATATTCTGGCTAACATTGGCCGCGCCATCGTCTCCAAGCCGGTACTTTCCGATTTACAGGCCCTGCGTGAAGGCGGAATTTTGTGGGGTTATGTGCATTGCGCGCAGCAGCGCGCCATTACCCAAGCCGCCATCGATCGCAAGCTGACACTGATTGCCTTTGAAGATATGTTTGTTTGGAGCCCCAGCGGTCAAGTGGGCCGTCATACGTTTTATAAAAATAACGAGATGGCGGGCTATTGTGCGGTGCTGCATGCATTGCAACTTAAAGGCATAGACGGCCATTATGGCAACCAACGCAAAGTGACCATCTTTAGCTTTGGCGCTGTGAGTCGCGGAGCTATCTATGCACTCAAAGCGCATGGCTTTAGGGATATCACCATCTGTATTCAACGCCCCGATCACGAAGTGCGTGAAGAAGTGCTCGACTGTCATTATGTACGCGTCCGCCCTGGCGTCGACGACGAACCACGCATGATGGTGGTAGAGCACGATGGCAGCGCGCGCCCATTACATGAGCTGATCAGCGAAACCGATATTATTATCAACGGCACCTATCAAGAAACCGATTTTCCAATTCACTATGTGACTGAAGCGGAGCGTGGATGTTTGCGGCCGGGCTGCCTGATCATCGATATCAGTTGCGACGAAGGCATGGGGTTCTACTTTGCCAAGCCCACCAGTTTTAGCCAGCCCATGTTTAAGGTGGGTGACATTGACTACTACGCGGTAGATCACACCCCCAGCTATTTATGGGAAAGCGCATCGCGCTCTATTTCTGCGGCGCTGTTGGTGCACATTCCCGCTGTACTCTCTGGGCGTGAAGGTTGGCAAGCCAATGAAACTATTCGACGTGCAATTAATATCGATGAGGGGGTCATTGAAAAACCATCGATCTTGTCCTTTCAACATCGAGCCGCGCAGTATCCGCATGCGTAGACGGCTTGAAGACTAATAAGATAGAGAACGACGGGGTCAGGGTGTCAGGATATTTGAGCACCTGTCCAATTTAGCTCGGATAAATGTTACCGTATAGAGGTATACCTTAGTAACAACCTGAAACTCAGGTGTTTCTAAGTATTTTCATGGTAATTACGCTGTAAACAAGAGAGTCCAATGAGTGAACCAACAGACAAATATAGTATAGAGAGTACGGATTACACGATAGGTCAGGACAATGTCCAAAAATGGGGATTTGATATCCATAACCCTGTTTTTGGAACCAGTGCTGCTCTGGTGTTAATTTTCCTGTTAGCAACGCTGCTAACAGATTCAACAACCGCAAAAGAGTTTCTTGACGGCATCAAGTGGAACATTATCGGTACCTTCGACGTACTTTTTATGTGGTCTGCTAATTTCTTTGTTATTTTCTGCCTATTTCTGATCGTTTCTCCGTGGGGCAAAATTCGTCTGGGAGGCGACGAGGCGAAAGCAGAACACTCAACGATCACCTGGCTAGCGATGCTGTTCGCGGCGGGGATGGGGATTGGGCTGATGTTCTGGGGTGTTGCCGAACCGGTTGCTTACTTCACCGGCTGGTATGAAACGCCCTTAGGCGTGGAAGCGAGAACGCCTGAAGCCGCCCGCATGGCGTTGGGTGCGACTATGTACCACTGGGGTTTACACCCCTGGGCAATCTATGCCGTTGTTGCAGTATCCCTCGCCTTTTTTACCTACAACAAGGGCCTGCCACTCTCCATCCGCTCTATTTTTTATCCGCTATTAGGTGATCGAGCCTGGGGATGGCCGGGTCATATCATCGATATCCTTGCTGTATTAGCCACGCTCTTTGGTCTGGCAACGTCGCTGGGCCTTGGCGCTCAACAAGCGGCAGCCGGCATCCATCACGTATTTGGTATTGAAGCAGGCGTCGGTCTGCAAATACTGGTGATTATTGGCGTTACCCTGCTGGCGATCATTTCGGTAATACGCGGCATCGAAGGCGGGGTAAAACTGCTCAGTAACATCAATATGATTATTGCCTTTGTGTTGCTGGTCTTCGTAGCGCTTTCTGCAGCGGCTATCTCACTGGGTACGATTCCACAGACACTCGGCGCCTACCTGGAAAATATCATTCCATTAAGCAACCCGCATGGACGTGAAGACGAGGCTTGGTTTCAGGGCTGGACTGTTTTCTACTGGGCCTGGTGGATCTCCTGGTCTCCTTTTGTAGGTATGTTTATTGCTCGTGTATCCAAAGGCCGTACCATCCGCGAATTTATCATCGCTGTCCTCCTGGTACCGACCAGCGTAACGATAATCTGGATGTCTGTGTACGGTGGCATTGCAATCGATCAGGTGATCAACCAGGTTGGCGCGCTGGGGGCCGATGGGCTGACAGAAGTACCGCTGGCCATGTTCCAGATGTTCGATGAACTGGCGATGGGGAGCGTCCTGTCTGTGATAGCGATAGTACTGGTGCTGGTCTTCTTCATTACCTCGTCAGATTCAGGCTCGCTGGTTATCGATAGCATCACTTCGGGTGGTAAGATTGATGCGCCGGTCCCTCAGCGAATTTTCTGGGCAAGTACGGAAGGCGCCATAGCAGCGGCACTGCTCTGGATCGGCGGCACAGAATCGATTCAGGCATTGCAAGCCGGTGCTATCTCTACCGGCCTGCCTTTCACTATCGTGCTGTTGTTGATGTGTCTGAGTCTGGTCTTGGGCTTGCGAACAGAAAAAACTTACAAATAACTGATAATTCGATTTACAAAAGCTCGGTTCGCCGAGCTTTTTTATGCCCAGCTTTTTATGTCCATAAAGCCTTAACAGCCATCTCTGGACTCAAGTGATGCGCAATCTGCGCCTGTAACAACTCAGCAGTGGCCAGCGCATCCGTGAGCGCGTTGTGGGCATCGTAATGCGGAAGGTTATAACGTCGGCGGCAATACCCCAGTCGAACCGGCTCAAGCGCTTTGTTCATCAGCTTATCAAAGAATCCCTGCTGCCCCTTGAGGATGTTCGCCTCAGTCTCCATCGTATCGATCAACGGGAACAGCAGCGGTTCATGGAGCAGTTCCAGCACCGCTTTATTAAAGAACTCCCGCTCTATATAACGATAATGAACCACCACCAATTTGCCCTCAATGGCATCCAGCACCTGATCCAGAATGACCTCAAGAGGGGGGGCTGCTTCCACATCAGAATGGGTAATCCCATGGAACACGATGGACGCCTCGGTCATATCCTGTTGCGGTTTTACAATCCAATGCCTGGATTCACCACAATAGATACGCCTGATATCAAAAGGCACCAGACCAATACTGACAATCTCGGAATCCTCTGAAGACAAGCCTGTGGTTTCAAAATCCAGCGCCACCAGGGGCGCCTGCCCGATCGGGGTTTCGGGATTGATCACCCCCTGGCGATAGAAGTCAGCTACCCTCTGGCTGCTAGCGGAGGTAGCGCGCTGCCTATAATATTCGACCCAATCCCGGGGTAAATCGCGCCCCGGATTCAGTTTTTTATCCCTGCTAGGGTGGTATTGGCCGTATAACGGTATTTAAGAAAATTCTGCCCCGCACTTAGCACCTGGAACGCCTCTTTCAGGTTGCGACGTTCAAAGCGGGACAAATTATCCGGCTCTATATTGTTATCAGGCTCCAGCTTCTGATTTACATCATTCGCCTGATGCTTAGCTCTGACAATAGACAGGTACTCCAGCGCATCACTCAGATCCTGAGCGTTGCCCTCCGGCAACAGCTTAGCCGCAATAATATCGTCGAGACGCTCAAACGAATTACGTGCTCTGGATCCTACCGCCAAGGCATGTACCCGAATCACATCGGTCAGCGGTGCCGCACCGCGGCGCTTAAGATTGATGGTATTGTTATGCCGCCCGTCTTTTTCCATCACAAATTCTTTAAAGAAACCCAAGGGCGGCTTGCGCGACAGTGCATTTCTGGCCAATGCTGCCAGAAACTTGGGATTACCTTTTGCTTGAGTGGCAATATGTCGACGTAAATCAGCGGCCCACTGCTCTCTGCCCCAGACGCCATCCAGATCGAAGAAAATTGAGCAGTGCAACAGTGCTTCAGGATCAGGATTGCTGATCCATTGGCTAAACAGGTCCTTCCACTGGCTCAGCGTCAGCTGCCATCTGGGGTTTGTAGCCATGATGTCACCCGTGCAATAGGCGTAACCGCAGGCGTTCAGACCCTCACATACGAATTGGGTCAGTGCAGCAAAGTATTCACCGTGAAGATCTTCTGCATAGCTATCATCAAAAATAATGGCATTATCCTGATCGGTAACCAGTAACTGCTCGTCCCTGGCCATAGACCCCAGCGCCAGAAAGCAATAGGGGATCGGCGGTTTACCCAGGGCATCCTCCGCCAGTTCCAGCAAACGCTGCTTGAAACTGCGGCCGATGACCGACATCGCCGAGCCAATCATATGCGAATTGGCATCTTCATTGACCATCCGCACAAAGGCTTCAGGTACCGACTGCGCATAATTGGCGAGCTCTTCAACACTTTGCTGGGCAAAGATGCCTCGGACTAAAAACAAACTACTCTGGGACTCATAACGAACAATATCCGCTAGGGTAATAACGCCTATCGGCTTCTTCTTTTTCAAAATCGGCATGTGATGCACATTAAAGCGCAGCATCGCTAACATCACTTCATAGACATAGGCATTTTCATCCAACATCACCATATCGGTGGACATCACTGCACTGATTGGGGTTTGCAGGTCTAACTCTTGCCCTATGACCCGGGTAATAAAATCCCGATCGGTAATAATGCCGATGGCTTGCCCATCATCATCTTCCGGATCACTTTCTATCGGCTTATCGGGATCTGTGATCAGTAACGATGAAACCTGCTCCTGGGTCATAATCAACGCCGCTGTACTGATCGCTGTGTTTTTAGTCACCGTCACCACACCGCGCTTGAGCAGACATTTTGCTTTATCAGTGGTCAGGTCATTTTTATTGGTCTGATCAGCCACCGACTGGTGCAACAGCGCAGCGTTATCCACTTCAAAATAGTTGGAGAAGTCCTCATGCTGATCGCAATAATCATTAAACAGGTCGGCGGGGATGCAATACACCAGAGAGTCTTCCAGCGCTCGGGTTGGAAAGCGCACTCGGCCACGCATCATCAACCCCATCTGACCAAAAATCCCCCCCGCATCCAGGCGGTTATAGAGCTCACCATTACGCCGAAAGGTTTCAACCGCACCGCTACGCACCACAAACAGATCGTTAACCGGCTCGGCGTAATTGAGGATATCGCTCCCCGCGACATAGTAAGCAATCTCGACCTGCTTGGCTAAATGGCTTAACGCCTCATCCGGCAACGCATCAAACGGCGGAAAGCGCTGCAAAAAACGTTGAATCTCTATCTGTTCTGGCTGCACATAACCCCCTGTCAAAGACAGATTTGTCGCCGCACTGCGGCGACCGTCCAGCGGAGACCCGAAGGGCCTGAGCGTTCTTGCTAAATATCAAATGAGGCTGGTATCTACAAAGGCTGTGTACCCTAGCCGCAGCACTTCTTATATTTCTTGCCGCTAGCGCAACTACAGGGATCGTTGCGCAATGGAGACTTATCCCGTTTGACGCTACTCCCTTTGTTAAGCATTGTGGTCAGTTCGGTGATGGATTCGACCGCATCCTCGCTGCTATCCAGACTGACATTAGCGCACAGCTGGGCTTGTGCCACTAGTGTTTCGACTTCTTGCTTGCGCGCCTCACTGGTAACAACCAGTTCCAGCGGGTATTTCTTGCTGCCAACTTTGTGGCTAGCCTTGGTCTGATAACCGAAACTGGCGTGGTTTAGGCGCGCATCCTGGCGCCCCTTGAAAAAAAACTTATCTGACATGTGTAATCCTTAATACTTAAAAAGGCAGGGGCTGCAGCACGGCTATCTAATAGCTTGGGATAAATAATGAAGCCGGAATCAAAGTGGATAAAATAGGAGTACGACCCATCACCCTAACCACAAAGGAGTCAGGGTTTGTCGCATCATAACACTGACTTTCACTAACAGCTTAAGCCTCTATCGAATCATGTAGTGATGGACACTAGTGGGCGGGTGAATACTTAGGTGAGCAACCAAGCTGTTGCTTCATCCATATCGCAAAACAGGGCTGTTTTTACGCCGCAAATGATATGGGCATTGGCTAAGTGAGTGTAGCGGCCTTGCCATTGATCGGTGTTAGCAGGGATAACAATAGCCATTTGTTTGCACTTGGGAACATCTCTTTTGAAACTAATACCTAGGTTATCTAGATCAATTAGCCCGAGATGCCCTATCTCGGCTAACCGGAAATCGACTAAAGCGCGGTCACAGTTGCCAAAATAAAGAGGCAGGGAGTCTGATCGGGCAGTTTTTATTTGAGCTATCTCTACAGCGCCTTGCTGCGTCACCCTTACATAGCGACCGTCGTCAGACAGTTCAACGGTCATAGTCATTTGAGTTCTCCAGAGTGCAGATATATCTCGCTAGGTTTCTCCTAACACCTTGGCCAAACTGGAACGCGATAACTCGCCACGCAGCCTGCCCTCCTCGTCCACCACCGGTAATGGGTAATCGGTATCCAGGGTTTCAGGGATAACCGATTCTAACAGCGCATCGGGCGAGATAGCGGTATTTTCCTCTAGGACATGATCATCCATCAAGCCCTCTTTACCGCTCTTAACTGCGGTTTCCAGCGATTCTTGACTTACCACACCCTGATAGCCTTCTTTCGAGACGTAATAGCCGTAGTCGCAGGGTAATTTTCTCATCTGGGTCAGGGCTTCACCAATAGTCTGGGCAGTAATCCGACAGGCCGGCGGCTTCATCACCGTCTCAACCGTCAATGCACGGGCACGATTCACATCCTTAACGAAGGCTTCGACATAACTGTCAGCAGGATTAAGCAGAATATCCATCGGTGCTCCCTCCTGTACCAGCAGCCCGTCTTTAAGAATCGCAATACGATCCCCCAAGCGCAGCGCTTCATCCAGGTCATGGGTGATAAAGATAATGGTCTTGTGCAGGGTTTGCTGCAGCTCGATCAACTGATCCTGCATCTCACTCCGGATTAACGGGTCTAGAGCTGAGAACGCCTCGTCCATCAACAGTATCTCGGCATCGGTACAGAGTGCCCGGGCCAGGCCGACGCGCTGCTGCTGGCCACCGGACAACTGTGAAGGATACTGTTCGCCGTAACCGGACAGGCCTACCGTATCCAGCCACTGATTGGCCTTTTCCAATCGCGTCTTAGTATCTACGCCCTGGACCGTTAAACCGTAGGCGACATTGTCGACTACGGTTCGGTGCGGCATCAGGCCAAAGCGCTGAAACACCATCGACATCTTGTGACGACGAAACTGCTCCAGCTCCTTGGTGGAGAGCTTCATCACGTCGACCCCCTCGACCATGATCCGCCCTTCTGTCGGATCAATCAGCCGATTAAAGTGTCGAATCAGGGTTGATTTACCCGAACCAGACAACCCCATGATGACAAAAATCTCACCTTTGTTGATGCTGAGGTTAATGTCCTTTAGCCCCACCGTATGACCCGTCTCGGCCAATATCTCATCTTTAGATTTACCTGCATGCACTAGAGGCATCACGCTGTGCGGCTTGTCGCCAAACAGCTTATACAGACCTTCGATCTGAATTAACGGTTGCTCGGTTGCAGCGCGGGATGACTGACCAGCTGCTGTATCCGATTGAGCGTCCAGTGCTTGCTGTTCAGTTAAATCAGGCATCTTTTACACCCTGCATATGTTTCTGAGATCGTTTGGCATAGGCCTGCGAAACCCGGTCAAAGATGATCGCCAAGGCGACAATCGCCAACCCATTAAACAGCCCGAGGGTGAAATACTGGTTGGTGATCGATTTCAGTACCGGCTGCCCCAGCCCTTTCACGCCGATCATGGACGCTATCACCACCATCGCCAAAGCCATCATGATGGTCTGGTTAATTCCCGCCATAATAGTAGGCGATGCCAGCGGAAGCTGAACCCCGAACAGGCGCTGCATCGGGCTCGCACCGTAAGCGGTTGCCGCTTCCAGTACCTCTTTATCGACCAGCCGTATGCCCAGATTGGTCAGGCGGATAACCGGCGGAATCGCATAAATAATAACGGCAATAACACCGGGTATCTTGCCGATCCCCAATAACATCACCACAGGTATCAGATACACGAACGCAGGCATGGTTTGCATGATATCCAACACCGGCGTGACCACCGCCTGGGTACGGTCTGAGCGTGCCATCAGCACCCCGATGGGAATACCGAGCGCAATCGCCAACAGTGTGCAGACGGTGATAATGCTCAGGGTGCGCATGGTGTTCTCCCACATACCGAAATAGCCGATGGCTAGAAAGGCAAGCACCACACTCAGGGATAACTTCCAGGATCGGGTGGCGCCATAAACCAGCGCAGTAATCCCCAAAATCACCACAAACCAGGGTGACTGGAGCAGCAGTTTTTCAAACCAGATCAAAAATGTCAGCAGCGGATCGAAGAACGATTCGATCAGATCACCGTAGCTTCTGGAAAACTCTCGATAGGCAGCATCCAGGGATTTACGAATCGCCAGCAAGTCGGCGCGATCCATTTGAGGAAATTTGGTTAGCCAGGAATTTTCGGCCATAAGACTCTCCAGACCGCATCAAATGCAGCGGTCTCAGCATTACAGGAATTGAAACTATCGAGATAGAAATACAACTAGCAATACAGAATGACGAACAGAGCAGATACAAAAAAGGCGCCATGGCATAGCCGTGGCGTCCTAAAACTGACTTACAGATTAGCCAGTGCTTTTTTTACTTTAGCCGCAATCGGCGCTGACACCCAGGGCGTCCAGGTGCTTTCGTAGTTACCCAAAAAATGCTCCATAGCCACATCGCCATCGGCCTGGTTCTCTTCCATCCAAGCCAGCAGTTCATTCATCTGTGCATTTTTGAACCCTCGCTTACCTAGATAGGCATAGGCTTGCGGTGATCGTGACGCAAACGTCTCGGTGGTCACAGTCTGCACCGGTGATGGCGGATACATGGTCACTTGCGGTGTCAGACAGTCCTCTTTAGCGATACAGGCCAGAAAATGCGCTTCATCAACACCGGAACCGAAGTCAACCTTAACCATTTTGTATTTACCCAGCACCGCGGTAGGAGCCCAGTAGTAACCGAACCAGGGCTCTTTTCGCTCGTAGGCACGGGCGATAGATCCAGACAGGCCTGCACTGGAACCGGGATCGATCAGCTCGAAACCGGCAGCATCTAACTTCAAGGCATCAAACAGATTACCGCCGGTGATCTGGCAGTTCCAACCTGCCGGGCAACCGTAGAAAGCGGAACGATCGGGATCTTCAGGATGGGTAAACAGCTTGGCCTTAGCAATGACGCCTTGAATCGTCGCCATACGGGGGTCGTCGTCGACCATGTACTGAGGCACCCAGAAACCTTCTTCACCACCATCTGATAAAGACTGGCCAGCGATACGTAAACGTTTCTCTTTAACCCCTTTCTCGAGGGCTTCTCGCATTGAGTTGCTCCAGAGTTCCGGGGCGATATCAGGCTCACCTTTTTCGATCATGGCCGTGCCTGTCGGCATGGTATCACCGGGGACCAGCTCGGCATCACAACCGTAGCCATGCTCAAGGATAAAACGATCGATGTTGGCAATCAGCGAGGCCGAGTTCCAGTTCATATCTGCGATGGTGACTTTACCGCAGGCTTGGTCAGCCAGTACCGGGGCGGTCGAAAGCAGCAGAGGCAGTGCCAAGAGCAACGCTTTCATACGATTTCTCCTAAAAATAAGTCAGAATTGATTAAACAAAGAAGCATATTATTACACCTCTAACCATTAGACCTCAAACCATTCGCAAACCCATTGGTCGGTAAATGCCATTAGGATACAATCGACACCCCAACATCAAGCGGCTGAATTTATGGATACTCCCCCCTATTGGCAGGATGTTTTGGTCTCTCTGCGGCGAATCATCCGCGCCACAGACCTGCAGTCAAAACGCATACTCAAGGCGAGTGGGCTGACGATTCCGCAGGTGATGGTATTACGTGCTATCGACGCGCTGGGCGATGTCACCGTCAAACGGATCTCTGATGCGGTGTCATTAAGCCAAGCCACCGTAACAACCATCCTGAACCGCTTACAGGACAAAGGGTTAATCGAGCGAGTTCGCGGGCAAGCAGATAAGCGTGTGGTCAATGCCCGGCTAACGGCAGTTGGATGTGACGTGCTCGCCGATGCCCCACCCTTGCTTCACGAACAGTTTATCGACCGATTCGAATCATTGGCAGACTGGGAAAAAACACAGATCCTGTCTGCATTACAGCGTGTAGCAACGATGATGGATGCCGAACATATCGACGCAGCGCCGCTGCTGGATATAGCACCGGCGAACACGTCGCAGTAACACGGGAGGCTATTGATAATAGTCCGACAGAGCTGACGACGCAATCGGAAAGCTGATACCCGATCAGGCGGACACTAGACATCTCCACTGTGAAACCCCCCACTAGGCGGAGCTAGGGGTCTAGGCCATATCAGATCCAAGAATAAAAAACTGGCCGCAACTGTAGATCCCCAGCTGCGTTTTACCCTCGATCTGTTGCTCTTCAGCCAGCTCGATGAGCTGATAAAACACCGAGCGCGCCAACAAGCCATCGAGGCGATCCCGCACCCGGACATAGGGTGAAGGCTCTGCTGTGATCGAATCGGTAACCAACCATAAAGGATGCTCTGCATCGACCCAGACCCTGTCGCCCTGGCTGGTCTGTAACTGCAACTGCTGCTCGGGACCGGGATTGATAAGATCCAGCTGGGTGATCAAAAACGGCGCATCCTCAACCCTGATACGCCACTTTTCAACCGGTGTTAATACAAAATACTCATCCCCATCTTTACGCAGGATAGAGGCGAACAGTTTGCCTAAAGCCTCACGCTGAAACTGCACCCCTTCGTGAAACCACTCCCCCTGACGGTTGATAAAAAGATCGATATCGCCGCTGAGTTCGGGATTCCAGCTATTCACAGGAGGCAAGGCTTTATTTTGATCGCTGTCTTGAGCCTGCATCAGCTGCTGTAATGTCTTAGTATCAAACTCCATCATCGATTCCTGGCTCACTCAAACCTAACCCGCAAATTGCACCAGAACACTCCATATCGGCCTGCAGCCCTTCTATCGCATGGGCTCAGGCACTTGAAGTAAAAATACAATTTGTAATTCCACCTCGTTTATCGAGCCCTTGCTTGTTCTGAGCTCGCCTGGTAAATTTTCGTCGATCGTGAAGGCAATAAGCATTCATTTCCTCCGAAAATCCCCCAGACAAACTCAGTCCTGCGCAATCATCTCGATATCCGGTGCAATTTGCGGGCTAAACGTATTTAACTCATAAGCTATAGTGGTTAAAACTGCCTCTGTACGAGGGAAACTATACACCTCCTGACGGGTTAAGGTTTCGACGTTTATACAACAGCTTTGAGCAGCCCCTTCCTCATTTTATCTCAACTAGTTAACTTCAGTCTTCTCATCTAAAGCCGCGCTATCGGCAACTGCTGGTATAGCATTAGAGCCTCTGTAGCGAGATAAAATCCACTTTTCGATCTCTACCAAAATCAGTACAGAAGAAGCCACCAGGATAATCAACCCCCAGGTTTCAGCATCTACCGCTGTCGTTCCAAATAACGTCTGCATCGGTGCCGCGTAGGTAAATAGAAGCTGAAAGAACAGCATCACCGCGATAGCGTAGAGCAGGTAACGATTACCAAACAACCCTGAAAAGGTTAACGATGGCGCAAGCAGGTAGCGCACACTGAAGATATAAAACAGTTCAAACATAACCAGTGTATTCACCGCCACCGTGCGGGCCAATTCAATCGACGCCCCCTGCTCCCGCTGCCACAAAAATAAACCGAAGGTACCTGTAACGATGATCAGCGACACAAAGACGATTCGCCAGATCAAAAAACCAGACAGAATCGGCTCCTGCGGGTCTCGAGGTGGGCGCTGCATGGTATCTTTCTCTGCCGGTTCAAACGCCAACGTCAAGGCCAGAGTTACAGCGGTGATCATATTGACCCAGAGTATTTGCGCTGCGGTGATCGGCAGCATGCGGCCCATTGCGATCGCGGCAACGATAGTCAATGCCTCTCCACCGTTGGTCGGAAGTACAAATAGAATCGACTTTTTCAGGTTGTCATAAACCGTTCGTCCCTCGGCCACGGCCTGGGCGATGGTAGCGAAATTATCATCAGCCAATACCATCTCAGCCGACTCCTTGGCGACCTCGGTGCCATTGATCCCCATCGCGATACCGACATCGGCCCGCTTAAGTGCGGGGGCGTCATTAACGCCATCTCCGGTCATGGCCACCACCTCACCCTGGGCCTGCAGCGCGGTGACCAGGCGTAACTTTTGCTCCGGAGAAACGCGGGCAAAGATATCCGCGCGCGTTGCCAGCGCTTGTAATTGAGTCTCATCACAGTCCAGCATATCGGAGCCGCTAATAACCGTATCGCCGTCTCCGATATGCATCTGGGTGGCTATAGCTCGTGCGGTGATGGCGTGATCACCGGTGATCATCTTGACCCGAATCCCCGCATCCTGACAGGCCCTGACGGCTAAGGTCGCCTCCTCTCGTGGGGGGTCGATAATCCCCACCACACCCAGCAGGGTTAAGCCGGCTTCCACATCCTGAAATCTGAGACTCTGTTGGCCTGCATCGGCGGTTTTAAAGGCGATAGCCAGCAACCGATGCCCCCGACTCGCCAGGGTGTGCAGCAAGGACTCCCAATAGGCCTTGCGCAGGGGTTTATCTTCGCCCTCCATACGCTGCCAATGGCACATCTCCAACAGCTGTTCAGGAGCACCTTTGATATAAATAAAACCATGCCCTGCGTGGTCATGATGCAGGCTCGCCATGAAACGATGCTGCGACTCAAAAGGGATAACATCGATACGGGGGAAACGACGCAACTGCGTCTGAGAGTCCATCCCGGCTTTATGCGCCAGGGTGACCAGAGCCCCCTCGGTAGGATCACCATGTACCAACCACTGGCCATCGACTTCAGACAGGGTGGCGTCATTGCAGAGCACGGCTGCTTGAACCAACTCCTGTAACCCAGGAAGCTCCTCTGCCAGTATCGATTTCCCCTCAACACTAAAACCGCCATGAGGATTATAGCCACTGCCACTGACCTCACAGATCCCGACGCCGGTAACCAGTGTCTGCACTGTCATCTGATTTCGGGTCAGGGTTCCGGTTTTATCGGAGCAGATCACAGTAACCGAGCCCAGTGTTTCGACGGCAGGTAGACGCCTTATAATCGCTTTCTTAGCCGCCATACGCTGCACCCCGATCGCCAACGTAATCGTCATAATTGCAGGCAACCCTTCAGGGATACCAGCAACGGCAAGACCTACCGCCGCAAGGAACATATCAGCAGCTGAATAGCCGTGGCCAAAAACGCCGTATGCAAAGGTGATTACGGCCAGAAGCCCTATTCCTAGCATCAGCCAGCGGGAAAAGCTGTCCATTTGTCGCAGTAAAGGCGTCGTCAGGCTCTGTACCTGACCCAGCAAACCACTGACCTGGCCAATTTCGGTCGCATCGCCGGTAGCAACCACCACACCCTGCCCCTGACCATAACTAACCAGTGTGCCGGAGTACGCCAGGGACTTACGATCACCGATAGACGCCGCCTCAGCGACTTCTATTGAACTTTTCTCCACCGGCATCGACTCCCCGGTAAGCAAAGCTTCCTCGATCCGCAACTCACGCGCTTTGAACAGCCGCAGATCGGCAGGTACCTTGTCACCGGATTGCAGCAACACAACATCACCGGGAACCAACTGTTCAGCTGGCACACTGATAAAACGGCCGTCACGTTTAACCATCGCCTGGTGCGACATCAGATTACGAATAGCATCGAGTGCCTTTTCCGCTTTACCTTCCTGAACGAAGCCGATCACGGCATTGATCACCACCACGCCTAGAATAACCCCGCTGTCGACCCAGTGTTCAAGCAGGGCGGTTACCACACCGGCAAAAATCAGGACGTAGATAAGCAGATTATGACATTGCGCCAAAAATCGCTTAAACGGGCTCTTTACCTCGGGTTGAGCTAACGCGTTGGGACCAAACTGGGCTAGGCGCGCCTCTGCGTCTTTTTGCGACAAGCCTTCATCAGAGGCAGTAAGCTCCTGAAAAACCTTATCCTTATGCCACGCATGCCAGGGGGTAAGATTTTTTTTAATCGATGCATTCATGATCAATTCCTTTATGAGTCATGAATTATTTATAGCTCTTCGTATCTCGCTTAGATACATAACTAAATAAATATAATGCCCCCACGATCAGGATCTCAAATAGCCATTGAAACGTCCTCGCAACCTATTACACTGATCCGGTGACCACCAATGGAGAGTTAACTTGAGCTTGATCCCCACCCTCAAACCCTGGTTTGGAAGCTTTAGCTTTGCAACGGCACAAACCAACCTGTGGCGTATCGGGGCGTTGACGGTCTCAATTCAACGACACGCATCGGAATGGCAGGTTTGTCACCTCAACACCGGCGCGACCATCGATGAGCAGGCCACAATCGAGGTGACAGAGAACACTAGCCCGCTGGAGGAAGGTGCCAAATGTCAGCGACATGCTGTTGCGCAGTCAAACCAGCCCTTAAGGGTACTGCCCGGATTAGCCGATCGGCCCGTGGTAACGCGCCCGTTAATTCCATTTCATCTCCACCCTGGGCAAGAGGTACGGCTCTATGTAGGCACCTCAATCTGGCTGCAAATCTATGCCTTTGAGTCGGGACCGCTGCTGCTGGACCTTCCTGTGCAGCGACCGTCCGACACCTGGTTTGGCCCCTCTAGCCGCGAAGGCGAGGTCTGCTATGCGGCCCGAACCCGGGCAATTTTAGACCTGCAGGATCTGCCGCTGAGGACCGTTCGAGCAACCACCCCGGTAAGAATCAAAAATAACGGCCAGACCCCTCTGTTATTGGAACGCCTGCTGCTGCCCATCCCCCACCTCTCTGTGTTTACTACCCACGACGGCCGTTTGTGGACCGAAGAGCTTTCGATTCACTGTGACCAAGAGATGAGGTCGGCCCACTTGCAGATAGGCAAAGGGGCACCGGCCATGGCGGGTACGACTCAGCAACTAAACCCTCCTCGAGTACTTCCGGAGCGTGGCGTCTTTACTCGGGCTCTGGGAGCCATTTTTGGTTGAGAGGGACTCGGATGAGGGCTCTCGAATTAGGGAACAACGATGAATGATTTTTGGTTATCCGTTTCAGACTGGCAGCTGCTGGACCGTGCATTTTCTGGTGGACGCGCGATCCTGCTGGTCGGTTTCGGTTATCTACTCGCCAATCTGGCCAGCAATGGCCTGGATCGGCTGATGAGCAAACATCTGACCCGACACCACCTGATCCTGATCCGGCGAATCGCCTTTTACCTGATTATGGGGATGTTCGTCATTTCGGCGCTCCGCGAACTGGGGTTTCAACTCAGCGTGCTTCTGGGCGCTGCCGGCATTCTCAGTGTGGCTGTCGGCTTTGCTTCACAGACCTCCGCCTCGAATATTATCAGCGGGCTATTCCTGATCGGTGAACGCCCTTTTTCCGTGGGTGATGTAATTCGCGTCGGCAGCACCACCGGCGAGGTCCTGTCGATCGACCTGCTGTCCGCCAAGCTACGCACCTTTGATAATCTATATGTGCGTATACCCAATGAAACCCTGATCAAATCAGAAGTGACCAATATGACCCGGTTTCCGATTCGGCGTCTGGATCTGGAGATAGGCATCGCTTACAAAGAGGATGTCGACAGGGTCAGCAAGGTGCTAAAAGAGGTTGCCAACGTAAATCCGCTGTCGTTAGAAGAGCCAGAGCCGATGATTGTCTTTATGGGTTTTGGGGATTCGGCGATTAATCTTCGATTTTCAGTCTGGGCAACCAAGGAGAAGTTTCTAGATCTCAAAAACAGCATTCAAGCGGAGATAAAAATAGCCTTTGATGCGGCCAACATCGAGATCCCCTTCCCCCATCGCACCCTTTATGTCGGCAGCGCAACCTCGCCCTTTCCGGTACAGATGGTTAAGCCAACACCTGCGCAAGCCTCGAAACAGCAACAAGAGCCGGTTTAAACCCTATCGAATAGCCGTTCGAAATTTGCACTCGTCGCAGCAGCCACCTGCTCCAGACTCAATGATTTGATCTGGGCAACTGCTTCAGCCACTTCTCTGACGTAACAGGGCTCATTGGAATGACCTCGATGGGGAACCGGGGTCAGGTAAGGCGCATCTGTCTCGACCAGAATCCGTTCTAAGGGTACGCGCCGAACCACCTCTCTCAACGTAGCGGCATTACGAAAGGTGATGATCCCAGAAAATGAGATATAAAGACCCAGCTCTAGCGCTTGCTCGGCCATCGCCCAATCTTCAGTAAAGCAATGCAACACCCCACCTGCCTGCGACAGTCCCTGGCGCAGGCTATCCAGAGTGTCCTTTTGTGCAGCCCGGGTATGGACGATTACCGGCTTGTTCAACTGCTGAGCGACCTCTAGATGGAGTTCAAAACTACGTTGCTGAGCGGTAATAGATTCTTGTCCATAATGGTAATCCAACCCGGTCTCGCCGATCGCGATAACGCGTGAGTGTGCCGCTGCAGCAACCAGCACGGCCGGGTCAAGCTGTTCGATCTCGTCGCTTAACGGATGCACACCCACCGATGCTTGCACCTGCGGAAAGGGGTCGATCAGCGCCAGCATCGCGTCGCAGCGCGCCATATCGGTTCCGACGCAGAGCAGTCGAGAAACGCCCTGCTGGCTGGCACGCTCGATAACAGGTTGGAGTTGACCGGCGTACGGATCCAGATCCAGACGATCGAGATGACAATGTGAGTCGATAAGCATGGGCGTAATTACTTGCTGAGAGTGATATTAATCGTGAGAAGCTATTCAGAACCGGGAAAAATCACATGGTATGGGTGAGCCGTCCAGAACCTAAAGCGCCAGCTAGGTACGTTTCTATTTTGCCGACAATGGTGTTGTCATCCGCACTCAACTGGATCCCTATCCCAGCCATCTTGCCGCCCTGAGCACCACGCGGCGTGACCCAGACCACCTTACCACTAACAGGAATTTTATCGGGCTCCTCCATCAGATCCAGCAGCATAAACACCTCTTCCCCAAGCTGATAGTCTCGCTGAGTCGCCACAAACACCCCGCCATTTTGGATATAGGGCATATAACTGCGGTAAAGCTCGTCTTTGGTTTTGATGGTCAGGGAAAGAATTCCGTGGCTGGCTCGAGGGCTGGCTGACATCGCTCGTTCTCTACTGTCGCTGGATTAGTATCTAAGTTGAAACAAACCCTTCCAATCGATCAGCAGGTCTTCAAGTAACAGCCGTTCGTTGGGATTATTTCGACTCATCAAATAGTGACGATATTGCTGTATTCTATCAGCGAATTCAAATATCTGCTGCGCGGATAGGCGCTGGCTCAGGGCGATAATCATCTTTTTTGCGGTTAAACTGTTAATGCAGTCGGGATCCTGGGTCGATTGAAAACGAATGAGATCCTGGACCAGCGTCAACCACCAATCGAGCAGGTCGAGCAATCGAACCTTGGCTAACTTTTCAGCCGCCTGAGTGCTGCTACCCTCACCCGTAACCGCCTGTTTCAGGGCTTGATAGAGAGCCTTGCGCTGCTCAGCACTGTCATTCTGCAACAGCTCGAGTGCGGCCAGGGGTGCACCTGCAGCGAGATTCAACAGCTCGGTTAAATCGCCTTCATAATCAGTTTGCTGCTTTATCCAATCGAGGGCTTGCGGCTGATCTGGATGATTCAAATAGAGCGCCTGACAACGGCTGCGAATAGTCGCTACGATGCGCCCAGGAAGGTGACTGTAAAGCGCAAACAGGGTTTTTCCACCCGGTTCTTCGAGTACTTTTAACAGCGCATTAGCTGCGTTGATATTCATCGCCTCCGCAGGGCCGAGTACCACAACGCGATAACCACCCTGTTGTGCAGACAGCGTAATCGTAGAGACCAGGTCACGTATCTGATCGACCTTGATCGGTTTGCCCAGCCCTTCGGGGGCAATTTCAACCAGATCAGGATGGCTGCCCTGGGCGTTCAGCAGGCAGCTCTTGCAATGCCCGCAACTGACGAGCAACTCCGCTTGCTGCTGCGGTTGCTGACAGAGTAGATACTGACCCAGCGCTTTGGAAAACTGCGCCTTGCCCAGCCCAGGTTCACCACAGAGCAACAAGGCATGCGGCAGACGCTGCTGCTGATGCTGTTCGGTCAAGCGCTGCCAGAGTTGATGCTGCCAGGGCAGAACGGACTGTAGCTGGGAGACGGGATCAACGTCCATGATTAAAAAACTCCTGCATCACCTGGCTGATCTGCTGCTGAACATCTACTAGAGGTTTGGCTGCATCGATGATTCTAAAACGCCCAGGTTCGGCATTCGCGCGTTCAAGATAGGCGCTGCGAACACGCTCAAAAAAGGCTAGCTGTTCCTGTTCGAAGCGGTCCAGATCACCCCGCTGTCTTGCGCGCGCCATCCCAACATCAACCGGCACATCGAGCAACAGGGTCAGATCGGGGCGCAGATCGCCCTGCACCAACTGCTCTAACTGGAGAATTCGAGCTCGATCAAGATTACGCCCCCCGCCCTGATAGGCAAAGGTGGCATCGGTGAAGCGATCGCAGAGTACCCAACGGCCAGCAGACAATGCAGGGACGATGACTTGTGACAGATGCTGCGCACGGGCGGCAAACATCAGCAATAGTTCACAATCACTGCTAACAGGTTCTTCACGCTCGACCAGCAATAAAGTGCGTATCTGTTCGGCCAGAGGTGTGCCGCCCGGCTCACGAGTCTCCACAAAGTCGATTTGCTGCAGCCGTAATAGGCTGCGCAGGTATTCAATATTGGTACTCTTACCGACCCCTTCACCGCCTTCGATGGTGATGAATTTCCCATTAACTGACATTAGTTTTCACTCTGTGCTTTTTCGGGTATCGCCGCTTCAGCCTCGACCGCTGGAGAAGATTGATAATCTTTGCGCCGCTGCTGCCGCTGGAAACGTGTTACGGCACGATTGTGTGCTTCAAACGTCGCCGAAAACTGATGACTGCCATCCCCTTTGGCGACAAAGTACAGCGCATCGCCCGATTCAGGATGGAGTGCAGCCCGGATCGCAGCACGGCCTGGATTGGCGATAGGGGTGGGCGGTAGGCCATGAATTCGGTAGGTGTTGTAGGCTGTATGCCGATTCAGGTCGGCACGGGTGATATTACCCGTATAGCCCTCCCCCATCCCGTAGATCACGGTCGGATCGGTCTGTAGCCGCATCTTCTTTTGCAATCGGCGGGTAAAGACGCCCGCTATCGCCGGGCGTTCAAATGCCGCACCGGTCTCTTTCTCAACGATAGAGGCCAGGATTAGCGCCTCGTAAGGGCTACTGAGCGGTAACTTGTCGGCACGCTCCGCCCACTCCTGCTCGAGCAACCTTTGCATCGATTGATAGGCACGCTGCAGAATCTGTCGATCCGTGGTGCCGCGGCTAAAGCGATAAGTATCGGGATAGATCCAACCCTCGGCGGAGTTTTCGAT
>TARA_R110002167_G_C12706082_1_pt1 | contig 20321 bp, 16 predicted proteins | sample TARA_R110002167 | Tara Oceans TARA_R110002167 (sample SAMEA4398238) | marine metagenome | biome: Polar Biome; feature: [MES] marine water layer (ENVO:01000295) within the mesopelagic zone...; material: water (ENVO:00002006), including particulate matter (ENVO:01000060) such as......
ATTTAGGTGAAGCAGAATAAGCTTCACCAGTTCATTGAGCGCTTACCAACAATCGACGATTGGTTTGGCGTAGAGGGCTGGCAAGGTGTTAACTATGCCGTTCATCCGAGCTATCAGTTTGACAATGGTTTACATGTTTCAGCAAGTATCGGCTACCAAGATTTAGATGGTAATGGAGCAGAAGGTTGGGGACACTGGAATTTGGGAGTGAGTAAAGCCTATGCCGGCCTCAATTTTGATGTTCGTTATCATGGAAGTACCATGGATAGCGATCATAAGGTCTATGGCACTCAAACAAAAATCTTTGATGACCGAGTGGTTGTTGGCATCAGCAAAAGTTTCTAATATAAAAACATAACGTCTTTGATTGCTAAACGACAAATATAATTGGATCTTGTTTTACATATCCCCATTATGTGATCTAGGTCCTTTTTTATAAACCAATTTTGCTAGCTGCCACTCATTCCTTGTATATCTTTATAGGCAAATATGAAAAGTTATGAATAATAACGACCATTATTAGCAACACTATCTGGATTGGACGATGGCACATCCTGGTTTAACAAATACAGTACTCGTCGTTGACGATGAAGCAGTGATCCGAGCTCGATTAAAAGGTTATTTTGAGCGTGAAGGTTATCGGGTGCTTGAAGCTGGAGACGGCGAACAGATGTGGCAACAGTTTACAAATCAACATATCGATTTGGTGATGTTAGATATTAACTTACCCGGTACCGATGGTTTGAGCTTGGCACGTGAACTGAGAAGTCGTTCGGACGTTGGCATTATTTTAGTCACAGGTCGTGATGAAACCATTGATAAAATCGTTGGTCTTGAAATGGGCGCTGATGATTATGTGACTAAGCCATTTGAATTAAGAGAACTATTAGTAAGAGTTAAAAATTTGTTGTGGCGAATTTCATTAGTTAAAAAAGCACAGCAAGACGTTGTAGAACAATTTGAACAGTGTGACGATATCATTGCGTTCGATAAATATATTCTTGAGTTAAACAGCCGAAAACTGAGTCGTGGTGACGAGGTAATAAAGCTGACTAAAGCAGAGTTCGAATTACTTACCGCCTTTGCATTGCATCCGCAGCAAGTACTATCTCGTGAGCGACTAATGCAGCAAACAAGCCACCGTAATGAAGATGTAAATGATAGAACCATTGATGTCATTATTCGTCGATTACGAAACAAGCTACAGGCTGACCTGTTTGTAACGGTTCATGGAGAAGGCTATTTGTTTGCGACAAAGATTAAAGATTAGTTTTTGGCGTCACGCGGTAAATAGGGTAAAAACTTGCAGGGGCTAAGCTGTTATTAAACATATCGAGTTGCACCTTTCCTTGTTCTAACGCCTGTATTTGTGGGCCAATATCACCAAATGAGTGTGCTCCCTCAAGTAGTTTTACCATGATGTCTATTGCCAACTTACCTTGTAACACCACTTGATCATCACTGCTGAAAGCGACTTTATTACGATGCAGTCCTCGCAATGTCGCTGGCGATAGATAACTGCTCACAAGCTTTACTTGGCCAGTTAATTGTTTATGTTGCAATGTTCCAATTGCTGCTTCGATAGCAACAGCACTGCCTATAATATAGCTAGGAATATGATCATTAAGCAGATGATGAAGTTGGTCACGATAAAGGTCACGATTATTATCGGTATGGCGAATTGATGTAATCTCAATATGACTATTGGCAATAGCATCTTGAATACCGAGCTCAACCCAATCGCTGCCACCAACACTTTCTGGACCAGTGAGTAGTGCGAGTGTTACTGGAGATGATGGCGTTATTTTTTTAACAGCTTTAGCAATAAAGTGGCCAGCTTCCCAGCCCATTTGATACCAATTAACGCCTACACGAGTCGTTATCATGGGGTTATCGAGTCTATTCACTAACGCTATGATGGGTTTATTAATCTGTCCCGGATAGTTATCAAGTAAATTAGGGGCCACGGCACCGAGTAAGATGGCATCGAACGGCTGATTAAGGCAGTATTCAAGTTGTTTTAGTTGTTGCTCTTTTCTGTAATAACTGCCGGCTTCAAATAATTCTAAATTAATGCCTAATTGGCTGGCTTTTGACACCAAACCGTAATCAATGCCGATCCAATAAGCATCTTTGAGGTGAGGTACTAAGGCACAGATCTGCCAAGGCTTTTTGGCCGAAGTCAGTTGTTTATATTGTATCGATTTTACTGTTTGAATTTTGGCATTAAATGGCGTCCGCTGTTGTAATGTCCAGCTAGAATCTAATGTAGCCTCAGCAAGTAATGGTATTGTCCCTAAGCAAGCTATGAGCAAATAAATAAGTCGGCGCATTATATTGTCTCGATTAAGGTTTCTAAACAGAACACTAAGATTTTTTGTAATTATAACATTTTAAGGAATGACTGTGAGCACTTTATCACTATCAGGCAAGAGCTTAGTGGGTCGCCTTATGTTGGCATTTTGTCTGCTCGGATTGTTATTGTTAATGTTAGTTAGCCTTGGCAGCATTTCGCTTTATTGGGTAAAGCTTGCTGACCAATATTTATATGAAGAGGCGTTACCCGCATCTGAGGCTGCAAGGCAATTGATGCAGTCTTCTAATGGCTTGCTCGACAATGCCCAAGCGCTGGAACGAGTGGAACAAGAGGCACAACGCGTTTTCCTTGGGCGTAAGTTGTCACTCGAAAGCACTAATTTACTTTCCGCTATTGAACGACTCAATTCGTTAAATCTACAAAATCATGGTGTCGATAAAGATAAGCAATTAGCGCTATTAGCTGGTGAAATTATCCATGACTTATCGGTATTCGGCCGCCAAGTGGGTAAACGTTTAGTGTTGGCGGCTCAATTGAATAATAAAGGAAGCGCACTCGCGGAAGCAGCCAGTAAGAGTAGTGTTTTACTTGAAGCAGAACAAGCTGTGGTCGATTCAACCATTCTGGCCAAGTTGAGTTTAGCTTACCCTCAAGTGGTTGGTGCTGAACAAAGTGCCCAACTTTTGGACTCCATCATAGAACAAGACTTGGATGTCCGTGAACGTTTAAATCGAGCTTTGGGATTGATCCATCACATTGAGTTAGTAGGGCAGTTATTACAATCTCCAGAACAACAACTTGGATTAAATAACGTACTCGACAATATGGCTCGAGTACTGTCTCCAAAGACTTATACCATTAATTCTACTCGCGATAACTCCCAAAACGGTAATGAAATACCGAGCCCTTATACTGCTTCAGGCACGAGTGGGCAAATTGATTTAATGCCTCTAGAATTACTTAAAGGCTTAATTCGAGATCCGGTTAGAGCGACAGAGCTTGAGCACCAATTGATAATGTTAAGGGAGGTGAATGTTGGCTTAAGTTTGCAGCAGCAATATGCTCAATTGCTAACGAAACAAAATGCGCAGCTGTTAACGTTGACGGATAAATTAGGCCAACTGAATAAGTCAGTCGATAGCGCAATGAAAGCACAACAGCTACAGGCAGAACATGCCCGAAGTAATTTTTTACAGCAATTACTGTGGGCTAAATCAGGACTGTGGGCGACAGGTATTTTGATGTTAATCATTATGCTGTTGGTGGTTTATCGAGTTATTTATAAAGGTATAGCTTTACGCCTAAGTGAAGCAACTGCAGCATTATCTCAATTAAGTCAGGGCAATACCGAAGTAGTACTTGATCCTCACGGAGACGATGAACTCACCGCGATGGCTTCTGCCATTGAAGCTTTTAAACAAAAAACCGCGCACAATCAAGCACTGCAATCTGAATTACAACAAACGGCATCAGAATTATTTGCCCATAAAGCCTCACTTGAAAGTACCGTGCAGGCACGTACACTCGAACTGGCTGAAACCAACCGTCAACTAGACGCTGAAGCAAAAGGGCATTCGACGGCTAGAGTGATGGCAGAACAAGCTAACAAGGCAAAATCGCTATTTTTAGCGACCATGAGCCATGAAATCCGTACTCCGCTAAATGGTCTTTTAGGCACCCTGACTTTACTGAGTCACTCGCCATTACCTCCAGCACAAAAACAAATGTTGGCATTATCGCAATACAGCGGCACCTTACTGCAAAATGTACTTAATGATATTTTGGACTTTTCCCGTTTGGAGCAAGGTAAATTAACTAACGAACCACGGGCTGTTGCGCTTAATGAGCTGCTCGATGAAGTGATGGCAATCATGTTAGCTGGTGCGGGATTGTCAGGTATCTCGTTATATTTAGTTCGCGGTAATTTACCTAAATGGATAACGGTAGATGGCCCCAAATTGCGCCAAGTGTTGTTTAATTTGCTCGGCAATGCCATTAAATTCACTCCAGCAGGAGAGGTTACATTACGGGTAAATGTGGTCGAAAAACGATTAACCTTTGAAGTGGCAGATACTGGCGTTGGCATAAGTAAAAAGGCCATGAATCAATTGTTTATCGCCTATGGTGCACAGCCTAATCAAGGCAGAACCAGAGGCACAGGACTCGGGCTCGCAATTTGTAAAGAATTAGTCTCGTTAATGAATGAGGTTAATACTGCCAATGATTCTATTTGGGTCAATAGTAAAGTGGGTGAGGGTTCCACCTTTGGTTTTAGTTTGCCATTGCACATCTGTGAGCAAGAACATGAGGTTATCTGTGCAACATTACCTAAAGTTGATCCTAAATGTGTACTCGTTATCGAAGACAACAAAGTCAATTCCATGGTGGCCCAAGGGTTTTTAGCACATCTTGGACATCATTCCGTACTGGCTGATAGTTGTACTCAAGCAAGAGCGTTGTTTAACGTCGATAGTGCGTTGCAGTTTGACGGCATTATGCTTGATATTCAATTAGGTGATGGCTCAGGAATTGAGTTATTGGTAGAGTTGAAGAATATTGCTAATGCAGCCCAAAAAAAAATCAGCATAGCCGCTTTTACGGCACAAATTCAACATGATGACATAAACGAGTATCGAGCAGCGGGCTTTGACGACGTATTAGCCAAACCGCTTAATATGAAGTTTTTAGCCAATTGGATTGGTGATGCAAGTGACAAGTCAGTAATCAACAGCGACAACACGAATAAGTTAACTAAGATGGATAAACACAAAGGCTTTACACAAACGACCATAGATCAAAAAGTATCTGTTTGTAATGAAGACAATCTGGCTTTACTCGATGAAAAGCAAATTAATGAAGACTTACAATATCTTGGTACAGAAGCTGTTAAAGAGATGTTAGCGTTATTTAAAGTCAGTAGTACACAACACATCAATGCACTGGCAGCTTTACCTACAGATAGGCCAAAAGTGTTACACGCACTTAAAGGCAGTAGTGCCAGCATTGGTTTTATTCAGTTGAGTCAGTTGTGCAAACAATTAGAAAAAGATGGCATTAGTGATGATTCATATTTGTTGCTTAAGCAAGTATTGCAAGCATCCATTAACGCACTTGAGTTGAAAATTTCTGTCTAAGCTGTTGTAAGTCATGGATATGAAATATAGTTGAGTGTGTATAACCCTAACTCTATTTATCCTGAACTCAAACATTACATATAAAAACACCGAGCTTGCTCGGTGTTTTTATATGGGGGTTAATTATATAGATATCCTGTTACTGAGCACCTTTTAGTCCTACACAATCGCTTTCAACCCAAGCCAGAGTGAGGTGAGCAATGGCTGAATAAAACTGACCAGTATCCACAGAGGTAAGTCTATCTACAAAACGGGGTAACCAAGCGTGGAGATATTGCCTAATAAAGCTGAGCTGAGTGTTATCGTCACAAGCACACGCTTGGTGAGCGACATAAGCCAAAATAACGGCAATATGGTCAGACGGTTCAGGAAATTCACTTTGAACCGTTAATTGGCTTTGTTTTAGATATGTTTGCATTTGCTGATGCTGTTCACCAAATAAGAGTATGTCGTCCTTGGCAACTGCATTATCGTTAAGATATAAACTGGCATAAGGACTGGCGCTATGCTTTGTACCTACTAAAAATAGGCCACAATAATCGGCAGCAAGCTCTAATAAAGCATGATCAGTATTGACGCTGTTAAGGGTTGAATTAAGCACTGAGTTTATGGTTTCAATGTCTTGACTCAATAACGGGTCACTGGCCAATTGAGCAAAGAATGCCTGAGCCTGACTTGCAGTTAGCTCTTGTAATAGCTGTTGGTCTAGCTCTTTTGCAAACAGTGATGAGAGCAGCTTATACACCATCGAACGACCCTGGTTCATTGGCGTGTTATACAATATCTTGTCATTCATCTATGTTATCTCCTGACCCTATTATGGCTGTTAACTTAAGCGCCAAGAATTAAATCGCTTGGCGCACAGTGATAATACTTACACGTTATAGCTGCGTTTCTATTGGGCCACTAAAAGAACTGACGTCAGGTAACTTACCTTGATACTTTTCGAAATCGACCAAGCAAGTGTATGCGGAGCAAGCCTGGGCAAGCTTTGATGTACCAATATCTTGCGTTAACGTATTAGGGTCACCATAGCTGCACAACGCCCCAATTTCACTACCGCCTTCTTTAGACCCATCTTTACCGACTGGGCCATACCAAGCCCCTTCATGAATTCGGATAACCCCACTAGGGAAGCTGTCGGATACCACTGCACCCGCTAACAGTTGACCTCGGTCATTAAACACACGAACAACATCGCCATCTTTAATGCCGCGCTGTTTTGCATCGGTAGGATTCAAGTACACGGGTTCACGACCTTGTACCGTATAGGTTTCCCGATATTGCTGTGACTCACACATTTGTGAATGTAAGCGTTTATCTGGGTGGCAAGATTGCATCCACATTGGATATTTATCTGAACCAGGACCACCATGGCTGCGCTCTGACTTTTCTATCCAAGTAGGATGGCCTGGACAGTCATCGTAATTGAATTGGGCGATTTTACGGCTGAAAATTTCAATCAAGCCCGATGGTGTACCCAATGGATTCATTTCAGGATCATCCCTAAAGTCGGCATGGCGAGTCCAAGGTTGGCCTTCACCAAAATGTACATAACCTTGTTTCCAGAACGTGTCGAAATTTGGCATATCGAACTTACCGGCATTATCGGCTTTACAGTCGTTATAAAGTTTCTTAATCCAGTCAAATTCAGACATGCCACGGGTATATTCTGTCTCTTTACCCATTATTTTGGCAAAGCGGGTAAAGATATCAAAATCAGACAAGCTATCAAATAATGGTTCAACCATTTTTTGCATCGCTAAAACACCACGGTTAGCGTAGCTGCCATAAACGTCAATGTCATTACGTTCAAATGTAGTACAAGCGGGTAAAACGATGTCTGAGAAACGGCACGTTGCTGTCCAGTTAATGTCGACAGTGACCACACATTCAAGCTTTTGAAATGCTTGCTTCATCTTATTTCTATCTTGGTGATGACTCCATGGATTATTACCTGAAAATACCATCATCTTAATATCAGGATAAGTGACCTTAGCCCCGTTGGCATCGATGGTTTTACCCGGTTCTAAAATGGCATCAATCCAACGTGCAATCGGAATGGTGCTACTCGCGCCTTTAAAATCATTACTGTCGAATAATGGCTTTTGGCCTTCATCAAGATTACGAGGAAACGCGCCCGGTGCCGCTGCGCCCGATGAAGGAACACCAATACTTGAGTAATGATGGCCATAGCTGATACCACCACCAGGTAAACCAATTTGGCCAATCATAGTGGCAAGTACAGCTGCCATCCAATAAGGTTGTTCACCGTGTTGTTGACGTTGAATACACCAACCCATCATGATTTGAGTACGACCTTTGGTCATCACTTTAGCTAAATCACGTATAATTTCATGACTAACACCAGTAATTTTACTGGCCCACTCTGGTGTTTTAGCTACACTATCTGACTCGCCTAAAATATAAGGTACGAATCTGTCGAAACCTAGGCTGTAGCCCTCAATAAATTCTTCATCGTGTAACTTACTGGTGATCATTTCATGGGCAATACCCAGCATTAACGCAACGTCAGTTTGTGGGTTGACGTAAAGTTGCTCACAGCCTAAGTATTTTTGGGTTTTAGTGACCACTGGGTCGATACTGATCACCCGGATCTTACCTTGTTTTACTTTTTCTTTAAGCTCCGCTAGATAAGCGAACGATTCATGGGTTTCGGCATTCCAACCCACTTGCAGGTTTTTATAGGGATCATTTGACCACAAAATGATGGTTTTAGATTGCTCAAGGATCAACGGCCATGAAGTACCTTGGGCATAAACTTCAGTAGAACCTAAAATATAAGGCAAAATAGTTTGGCCAGCACCCGTTGAGTAGTCACCTATTTTTTTGACAAAATTACCGTGCATTCCAACAGCGCGTTGCATGTGACTGGTACTTGAATGCAGTTGTCCAGTGGCGCGCCAGCCAGTTTGACCCGCGTGCAGTCCTGATGGGCCATATTGAGTTTGCACCTCATCAAGTGAATCTTTAAACAGAGTCAATGCTTTATCCCAAGTGACACGGACAAAGCGAAAATCACCTCGTTGACTGGTATCGCTTTTATGACCTTTCAATAAAAAATCTAGGCGTACCATAGGGTAGCGAACCCGTGAAGGGTTGTAGACTAAGCCTTTAACGCCATTAATCATATCGGTAGGGTATTTGTCCAACTCAAATGGAATCACCTGGTCAATCACGCCATTCTTACGTTTCATCTTGAATGCACCAAAGTGCGAACCGGTAGTCAACCAGTCGTCATTTGCTTTAGTGCCCGCAGCAGCAAGGGCATTGAATGGTGCCAAAACTGATGTACTGCTTAGTCCAACATAAGAAGTCGCCACTAAGCCTTTAAGAAAATGTCTTCTGTTCATGATGATGTCCTATTAATGCGCCGACTTATTGAAAGTAGATGAATGCTCTTGTAAGTACTTTTGTACAAGCGCTTGAGTGTCTTGGTCCATGTTGACGAATGCAATCATGCCTTTAAACATTCCAGGCCAGCTGTTAGCGTCAAAGTGTGCTTCTGCTGGTTGGGTATGGCACACACTACAACTTCTGGTATAAGTGGTGCGGGCATAATCCCAAAGTGGCTGTAAATCGTTAATTAGGTAGTCAGCATCTGTCCAAATTTTGGCTTCAACACGCTGCCATGTTAATCCGGTCATAGGGTCTTCTTTCTGTTCAAAAACATTCATTACGCCTTCTTCTAACGCAGCATCTTTTGATAACTGAGCTGACAGAATGTTAAGACCAAAATCGAAATAGATAACACGACCAGCACCAATTTTTTTACGCCAACCATTAATACCAACTAGTACACGACTGCCATTGATTTCAAGTACCGTCACTTTAGTGGCAATGTTTAACGTGCCAGCTTCAACATCTGTTTTTTGATTAAAATAAAGGGGTTTAGTCAAGGCAGTAAAGTACTGAGCACCAACCACAAGACCAGTTTCGCCAGATCCTACTTGTGCAATGAGTTCTGGTGCACGAGAAGTCCCCATGTCAGGAAGTTTGTGAGCAATACCTTTATGGCAATCAACACAGCTCTGGTCTATCTCTGCTGCACGCTTCATTTGTTTTTGCGCCAACTTTGACATGTCATCCCATTTCATCGAGTCATAGTTATGGCAGTTTTTACACGCCAAAGAGTTATCACGGTCGAAGCGTTTCCACTCACGGCTAGCCATCTCTAGACGTTTTGATTCAAATTTTTCTTCAGTATTAACAGTTTGCATCAACCAACCCCACATATCATGTGATGCTTCAATCTTGCGCCCAATTTTACGACTCCAGTTATGAGGCACGTGACAATCGGGGCAAGTGGCCCGAACGCCAGAGTGATTAGACCAATGCACCGTTTGCTGTAGCTCTTGGTAGGGCTTGCTTTCCATACTGTGACAGCTAATACAGAACTCTTCAGTGTTGGTCATTTCCAGTGCGGTATTAAAACCACCCCAGAATATAATCCCCATTAAAAAAGCAGATAGGCTAATTGTGCCTAATGTAAGATATTTGGCAGGCTGGTTTAGCGTCCGCCAGGTATTAATAAACCATTTCATAACAGCATCCTTTATAAGATTGACTCATAATTTGTTTGAGGATTAGTGCGCAACAACGCCACCAAATGCTTGGATCATCCAAATGACAAAACCGTACGCACTAATGCTGGTTACGGTGATAATGGGAAAGAATAAAAAAATGATAAATCCAAGAGCTTTAAGCTCCTTAGACTTCACATTACGTTGGGGATCTACTACGTTTTCTGTTGTCATAGCTTGCTCGCTTAAAAATTACCTTTGCTGATGACAGCTATATTAGATAACAATTGTTAATGGCACTCAGACAGTGGATGAATGAACGTAGACAATATATGAAAGATTATGAACAGACTGATTGAGGGTTAGCTTGCTGTGAGGATTAACAGTGTACGGCTTTATAAAATCAACTTAAGAAGGGTATCAATCAAGGGTCACTAAAATGTACAGTGCTTAATAAGCTAAATAAAAGTGATAGCAAACTTAATAACTGTTAATACCACTCAAAAGTTGGGATTCATAACCGGGGACAACATTTATAAAAGGTATCATATAAATTGCGTTGCAATTTGCTTGAAAAACATAGAGCTATGGGCAGTGTAAACACAATTGAACATGTCATAAGCTAGTAAAAACTAAGCTAATAAAGGGCTGAATTTAGCCAGTTCAGCAGCATTATGCACAGCTAGTTTTTTAATAATTTTAGAGCGATGCACCTCAATTGTGCGCAGAGAAAGGTATAATTCATCTGCCATTTGTTTGTTGGTTTTACCTTCAATTAATAGATGCAATACTTGGATTTCACGCTCTGTTAACGTGTTATATCGTTGTTTTAGTAGAATAGATTCAAACATCTTATTACTACACGTAAAAGCCTTTTCTATAGCGACAACCAGCTCTTTACCGTTCACAGGTTTTTGAAAAAAATCACAGGCCCCTTGTCTAAATGCATTTACCGCCATCGGCAGATCACCGTGACCTGTTAAAAAAATGATACCTAACGGACTGTTAGCGGCAATTAATTTTTGTTGTAGTTCTTGGCCTGTAATTTCTGGCATTTTGCTGTCCACAATAAGACAACCTGGTAGGGTAATATCAATGGTATTAATAAACGAAATGGCACTATTGAATACCTGTAAGTTGTATTCATATTGCAATAGCATAAATTGCATAGAATCAAGAATTGCTAGGTCATCATCCACCATATAAATATCTTTAAGCATGTGCATATGTAGTATCAATTCATTAAATGTTAACACAGTGTAAGCATTGTTGATTGTGGATCAAGTTGTTCGGTTGCTTTTGTGCTGTATGCATCTGTTTTGTTAATTAAGTTGCACTACACTGAGTTTGTTGCATAAAAACGGGTTGCTTTGTTTATTACTAAGTACCGATTAACTAAATATTGTTAGATGGCTAAAAGGTTACGGATGCGAATTGAAACTTTGCTGATAGGAGCACTTTCATTAATTCTTGCTGGATATTTAACTCAAGCAAGTGCGCAGCCTGTAACACCTGATGCGGACCTTGAAAAACCCATTACGACTCAAACAGAAGTACATTACCGAGTTGCAGTGCTTGCCAATTATGGTGTGGCTAAAAGTATTGAACGCTGGCAGCCATTAATGGACTATTTAAGCCAAAATGTTGCCAATGCCAGCTTTGAAGTTGTGCCGTTAGACTTCAACAACATGAATCAAAAGCTACTCAGTGGCGACATACAGTTTGTTGTCACCAATCCTGGCCATTACTTTAATATGAGTGGCGACTATCCAATTTCCTGGTTGGCAACCATGAAGAGCAATCAACATAATGGCAGCACCTTTGCGATAGGCGCGACTATTATCGTCCGTAAAGACAGTCATTTGTTTAGTGTAGAAGATCTTGCTGGTCATTCCGTGGTGGCCAGTGATCCTAATGCATTAGGAGGGTACCAAGCCGCGATAGGGCTAATTCATTCAATGGATTATTCGATCAATAACTTCTTTTCCAAAGTGACGTTTCTCGGTTTTCCTCTTGAACCGCTTATTTATCAAGTCCGCGATGGCACAGCTGATATAGCCATTACTCCATTTTGTACTTTAGAACAGATGGTTGCAGAGGGTTATATCGAGGCTAGCGATTATCGTGTAATAAATGATGTCACTCCAGCTGATTATGAATGTGCTGTAAGCACCCCTTTATATCCGAATTGGTCGTTTGCATCGTCGGATGCGGTGCCGTTAATGGTGAGAACGGGGATCACTCGGGCATTACTGTCGATAAGTATGGATGACCCAGCGTCAATCATCGGACAAAATCGAGGCTGGGCAGCTCCCATTAGTCAGTTTCAAGTGGTTAAATTGTTTAATGACCTTAACTTAAATGCAGATGATAGCCCTGTGCATCTACAGGTGTTGCAATGGATAAAGCTTAATCAAAAATGGGGCTTTAGTTTATTGGGTTTATTTGTTATCGCGACCATTTATCATCTTTGGTTGGAATATAAATTTAGACAAAAGAGCGAGTTCTTAATCAATACAGAGCGCCAATTGAAAAATAAAGCATTGCAGCTTGAGCGCATGCAAAGCGCAGCAATTTTAGGTGAAATAGGAGCCGGTTTAGCTCACGAACTCAATCAACCCATTGCGGCCATTACACAATATAGTGAAGGCGGTATGATTGAGCAGGCAAAAAATATTGGTACAAACTCAGTACAATACCAATTACTTGAAAAAATATACCAGCAGTCAATGCGTGCAGGAGAAATCGTTCATAGGATCAGAGAATTGTTGCAACGAAAAGGTACTGCAAGTACTGAGTTTGATGTACAAGAACAATTAATGATTTGCCTAGACTTACTAGAGCATGAGTTCGAAAAAGAAAAAATCAACATCAAAACTCAATTGACTACCACTGAAATTAAGCTAAATGGTGATAAAGTTGGTTTTTGTCAGGTGTTGATTAACGTGTTAAAAAATGCCATTGATGCAGTGTCTGAAAAAGAGTTTCCACTTCATAGCCGCAAACGGATATTGATAGATTTACACATTGTTGATCAAAGTTTACAGCTGAAAATTTATGATAATGGTATTGGGTTAACTTGTGCCAACGATGATTTTAAAACAAGTTTCTTTTCTACCAAAGCCAATGGCTTAGGGCTAGGACTGGCAATTTGTAGTGATGTTATTGCGCTTTTTGGTGGTCAGATAAACTTATCAAAATGCAAAGATGACCCAAGCCCACCGTGGCGATATGGATGTCGGGTTCTCATTGTTATCCCATTAAATGCTATGCCAGATTAATCAATCAAATACTCTTCTTTACTGAAATTCCAACCTGTCTTTTTTGCTTATCTCATTTTATTGAGATGTTAAACCGTGACATCAATCAAATCACGCCCCTCAATGTGGTTTACCACAATACCCTTAATTTACATATGGATTAACAATGGTGTTAGCGATGATGCTGACTACAGTTTGGGTCTGGTTAGTACCATTAATAATAAGTAAACAGAGAAAAACTTCGTGCTTCGTTGAAGATGAAGGGGGGCAATCATGATTGAGTTAAATCGACGTCATTTTTTAAAGGGAGCGGGTGCCAGTGGTGCCACATGTGCTTTAGCAAGCATGCTTCCTGGTTCGCTAGCAGCGTTAGAAAAATCACCCTTAAAAGGTGTTGCTTCTGAAGTTGCCAGTATTTGTGAAATGTGTTCAACGCGGTGTCCTATTAAGGCACGCATTGTAGATGGCAAAAACGTATTTATTACTGGTAATAAAGAAGCTAAATCGTTTGGTGGCAAAGTCTGCGCCCGAGGTGGAGCTGGCCATAGCTTACTTTACGATCCACAGCGTATCGTTAATCCACTTAAGCGTGTGGGTGAACGCGGCGCAGGTGAATGGGCAGAGATTTCATGGGCTGATGCTTATAAAGAAATTGCCGCCAAAATGAACCAAATAAAACAACAATATGGTGCAGAAACCATAGCGTTCTCTTCAAAGTCTGGTTCACTTTCAGGTCATATATTTCATCTTGCTGAGGCTTTTGGATCGCCCAATACATTTACTCATGCCTCAACGTGCCCAGGCAGTTATGTTGTTGCTGCTAAGGCAATATTTGGCACCAAAATGAAGCGTGATTTGAGCAATGCCAAATACATCATCAACTTTGGGCATAACCTGTATGAAGGCATCAATATGTCTGAAACAAGAGGCTTGATGCAAGCTCAAATGGATAGAGGAGCCAAGTTAGTTGTATTTGAACCTAGATTCTCGATTGTGGCAGATAAGGCTGATGAGTGGCATGCAATACGTCCGGGTACCGACGTCGCGGTCGCGTTAGCGTTATGTCATGTGTTGATTAATGACAATTTATATGACCATGACTTCATTGAAAAATATGTTGTTGGTTTTGATGAGTTCGCCGCTGAAGTACAAAAATATACCCCAGAATGGGCCGAAACTATTTCAGATGTGTCTGCCACTGCCATTCGACGTATTGCACATGAATACGCAAGCCACGCTCCACACGCCGTTGTTGATTTTGGCCATCGCGCTACCTTTACACCAGAAGAGTTCGACATGCGCCGTGCGTTATATGCAGCCAACATATTGATTGGCAACATCGAACGAAAAGGGGGCATTTACATGGGCCAGAAAGCACCTGGCTACAATAAACTTGCCGGTGAGAATGTGGCCCCAGCGCTAGCCAAACCGGGTGTCAAAGGCATGCCTAAGCCAACGGCAATCCGCATTGACCAGGTTGAAAAGCAGTATGCAATGATGTGGTCAAATGGTGGCATTTATCAAACCATTTTAGATGCAACATTAGACGCCAAACCGTATCAATTAAAAGCATGGGTAATGAGCCGTACTAACCCAATGCAAACCCTTACAGACCGAGCCAAAGTAGAACAATCGCTTAAAAAGCTAGATTTAGTGGTGTCATGTGACCTGTATATCAGTGAAACCGCTGCATACGCAGATTATATTTTGCCAGAATCGACTTATCTTGAACGCGATGAAGAGATACAAGATAAATCAGGTAAAAATCCGGCCTATTATGTTCGTCAACGTGTGGTTGAAACCATTGGTAATACTCGCCCAAGCTGGCAAATATTTAAAGAATTAGGTCAAGCTTTAGGGCTTGAACAATTTTACCCTTGGGACAATATACAAACATTGCAATTAATGCAGCTGAATCGCGATCATAGCTTATTGGAACACATCAAAAAAATGGGTTACGTCAGCTACGGTAAGCCATTGATGTTGCGTGAACCTGAAATGGTTACCGAATTCGTTAAGGCTTATCCCAATGCCAAAAGTGTTGATGCAGACGGTACTTATGCAAGCTCAATGAGCTTTAAAACACCCAGCGGCAAGATTGAGTTAACGTCACCCAAAATAGAAGGCATGGCTCCAGGTCGAGGTGTGATTAAGCATCGCGATGTACAACTAAAACAAGCTGATGAGTTGTACTTTATACAAGGGAAGGTCGCGGTACACACCAATGGCGCCACCCATAATATTCCAATGCTAGCCAATCTTATGTCGAAAAATGCGATTTGGATCCATCCAATAACGGCCGGACGACTCGATATCCATAGCGGTGATGCGATTAGATTAACCAGCAGTGTGGGCAGTGAGGAAGGAACCGCCTTGGTCACCCCGGGGATTCGTCAAGATACTGTGTTTGCATACATGGGCTTTGGCTCCAAAAATAAAGAACTGGTGCGAGCCACAGGAAAAGGTATCCATTGCGGCAACCTACTTCCTAATGTCATCGCCCCCATCTGTGGCATGAATTTACATACCACGGGTGTGAAGTTGGTAAAAATTTAGCCGGTAACTAATTGATTTGGAGTCTCCTATGAGCAAACGATATGTCATGGTGCATGATGAAAATAAATGCATCGGCTGCCAAGCTTGCAATATAGCTTGTCGTAGTGAAAACGAAGTCCCTGAAGGGGTAACACGCCTGCAAGTTAGGGTGGAAGGTCCTTTTGGTGAAGCACCAAACTTACATTTTAAATATCACCGTGTGTCCTGTCAGCAATGCGAAGACGCACCTTGTGTCAGTGTTTGCCCTACAGGTGCCGCTTATATAGACGAAAATGGCTTAGTGTCTATTCATAACGATAAGTGCGTTGGCTGTATGTATTGTGTCGCGGCATGTCCATACAAAGTGCGCTTTATGAATCCTATAACAAAGGCTGCAGACAAATGTAATTTCTGTAAAGACACTCGCCTAGCCAGAGGTGAACAACCCGCTTGTGTTACAGCATGCCCAACAGATGCATTGTATTTTGGCGATGCTAACGACAGCAAAAGTGAGGTTGCTCAATTACTGAATACAAAAATAACCTATCAAGACAAAACGCATTTAGGTACCAAACCACGAGTGTACCGTGTTCCGACTAAACGAGGAGGGATAGAGTCATGAACAATATATGGGGCGACATGGCGCAATATGATCCAGTGACATGGAACTGGGTTATCGCCGTTTATTTATTTATGGCCGGTTTATCGGCAGGTAGCGTACTCATTGGTATTGGTATGCGTTGGTATAGTAAAGGGGGCAATATTGAAACTTCGATATTAAAAGCCTCTGCCATTATCGGACCTGTAGCCATAAGCTTAGGCTTGGCCTGTTTAGTGTTTGATTTAACCAAACCATTTCATTTCTGGCTCATCTTAGTCAATTATAATTTTACATCTGTTATGGCGATTGGTGTGTTGGCCTTATTGGCTTATTCACCGTTAGGTATTGCTTATGCATTGATTGTATTGCGAGATGATTTACCAAAGTGGAAGTTAGGATTTTTAGCCCCAATAGGGCACATGCTATTGCCAATGCGTAAAGTAATCGAAATCCTACTGTTTGTTCTTGCTATAGGTGTTGGTGCGTATACTGGCTTTTTAATCTCGGCCATGAATGCCTACCCAATGCTCAATACTGCAGTATTACCGGCATTGTTTTTAGCATCTGGTTTATCAGCGGGAGCAGCGGGTAACTTGATCGTTGCGTTAACCTGTTTTAATAGCAGCCCCCATGATAACGATGTGGCAAAAATGCACAGCCTGGATTTACCGGTAATCGTGTCTGAAATGATGTTTTTAGTGATGCTGTTTAGTACTCTTTATTTCACCGGAGGCGCAGCTGCTGAAGCATTAGCATCGTTAAGTACCGACATTTGGGCTAGCGTGTTTTGGATAGGCGTAGTCGGAATCGGGTTTATCGTTCCTATTCTGTCTATGTTTTTACCTGCCAATGCTCGTCATACTAAAGCCATCATGATATCAGTTGCTTGCTGTAGTTTGACGGGGGTTTTAGCATTACGCCACTTCATCATCTATGCTGGACAAAGTTATATAAGTTAACCAAGAAATAAGTAGATAAGTAATCTTTTACCCTCCAGTCGACTTAAGTTGATTGGAGGGTAAAAATTAGGCCATTGGCTGCAGTATTAGATTGTAACAACAGTTAACGTGGGTCTTTAGTTTGTAACCAAACACTAAAGTCGACCGCATTCACTGTCATACCCATACGTTTCGAAACGACAAACGTAGAATATTCAATTTTACCGCTAACCTATACTTGAAGTTATTATTTAAGCTGCTATATTGGCTTTATGAAAACATCAATATTCACATTCTATTCAATTATTTTTTTAGGGAGCTTCGCCCTAAAATTCCCCGATTAAGCGGGCGTACATTTGCGCCCATCTGTTTCTGACAGAATCTACAATTAAAATTAACATTTGAAAAACAGCTTACATTTATATGTTGAGGCTTAGATTTTGTTAAACTATTTTTCGTCAATAGGATTAACTCAACCTTTGCTTTATCTACAGATAATAATTAGTTTTTTTTAAAAGTCTGTAATGACAATTAATTTTAATATAATACAAAAAAACCAAAAAAGTTCTAAAAGGAGGGCGGTGGATTATTTATTTCAAAAAACGAGTTTGTTGCATTAAATAAACGTGATTAATATTTAGTTTATAAGGTAATAATATGTCTAAGCATGAAATGAAAAAACCATTGTTGTCGCTAAAAGAAAAGCGTAAGTTGAAAAAAGAATCAAATGCTACAGAGGTAGTCAAGGTAAGGAAGAAAAAAGGCTAGTACACTAAATATGTAGTCCTTCCCCCCTTAATCAACTGAACAATTTTTGGATTAAATTTGTCAGTAAAAACACCATTTTGTGGGGCTAGGTCACAACAGTGTAGGATTGTAATATATAGGCTGAAGGTGTTTTTTATATTCAGCCTATTTTTTAACATACAAAACTTTTGCTCATTAACATTACAGGCAGCTTATGTGCATTAACCATTTGTCATTAAAGGCTTATTGGTTTTTTGTTGCTGTAATGATTTTTTAAAATTGATAATGATGTTAACTTTCTCTAAGAAAAAGAGTGCAGGAGTCTAGAGATGTCAGCAAAAAATAGCGAGGTTAAGTCGCATCATGTTGGAGTAGGTATCATTAGAGCTCAAACAACTCAGCGACCAAAAAAAGTAGCCATAAGGATACCTGAAAATTACATTGGTCTAGTTAAGCAGTTAGTTAACTATTTGGATGAATTTACAATGGTTAATGGACACAAGGTTCAGGTGGAGTCTGAAAAAGTGTTAGTAAACTCTATACAACATAAGGCTCAAGAGATCATCTTTAAAGCATTAATTTCTAAATAGACTTCATGATAAAAGTTTATTAAACCATTAGTACACAAAAAGACACCAGATTAAAATTTAATTCCAGAGATAATCCCCCTATCTTAAAGGCACTGCACAGCTTATTGGTTTATTTGTTCAGTTCATGTGAATTTTTTGGTGTTATAAATTCAGCCACAGAGCAATATAATAACGATTGAAAGTACAAACGTGGATGTTTACATTGTAGTAGCTTGCATCTTCCGCCATATTTTAAGGTACTGGCACTCAGCTATTCAGTTATTTTTAATAAACTAGGAATAATATTTACAACCGCATGTAATTTCTTAAATTAATGTCACTAGATTAATAATGTTATTTACCTCATTGAACTTTCTAAAATCAAAGTTTGATCGTTAGGTAAAATATTCAAAGCATGATTATTAGATTTTGGAGGAAAAAATGAATAACAGACCTGAAATAACGATCTCATCACTTGATGCACAGAGATTATTTACGCTAATCGAGTCCTTACCTACAAAGAAAATGGTAGGTATAAGTGAGCTTGAAGAAGAACTCGCTCGAGCCATTATCGTAGATCCAAAAGAAATACCCACTACGATTGTCACCATGAATTCAACGGTTAAATTTACTGTCGAGGCGTCTCGAGAAGAGTTTTTAATGACGCTTGTTTATCCCAAAGATCTCGATTTGAAAGGCGATAAAATTTCTATTCTAGCGCCGGTTGGGAGTGCCTTACTTGGGTTGGCTCAAGGAGATCAAATTGAATGGCCAAAGCCTGGTGGGGGGTTAATAAAAATAACCATTAATGAAATTTTTTATCAACCAGAAAGGGCTGGTGAATACCATCGTTGATACATCATCTAGTCAATAGATTGATAAGGATCTAAACCAGCTCAATGAAGACACACTATTGAACTGGTTTAGAAATATTGGCTAAATCGTTAGACCTTAGAGCTACATTTCCTCATATTTTGAGTCTACATTGAGTTGATAACTCTAAACGTTATGTCGAAAACTGATCTAGATGCCTTGATTAAAAATGTTTGAATTCAACTCTGAACTTGAGGTCGTTGAAGACTCTTTATAAAAAGAATGCGTAAGCCTGATAGGACGTCAGGCTAGCTTTGGAGGGGAAGGGTCGTTCCTTGGCATCTGACCCATATGGATATGGGGAATGTCATTATGATGTAGGGAACATCATTGACCTTGCCACCACGACATTCGTGAATCCATTCACATCAGACTCCCATCTGAAGCGTTAGCATTTTCACTCTTTATTACCAGAGGGGCTGAAGACGGTTATAAACGAAGTCCAAAACTGGATTGATTTTCATCGTAATTTTTCTCTGCTGTTGTTTGGTTAAAAAGCAAAGAAAATTGCCGGAATGCTGACAGTTTGCAAAGGCTGATTCATAAACCAGAATGCGCTTTACCCCTTTGCTCTGGTGTGGGCGACGCGCACGACGTTAGTGGCCGCAGGCCATAAGTACAAAACAAAAAACAGCTGGCTCACGGCTCAAAAGTATTACCGGGTCGACGTGAGAGTTGGGGCGACGAGAAGGCTGTTAGCAATCATCTGTCATATATGAGTAGATGCCTTTGCTTGTAAAGGAGCACAAAATTCAATTGAATGCACTACCGAATATGGATTGGATGGAAGATTAATAGCAGCT
>TARA_R110002167_G_scaffold366416_2_pt1 | contig 20267 bp, 23 predicted proteins | sample TARA_R110002167 | Tara Oceans TARA_R110002167 (sample SAMEA4398238) | marine metagenome | biome: Polar Biome; feature: [MES] marine water layer (ENVO:01000295) within the mesopelagic zone...; material: water (ENVO:00002006), including particulate matter (ENVO:01000060) such...
TTTCAGCTTCAGCAACTACTTCAGAAACTACTTCAGAAACTACTTCAGTTTCTACTTTAATTTCTACTTCAACTGGAGCTTCTAGTACAGAAGCTTCAGTTTTTTCTACGGCTACCGCGTCAATTTCTTGTGATTCATCGCTTGGAATTACAAGAGTGTGCATGTCAACGTCGATTCCATCCAGTTTAATAGATTTTGCGTGTGTGATTTGCACGTTAGGGATTCTCGCAAGAATAGCTTCCTGATCCAGTAAAAACAATTTTACTGCTTCAGGCTTGCCACTCCCTTGATCTTCCGAGGTGATACTTGGCATTGAAATTTCCTTGGTAAGAATTTTTTCCTTAGTCTCAGTTTTTGAGGCTGTGACTTGTGGGTAAGTGTGTTTTGGTCTTAAGGTTAGTGTTTTGTTCCTTAAGGCTATAAAGAAAGATCCAATCTCATTGGATTTTATTTTCGACTTTACGCTAAAGCCCGTGATCTCTTTGGAGTTTTCTAATAAAGTAATTGAAACTTGGTTTTCTTCTGTGTTGATTTTCAAGCTCTTTATATACTCTGTCGCGGATTCAGGGTCTATTTCTGAAGTGTCAAAATCTAGTCCTACGATTTCATAGCCCTTTAAAAAATCGTTGTTTATTTTTTCGTCGTATTCATAGGTCTGCATCAACGTGGACTGTGGTTGGCAGGGCGTGTTTACTATGGAGATTTCAACTAGGTCTATCGCTTTTAGCTCAGTTATTCCGTTTTCGTGTTGTACTTGTTGGGTATATCCTCTCCAGCTAAATCCACCTACAGCGCCACTTCTTATTTTCTCTTTGGCGATAGGGTGGGTTACTCTGGCGATGATGAATAGTCCACGGTCTCCAATTGTCATGTTTGGAGCTTTGGATTTAGGCCAATGAGATATATACTCATCAGATTTGATGGAGCGTACGATCCAATCTCCTTCGAATTCCAAGGAAGTCTCGGATATATATGCTGCTACAGCTGAGTCTACTACTCCGGCTTCGTGGTCATTGCCATAACTATCGACAATAGGCTTGTGGTTGAGGTATAGTGTTGGAGTTGTTAGAAAAGTGGGGATGTCAAATGAGGTAGGATCTACAAAATCCCTTTCTCTGTCGAGAAGGTCTGTGCTTGCAAATCCCTTGATAATGACTGTGTCGCTTGTTTCCTCAAGTGAGGAAGCATCTTCTTGTGTAACTGCTACTATTGGAGACTCGTATTTTACGCATTCCAGTTCAAACATTCATTTGGCCTTTTTTGCAATGTTGATATTCGGTGTGTTTGCTTGGTTTAGTCTAGACATTAACGTTTGCGTCGAGCAATCTCCAAGATACCTGCTAAAATGTACAAGTTTTCCGTCTTTATATTTTATAACAACCCAGTCAGGAATTCCACTGATAGTCTTTAGACCCTTGGATTTGTAGTATGTGTTGAGTTTGGACACTTGTGCGTGTTTTAGTCCTATTTTGCTAACTATAATCCCTTGTACTCTGGAAAGCTTTGATTTTAGCTGTCCGCAGGGGCCGCACCATGATTCTGTTACCATTACAACTGTAGTTTTTCCAGTAGCTTTCGCGTTTTTAATATCTTCTGCGTATTGGTCTATGATCTGAGTTCGGATTACGCGTTGTGATTGCGCTGAAGCTTGTTTAGGTGTGTGTGGGAGGGTTAATAAGATAGGAAGGAAGAGTAGGATTATTAGTTTTTTCATTTCTGTTTCCTTTGGAGGATGGGAAAGATGTCCACCAGTTAAAGGTGGGGTGCCTGAAGTTGAAGTTGCGGCTATTCCTTTGTTAAGTCACAATCTTTGAAGTTATAACCTGTTAGATCTTTACTTCTATAGATATCAGTCGCCAAGGCCATCGAATTCTCAATCTCATTTAAGCCGCAAAGATAAAATAATAGATTACTTCGTAAAAACGCTACCTGTTTAGGTAGCGTTTTATGTTAGGTTTAGTTTTCGGTAGCAGACAAGATGCTCAAAGTTCCTGCTGATCCACTCGCGTTTGTTACAAAAAGACTAGTTACGTCACCTGAGAAAATCGCAGCGCCGCCTTCAACGAAAACAATAGGTGTTCCTGCGGTTAATGCGAAAGTCTCTTGAGGAGTTCCTGAAGAGTTTGTTTTTACCGTCATTACTTGAGAGGCTTGCATTGAAAATGCTTTTAGCTTTGAAATGTCGATAGTGAAACTTAATTCAGCGTTTGTCGTTCCCGTTGGAACCGTTTCTTGAACTTTCGAAACTTGATCTGTAGTGTAAGCATCAGTGTTCGTGATTGTAAATGTGCCTTGCGTTACGGTTGATGTTACGTATGTTGTGAATGCCATTTTTTTTACTCGCTAGTTTGATTTTAAGGTTTTAAGTATCTTGTCCGCTGTATCTGATTTCAGATCTTCCACTTTTGCCGAGATGCCTAGTTCATCAGCTATCAAAATAAGTTCAACTTCTCTTAGCTTTAGAAGTGTTTTCTTTGATTTAAAGAGCTTTTTAAGAAAGGGTTTGGCGTCTTCTACTGTCTCTGCTATTTCGGTATTTTTAGCGATAGGAAACATTTCGTTTAGCCGTTTAATGTCAAGATCAGACATTTTTGTGTTTGATCTTCCACAATTCAAGCCATCTTTAGTTAGCTCGCAAGGAATTGGATAAAGCATGATGCTTTTCAAGTCGATCTCATTAGATACATCGTGGTCTTGATCGTTAAAATCTAATAGGTTGTGATTAACATCTTCCTCTGACCATCCGAATCTCGAAAAATAAGCGTATGTTTTTTCCACGTCCCAGTTTACGCCTCTTAAGTGTTCATGTGACATATTCAAGGCGTGTAGGAATTCGTGTACTACTACACGGTGTGTAGGTTCAAGCCACCCTAAGTTCATTGTAGGTTCTTCAGGGGGTACTTTGAAAATATCAGTTCCCACATAGCTCCAAGCGCCGAGTCTTGGATTGAACCTGATTCTGATGTCTGTCTGTTTGTCGTCCTCTACTAAGTCTAAACCTGGGACTGCAGCTAAGATCTTGTCTACACCTGCTCGTACGTGTTCGTGCTGGCTTTGTGTTCCATCTAGAAATGAGAAAGTGAGTCTTTCCCTTTTTTTATGATATTTTCCAGCTACATTTATAAAAAGGCTAACTTTTGAGTTGTGTTCCGGTGCTTCAATCTCTCTTTTTATGTGATACTTATAGGGAAGGTGGTTTGAGGTTGCTTGCACTACTCGTCGTTTGTCTATGTTCATTTTTTTCTTTCGTTTTTTGTTTTTTTGTAAAAGGCGATGTTAAGAGATAAGTCACCTCCTAAAAACAGAGCATAGAATTGAAACTCTTCTACCATCTACCGCTAACACTTAACATCGCAAAGGCTCCGGAAAGGAGTCGAACCTTCCCTTGGTGTCCTTTAGAGCCAGTTTTTAGTCTTTCTTTTTTCCTAAGAATTTAACAAGTGATGCAGGGCTTGGTATAAACCAGGCGACCATGAATCCAGCAGCAAAGCCTGCAGCTAGACGGATTAAGCTTCCTTCGAATAGTCCTAGTATTTCCATTTTATTTCTTTCTAAGATAGTGGAGAGAGGTTCAGTAAATTATAATTGATTTCTCGGTAAGGTCAATAAAAGTGTCCTTACCTGTGGTGTGAAGTAAGAGACACTCGTAAAAGGTCTACGATACGACTGGATCGTCTAGGGCGATATCTTGCAATTTCCCGCCGCTGTCATAGGATAGGCTGTCATCTTTTAGACGGGACGTTATGTTAGGCAGGTCTGAGACTTTTACAGCGCTTCCTTCTCTTACTCTTACGAATGCTTCATCTCCACCTTTAATTGGAGGGTGGCCAAGAGTTCTTCTTCCTTCGTTAATGCTTAGTAATCCATTCAACATTAAGATATTGAGAGATTGGGCTACTGCCAGAGCGTCTCTTACGTCGAGCGGATCGAATTCTATCTTGGCCGAGGTTACTCCTAAACCTAAACGGAATAAATTATTTAATTTTCCTGCCCAGAACTTTTGCAGGACTGTGATTATTCTGTCTTTGTAAAGCTCGGCTTGGCTCATTCCTTTTCCAGATCCTAGAGAGGCAGATTCGTTTATAGCTAACAAAGCAGAGGAAACTCCTTCTGCTGTCATGATCGTCTGGTCGTTTTGCCGCTTAGTTTCTAAAAAGTCTGCTTCTTTGTGTTCTGCGTCAATTCGTCGAAATTCAATGTCAACGCTTCTTGCGGTGTTGTCTTTTTTTAGCGTTAGAACCATTGTTTTCATTGTGTTGCCACGAACCTTCTTTTCGAAATATTCAGTTATTTTTCGTCTGAATTTCTCATCGACTTTTGCGCCCTTGATGATTACTGCGTATCGAGGAACGCAGTTGTGTTCAAAGAATTGAAGTAGGTAGTCTCGGATATGATTGTTGGCAAGGATAGCTCCGATTGCAGGGACTACGTCTGCGTAACCATAGTATCTAGTGTTTGAGTGGTCATTCGGTAGGAATAGGATTTCGTTAGCTGCCTTGCTTTTGAAATTTAAAAGGTTTCCTTTTATTTCTTTTCCTGTTGTTTTTTCTTTTAAATTCCATGTTAAGTTTGAGTTGTTGATGATGTCTAGCTCACCATCCGTCTCAGGCGTATATGGAACCTTCATTTTTTTGCTTTTGGAGAAGGGGTCAGGTTGTAGTGAGCAGACTTTGTCTCCGAAAGCTTGGTAATACGTATATGTAGGAGTTGAATCTCCTGTGGATGTTGTTGTCTCGTGGAATTCTACAAATCCTTCCCACCCTTCTAGTACGTGAAGTTTTCCGGCAGGAAAATGACGCCAAGATTTAATCTTTCCGTCGAATTGACGGATAATCTCGAAGGCTGACCAGCCAATCGCTTCTCTGTCCATTCCTACTCTGAAGCAGGTTTGCTCGAAAGATAGTGTTTTGTGGCTGTTTCGCATAAAGTCAAGTATTTTCTCTCGGTCACTCTGGAAGTCCTCTTCGGTTACAGATGTGCCATAATCGCCATAAGTCAAGTTATCGGTGTCTATTACGTCCCTTTTTATTGGGTGGGAAGGGATGATCTTGCTTGCTCTACCGATAGAGTCTTGGACTTTTGTTTTGACTGCTCGGAAGTGGATCTCGTTGATTTCTAAAAATCGAGAGAAGCAGTCAGGGTCGTAAGGTCGGGGTGCTAAAGTTCCAAGTATTCCAGGGATTGAGGTGGATGTAATGGTGTTGTATTCACTATTAGATTGAGTTGAGTTTTTTAGATCTTTCTCGACCATTGACTTCATTATTTCGTTTGTCGAAGGTTCTGATGCTACGGAAATTAATTTACCAAGATCAATAGGGTCTGTTGATTTGCCAGAATCATCAAAAAAGATTGTTGAAATCTCATCTTCTTTGATTTGCGATTCCTCTATAAAATCAGTGAGATCTGCAGATTCAGTGAAGGAGTATTTTTTTTTCATTTTTAGCCTATGTGGATTGAGTCGAGGTCTAATGTGTCTTCCAGCATTGATGCGGCTGCAAGGTTTCTGTAGCAGTCGCTGTGTCTGCTATGGTCGTTGTTGCTTCCTTCCCAAGAAACAACAATGCTTCCTGATCTGTCTTCGCTAATGATTCTTGATAGGGCTTTCATTTCTAGCTCGAAAGTTCCGTCTAGAATGTCTGAGTAATTTTCAGGGAGAATTACTTTCTTGAGTTTGTATTTTGAGTATGCCTTGTCTAAAGCTTCTGTTCGGTCAGTGTTTAAGATTAAGTCATTGAAGTTGTATTTCATGTCTCTGTCTGAGCCAGAGCCTTGGTATTTGCATTTCCAAACATCGCAGGATGCGGATTCCTGAAAGGAGTTTGAAAACATCTTTTCAGGGCCAATGTCGATGACGGCGCAATCTACATTGTATCGCTCGACCAAGTCGTGAAGCTCGTAGCCCCCATTTGGATCTAGTTTCCCAACGTAAACCAGGCGTTGCTTGTTTCCTTCAATAGAAGCAATGCTGACATCAAGATGTGAGGGAGAAACGTCGATACCCATCGCGCATTTTACGTCAGGGCTTTCTATAAGGCTCCATGTGTGATATCCACAGTTTTGTTCTAATGTGAAAAAATAACCTTCTTCTACGCAGTTCCCAAGAACGTTTGTCGAAATCTTATGTCCTAGTTCTGAGAAGGCCATCGCGAGTCGGCGTGAGTAAAACACTGACATTTTTGAAGGCTTTCCTATTGCGTCTCTATATTCAAACCAAAGAGAAGATACTTTTGCTAAAGGAGAGATTAAAGAAGGCATCTTGTAGCCAACAATGCCTTGTTCAGAAATTGCGGTAGCTTCCCATTTGCAAGACTTGTGGAATCTGTCTATGTTCCCATCGCATCCTTCTTCAGGGCATTTGATTAAGATGTCTCTTCCACATCCGGCTTCCCAGTCTTTGTCTCGAAGGTTGCAGCTGACCACAACGCCGTCTTCGTTTTCTATTTCTTCAATTACAGATTTGAACCAGTTCAGTTCATTAAATTTTCCACACAAGTCGCAGGGGCATTTCCTGACTCGTTTATCTGACTTTGCGTACCATTGAGATATGAATCCATTTTCGTCGCTAGGGTTTGAGACGAATCTTTTAAACTGATGAATAGAACCATCGAGACGTCCAAGCCCCAGTTCAACGTTCTCAACGCCTTCGCCTTTGATTTGATCGGTTTCATCAATGACTATAATGTCAGCTGAAAAGGATGTCATCTCAGACCTTACATTTGCCGAAACAAATCTGATCATGCCTCTTCCGAACTGAAGCTGTTCAACAGAGTTTGCAACGGATTCTTTTTTGATCTTCTTGTATTCAGGAGAAGTGCTGATAGGCCTTAGGATTTTCTCCTGTACGTACTTGTCTCTCATCTTGTTGTGGGGCAATACATAGAATACATTCAGTCCGCAATAAGCGGCAGCAAGAATGTAAATGATCAGCATGTCTGTTTTGCCGATCTGTGTAGCGCCAACAATTACTATGTCTTTGAATAAAGCGCCATCATCATAAAGCTCGATCATGTGTTGGAACGTGTCAAACCTCATTCTCTCGCCATTCATATTTCGATGGCACTCGGTCGCAAACTCATACATTTTTTTCTGTACATCCAGTCGTGAGATGTAAGAAATGGCATCTTCTTTCGAGAGTCCAGCAGGTAGATTTGTCATATGAGTAATTTATTATTATTATTATTATGTAGAGTTTTTGGAATCTAGTCGTCTGAGGTCTTTTGGGTTTATTTTTCGGAAGTTGAATTCACTAGATGTATCCGAAGAGGTTTCAGAATCTCTATTTCCTGAGGCTTCTTTGCAAGCTATAGCGTTTTTGCAGATGCCTTCTCGTGAGAGTAGGTTTCTTCCGACGACTCGTTTACAGTTATTGCAAATCATAAGATGTTTTCATCTCCAATTTTCTTTAGTATGCTTTCTTGGAGGGTGGGGTTCCTCTGGCTAAGTTTGCTCATTAGCAATGCCTTGACATCTTCAGGGTTTTGCTCTTTAAGGGAAAGTTCTTCGTTCACGTTTTCGGGATTAGAGCTGTGAAGGGAAGTGTTTAAGTCTCCTTGATTGGCAGAAGGGATGATCCCTACATGCTTTTTTAAGCTGATCAGCTCCTTTTGGAGCGAGAAGATGAGGCTTCCTACGTCCTTGAAGTCTCGGATAGATCCCTTTTTATTTACTTCGACCTTGTTTCCTTCACCGTCTACTTCTTCTACCTTGTACCCTGATCGCAAGCCCGCTTGTACTTTCTGGTACATTTCAATATCCGTTTCTAGTTCGATTACGGTTTCGAGAAAATGCTCTTTGAACGTCTGGCATTCAAGCTCTCCTAGGCGTTCATTCCTTGCTTTTTTAAGAAGCTGATAAATATAGGAAGGGTGGCATCCAAAGTAAAGTGCAATTGACTTTGCACTTTCACCTGCACTTTTTAAATGCTGAGCTAAAGCGACTTTGTCTGGAGTTTCTAAGGTATGGGGGTTAGGGAGGTTATGCCCTGTTATAGTGAAGAACTGTTTTAAGAAGTCGGATGCCATAATTTCTCCTTTGCTGTTAGATTACATCTATATTATAGACATCACTCTTGGATAGTCAAAAAAAAGAAGCATACTGTAAATATCGTAGTTTTTTATAGCATATTAACTCGGTTAAACAGATAAATGCCCGAAAACATTAAGTAAAGATCAAAAAGGACACTTAATATTTAGATAATAAATTACAGTTCAATGATTCCTAACTGTCCGCCTTGTCGGATGCAACAAGAGGTTAGAAAAAGAAGCTTACCCTATTGAGGAATTTGTAAGCGGAAATTTTTAAATAACAGAAGATTGACTTTAGTTTAATTTAGCTTATAGTTTAACAGTTAGTTTAAACGTTGCGAAGCAACAAAGCTACGGAGTAGCTAACAGACCCCCGTGATGCCGATCTGATCTTTATCTGTTCTCTCTTCTGCTGACCTTCGGTCGTTTTCTTCTCGTCCCTGTTCTGCCTCTTCTGTCCCTGTTCTGTTTTTACTTCTATTATATAACCAAATTCCCAAAAAGTCAAATATATTTTCCCTTAAGGTATGTTTCTATTTGAAAAAACATACAAAAAATAAGCAATTATTTCTTCCGCGACTTAAATTCACAAAAATGTCCAATTACAATGAACTTAAAGAAAACACACTACGTCCAGTAAAGTAGTAATGGCGATATTTAAACAAAGGATTAAAAGATGCGAGGATCTCTGATGCGATATTTTGGCGGAAAGCGAATGCTGTCAAATAAAATCTTACCCCTGATACCTAATAATTACAAGCACTTCAGAAGTGTATTCTTAGGTGGGGGAGGTCTTGAGTTCAAGCTCCCTTGCCACGGAGTATCTGAAGTTTGGAATGACCTAGATAGTCAACTCATGAATTTTTATAGTGTCTTGCAAAACCCTGAGAAGTTCAGGAGTTTTTGCTTTCTTTGTGAATTAACCCCCTTCAGTGAAGACTCATTCAAAGTCGCATCATATTTTACTTCCCTTCCTATTGAGACTTTTGGCGATTCAGTTCTTGCCGCTTATTACTTCTTCGTCTCAAATCGTTTCAGTAGAGGTGGGGACGGAAAGTCGTTCGCAACAAGCACTTCTCGCTTGCGTAGAGGAATAAACGAACAAGTGTCAGCTTGGCTTAGCGTTGTAGAGTCTCTGCCTGAGTTTCACGAAAGGATAAAATACATTGAAATTAGAAAGTTCCACTTCTCGGATTTCATTGAAAAATTCGACAGCCTAGACTCCTTCTTCTATCTAGACCCTCCATATATGCCTGAAACTAGGAAAGCTGGAGGATATGAAGTTGAAATGACAAAAGACGACCACGAGCATCTCTTGAAATTGCTTTCAACTCTTGAGGGTAGATTCTTATTGCATGGATACCCCTCAGAACTATATGATGACTTCGCTGAGGAGAACGACTGGTTTTCTGAGGAAATGACTGTTAAAAAGCATTCAAGCTCATCTCAAGAAAAGCCGTCCGCAATCGAAAAGGTCTGGATGAATTATGATCCATCAGAGTTCGCAAGCCAAAAGATCGAAGACTTCGGAGATAAGAACTAATGGAAATGCACGTATCTTGCCAATTCTATTCTAAAATCAATCTAGACCCCGACGACTATTTTCGAGACGTTCTTTCGAATATTCCAGAGGAGCTAGGTCATGTCTTCTTTACAAGAGTATACTACATTCCTGTGTCTGAGCAGGATGAGGCTAAGATAAAGTCTGACGGCTTGTTCTGCATAGAAACTCAGAAAGTAAGATGTTTAATCGTAAACGACATGATAACTTCCTTTAAACATATGGAGGGAGAAGACTTGCAAGAAACAGTCGATTACGTCCTTAGCTTCTTTGGTGATTCGGCCACTTCTTACGATCTATCCGAAAGAGTTCAAATTTCTTCTCCTAAATAGCGAACCCTCATAGATCGAGAAACGTCTAGTAGCGTAGACGAGATTAACACAAACAAAAAAGGACATTAGATGAAAAACGAATTTAGACAAAACCTGCATTTAGAAGATAAATTATCTTTTAATTGCGTTTGGACTAACAACCTAAACCCTACATTCACATCAGTGAATCGCAGGGGAAAGCTTGCTAGTCAAGTACGCTACACTTATGTTGTTGAAGCCTGTAGTATTCACGGAACAAGAGAGTTAAATTTTAATTCAAGAAACAAGCTCAAGACTTTCATCAATAAAACAAAAGGCTCAACTTGGACGTTTACTAAATCCGAAATAGAAACTACTGAAGATGAACTCCTAGAAACTGGAGATGAGTCAACTAACGAATCATCTTAACTTTCAAAAAACAATTATCTCATCAAGGAAACCTATGGACAACTCAAATCTCGAAGATTTACTAGTATACGCGTCCGACAGACAGCGAGAACAAGTGAACGCTGTCATTTCTGAAGGAACGCAAGCAAAAGCAGCTAAAAAGCTAGGTATTAACATCCGAACATTAGAGAGAAACTTACAGTCTTTGAGGCAAACCGCAAGTAAAGACATGGTCTCAAGCCTATCCGAGCTTGGCCTTCCTGATGGATGTACTACAGAGAAGATCTCAGTAAATTTAGACGCAAATGGCAAGCCTAAGCAAGTATGGGTAAAAGGGAAGAAAGACCCCGCAGTCACAATGCTGATGTTCCAGAAGACTATAGACATATGGCTAGAACATATAAAACCAACGAGGAAGAAGACTGCAAGTCACAAGACGAAAGCAGAAAAACGTGACACGAAAGACTTAATGAACGTGTATACGATTTCAGACTTCCACTTAGGAATGCTTGCTTGGCACAAGGAAGGAGGAGATGATTGGGATCTAGAGAAAGCTAAGAAAATACTAATCTCTGCGTTTAAGGAGATGATCTTACGATCTCCAAAATCAGATTCCTGTATTATAAATCAGCTAGGAGACTTGCTACACAGTGATGGATTTCTACCCGTCACTCCCTTGAGCGGACATGTACTGGATCAAGACACGCGATTTGATAAATTGATCGAAACAGCTCTGGAATTGATGATTGAGATTATCGAGCTATGCCTAGACCGTCACGAAAAAGTTCATTTAATTTGCGCGGAAGGGAATCACGACATTACTTCATCAAAGTGGCTTCGGCATGCTTTTAATAAAATGTACAGTAAAGAACCGAGAGTGTCCGTAGACACAAATCCACAGCCCTTTTACATTTTTGAGCATGGAAGAACTTTACTAGGCTTCCACCATGGTCACAAGGTAAGGAACGCGTCTAGGTTAGTTTCTGTATTTTCTTCAGATCCTAAATATCGACCAGCTTGGGGCAGATCAGTAAACACTTATATTCACACAGGACACCTGCATTCTGAAAAACGAGAAGATGTTTCAGGAGCTTTAGTAGTCCAACACCCTACTCTTGCCGCTCGCGATGCTTACGCTTCGAGCAATGGATACAATTCAATGCGAGGCTGTATTGCATTTACTTACCACAAGGAATTTGGCGAAGTATCTTCAGTTAACATTAAACCTGCCTCCCTAAACCTCTAAGGAAAATTAAGATGACTCACAATATGGAAGAAGATGGAGATTTCGACTTCAGAGAAATTTCATTAATGACAGAAAAGCCTGTAATACATCACGCTGAAGACCCAGAAGATGGAGCCGATTTCTATGTATTAGACGTAATTGACACTGATGGCAACCCTGCAAGTGTGGCCTTAACTATAGAAGCAATGCAAGGACTAGCGGCAGACGCCTACGAGCTTTCGGCTGATCTCGAAAGCCAAAACTAAAGTAATTTATTACCCCTACCCTGAAAGAATAATTAATGAAAGACATTTTTAAGCCTAGGCACAACGTAGAGCCTAGTGAATACCCTGAACTTGATCAGTTTGGGGACGCCATAGACAAGTCGCACTGGACAATTCATGAGTTTTTAGATGAGATGAATAGAGATATACGTGATTGGCATTTCAAACTCGTCAGTAAAGAGCGAACAGCAGCCAAGCGAAGCATTCTTGCAGTAAACACAGTTGAGAATAAAGTGAAATCTTTCTGGAGTCATTTGGATTTAAGGATAAAAAAACCTGAGGTTGCCTTTGTAGGTGGGACATTTGCTGGAAATGAATCTGTTCACGCAAAGTGCTACAGGGAGCTTCTAAAAAGACTAAATCTACAGTCGGAATTCGAAACCGTCCTTTCAGTTCCTTGCATGAAAGGCAGGACAGACTACCTTACGAAATACCTTTCAGGGGTCGGGCAAGGAGCCTCAAATAAAGAGTTCACTAAATCTCTTATTTTATTCACTGTCCTCACTGAGAATGCGTCATTATTCTCGCAGTTTATGATCTTAAGCTCCTTTCGAAAGTATAGAAATTTACTCAAGACTTTCGCAAAAATAGTTGAAGCCACAAGTAGAGACGAGCAAGTACACGCATCATTTGGTGCAGCATTGATAGACATTATTAGAAGGGAAAACCCAGAGTGGTTCGACAACGAGATGGAGCATAAGATCAGACGTGCGATCAACAAGGCTTACATTTCTGAAGTTGAAGTTTTAGATTGGATTTTTGAAGAAGGAGAACTTGATTTTATGCCAAAGGCGGCGTGTGTTGAGTATTTAAAGACTAGATTCAACAACTCACTAGAATTACTGAGCTACGAACCTGAGTTTGCGATTGATCAGGAAGTATTAATGCCTTGCAAGTTCTTTGAAAGGCTATCCAAGTCAACAATTGACATTGACTTCTTTGATGGAAGATCCACTGCGTACACTAAAGGACAAGACTTCAACACAGAAAATATTTGGGACTAATAATGAGTAATTTTAAATGGTTAACAAAGGAAGCACGAAGCTTCCTAAAAGTGGATGGCTCCTACCTTAAAGAAGAAGATGAATACGAAGGCAGGACTAAAGAGATTTGTGACAAACTTGAAGAGATTTCAGGAATAAAAGGCTTTTCCGACAAATTCTATGACTATTGCGAAAAAGGCTGGGTCTCCTTTGCATCTCCTGTATTGGCTAACTTTGGCAGGGACGACCGAGGACTTCCCGCTTCATGTAATTTTGGGAAAGTGTCAGACACGGTTCTTGGTATATTCGAGGGCTTGACGGAGATGGCAGTCCTAGCCAAGCATTCCGCTGGAACTGCATATGACTTTTCGAGCATTCGTCCAAATGGCTCCCCTATTTCAACTGGAGGACTGAGCGATGGAGTCATGCCTTGGATTTCGCTTTATTCGGAAGGAATCTTGAAAGTGACGCAGTCTAACTTACGACGAGGATTTTTTGTTTCTTATCTACGAGCAGATCATCCAGATATTTTCAATTTTATGAGCATCGGACAGCCCGACTCTCCAATTCAAAATAGTTACACTGGAGTGATTTTTCCTGAAGGGTTTATCGAAAAAGCAAAGTCGGGAGAATCTCAGCACAACCGAAATGTAATCTCTAAGTTTCTAGAAATTCGCACAAAACGTGGATTCCCTTACGCTTATTTTGAGGATAATGCGAACGAGCAAAAGCCTCAAGTCTACAAAGAAAAAGGCATGAAAATATCTAGTAGTAACATCTGCTCAGAAATCGTCGAATACTGTGACGAAGAAAAAACTTTCGTTTGCGTATTGTCTTCTGCGAATTTAAACCATTACGATGCTTGGAAAGACACGGACTTTATCTTCGACTTCCGAATTGCATTGGACTGTTTCGTCGAAGAATATATTATTCGTGGAGGTGACATTCAAGGAATCGAACGGTCTGTGCGATTTGCCAAAGAGCATCGCGCAGTGGGGCTAGGCGTTTTGGGGTTCCACGATTTATTGCAGAGCAAGTCAATCGCGTTCGACTCCTTTGAAGCCCAGATTATCAATGCGGAGATTTTCAAATATATGGAGCAAGAAACATTAAAAGCCTCTAAGTGGATGGCACAAGAGTGGGGAGAGCCTTCGATCATGGAAGGAACAGGACTTCGCTCTAGTACCAACATGGCAGTAGCTCCGACGAAATCTTCATCACGTATAATGGGGCAAACCTCGCAGGGAATTCAGCCTATTGTCTCTAATTCGTGTGAGAGTACAACCGCAAATGATTCTCCATACTATCGAAATAAGAACCTATCCGAGTTGCTTGAGTCGAAGGGAAAAAACACAGAGGATATCTGGGACATGATCGACGATGCAAATGGCAGTGTCTCCGGCCTGGACTTCCTAACGGAACACGAAAAAGATGTTTTCAAAATGGCTCGCGAAGTTAACCAAGTAGCTTTATTGAAACTGGCAGCAGGACGACAGAAATATATCGACCAAGGACAGAGCTTAAACACGTTCTTCCACCCAGAGACACCCGCGAAAGAAGTAGCCAAGCTTTTCTTTATGGCTCACGAATTGGGACTGAAAACACTTTACTATCAATACACGGGTTCGGCTGCGGAAGAATTTAACCGCAACCAAATAGAATGCAACTCCTGCGAAGGTTAAGAAAAAAGGAAAAAAGAAATGATTATTTATCTCTGGAGTTTTAATCCACTGCCTATTAACTTAAGAACAGAGCTTGAAATAGATGCCTACCCTTATGGGGAATACCAAAATTACTTCTTAAATCAAATGAGAATGTTGTCTGTTTTTAGATATTCTGACAATGAAAAAAAGACAGGGAACCCTGATATTCTGATTCCTCGTGAAAACCCTAAGCCTATTTCGCTTCCAATGAAAGCTTATTACAGCTCTGTTGCGGTCTCTGCTTCTGAATTAAAAGTGATTCCTTGGCCTAACGATTCTGAGCAGGGAAGAGATCTGTATAACGAACTGATGAAACATCCCATTGCGAAAGATGGAATGGCTTGGTTCGACTGGAATATAGAAGTAGAGGTAGTAGCGCTCAGAACCGAATATATTGAATACTATCCAGATCTCTCTAAGTGCGAGATGATTACAGGGAAATCACAAATAACGAAAATCTAAAAGGATTTAATAAATATGGAAAAGACTTTACTAACTCCGAAAGATTATCGAAACTTATGGGGTAAGCTATCCAAAGGTGCAATAAAAGGAAAGCACGAAGCACGCATGACCGCTCTGATTTTATTCCGATATTTGCCAAAGAATTCAGAATTAATTCTCAAGGTTTGCAAGCTAAGGGTGAGTACTAATGCAGCAGAAGAGGGTGTCAGGAAGGTCAAAGCGGGGGTTAGAAACAAAACATCTAGGATTATTCTCAAGAGATACATAGAACTTGTTGATAGCCTCGTGGACGAATCCGACCTGCTGGGACAGTATTTAAAAACTCCTGTTGGGCATAAAAAGGTGAAGGAAGAAATTCTCCTACTAGCCTTAGATGACTTTTCCCAAGATGAATTAAAATCAGTAAAAAACAGATTAAGCAAACTTGAAGAACTAGAAAAAGGCAAGCTGCTAACTATAGTAGGATTAGATGGATTAAAAGAAATTAAGAAGTCTGCTTATAAGATTAAAGACTCAAAGAACAGACTGAAACGACTTTTAAATGAGTTAAAAGAACTTTTAATCGAAGAAAGTTCAAACGCTTCTCTTTTCTCAATCGCACCTTATCTGAAAGACTAATATCATGCCTGCCAGACGCTACTTATCCGACTATGTAAATGAACTTGACTTCGATCCAAAAGGGATCAACCAAGAAAAATTCGACGCAGCGAAAGCTGACGACTACTTAACAATTGAGTGCGCGTGTTGCTCACGACGATTTGCCACAAAAAAAAGGGATCTTGTTCAACGCTTTCGGAGATCACTTAAAAACTCACTTGTGGCTAGATGCCTATCTTGCGTTAATGCTGAAAATAGACAAAAAAATAATTAAACCTAACACTAAAAAAGGAACACCATGCCTGCTGAAGAAATAATTTCAGGAGAGCCAAGCGATGCGTTGAAATCCGCACAAGCACTTGGAATACTTTACCAATTTCTATATGGAAGCGAAAGATTCTTCCATCTGATCCGAGAGGCGAGGTCTAAACTTAGCAAACTCAATATTGGATCGTCTGATATCGAGCTTCTGAAATCTGAACTAGGTCTTTTCAGTTCTTTTAATGGAGAAATTGTCCCATTGGACTTCCCTATACCTTATGCTCTCGACTACAACGTTGATACTTTTCAATTCACTTACAGAGAAGAAATGGGCTTAGAGAGTCCTTCAGTTGTTCTGAGTAAATTTAAGGTTTTCACGATAAATCCAGATGGTAATGTTATTAAAATTTGCCTTAGTGTTGACCACCCTGTTTGTACCACAAAAGCAAGCAAAAAATGGCAACCCGCGTATTGGAGCGAGAGGTACAAGGAGGTATTCCATTGGCAACTAGAAAGATCTCTTTCTTTTTAGTTGATTCTCGATTTAAAACCTACTGTAGTTTAAAAACAGGACTTGAGCGACCTTACTAGGACTATTTTCAATATAACCCCCTGATGCTTTCATCTCAAGAGTTAGCGTTCAATCTAAAGGAGGGTTTTACGGAGTAAAAAAATGCAAGACAAAGAAATATTAGATATGTGCAATGTAGTTCATGGGCATAAGTTCGACTACAAGTATTCGCACTTTCAATCCCTAACCTTAGAAACGACAGTCACATGCAGGGAGCATGGAGACTTTAAAGTCACGCCCTCGAATCACCTAATGTTTCCAAGTGGAGGTTGCAACAGATGCTACCTGAAAACAATAAGGCAAGATTAACCCGAACCTTTTTCATATAAACACGTCTATTGCAGTAGAAGGGGACTTCATAAACGATATTTTGTGGTTTTACAACAAAAGGAGAAAAAATGAGTTTTTATGCGACGACATCTATCGTAATAGCCGCCTCTTATATCCTAGTAGTAATGATATGTATGCTTCTGTTTCTCAAGACTCCAAATATCGGAGAAACCGACAATAACAACGAAGATTGGAATAGTTGATATTTTAATAATGTTCTCTGTTGACAAAGACGATAAACATAGTAAGATACTAATACGAGATGTGGTGGAAAGAAAAACATCCAGGAAAAATAACAGGATGCGTGAATTTCAAAGATAGGCGAACAAATACATCTTTAAAAAATTTCAACAAGGACGCTAAGATGAATGAAGGTGGTAACATGGCCGATAAAGTCAACAAAGGGATCAATAAAGAATCATTCTTCAACGCCTACTACTTCGCATTCAAAGCACACGAAGGGCAAACAAGGATAGGCGGAGAGAGATATGTTAACCACCCTTACCGAGTAGCCCTAAGAACAGAGAGCTTTTTCCCATCAAATGAGCCTTTGGTCTTGTCTGCTATGCTGCACGATGTCCTAGAGGATACAGAAGTAGGCTCTGGATGGATGAACGACATGTTCGGGTTTAAGGTAACACAATATGTGGTCTACTTAACAAAGACACCGCCAAGTGAAGGCACAAACCGCATGTCGCGATACATCAAAGACTTACAACGCCTGAAAAACGTCATACCTGAAATAGAAAGCGTAAAGCTAATCGACCGACTAGACAACTTAAAGGGTTCTGAAGTGTTTGATAGAAGATTCTTGAAGGTTTACTACGCGGAAAGCGTTTTGATGTTGAATATGCTTACCCGCGCAGAAAGCGACTTGCGAGACGAGCTTAGAGATGTCTTGTATACTATGAGCGAGTCCTATAAATTTAACTAAAGAGGATGTAATGGAAAACAAAGTAGAGCTACTGGGGTTTTACGGGGGAGACGAGACTATAGCTTGCAGTGCTTGGACTAGCACCAGTAGAGAATTAACAGAAAACAAGAAGAAGCGTATTGGTAAGTTGATCAATATGTTGTGGAGCGAAGGACATGAAACTCCTTTCGAAAAAGGTGTTATTCATTTTCTAGTTGATACTGAGATCGCCAGTCACATACATCTGCTAAAACATCGCATGAGTAGTCTCAACGCTGAGTCTGCCAGATACAAGGAATTAAAAGAAGATAAGTATTACATTCCAGTGGACTGGAATGATATCAAGGTGGACTATAAACGTGAATTACATCCGTTTGATGACTATGCTATTGACTTTTCTGATGGTGGCGACACTTGGACAGGGATGCTAGAATGGTACACTAAACTTGGCAATACTTTGTATCATAGATGTTTGGAACAAACTGAACCAGTCTTGGGACGCAAGCGAGCGAAAGAGTCAGCACGATTCTTCAAGACTTACAATAGTCAGATTCAGGCAGACGTAATGTTTAATATGCGTAGCTTTGCTAACTTTATCAAGCTACGAAACAGCGAACACGCACAATTGGAGATCAGAGAAGTTGCGGAAGAAATGCTGAGACTTGTAACAGAGGTCGCAGGGGAGCCGTTCAATAGAACACTAGAGGCTTTCGAGAAACGATGGGAGCTTGAAAACACCGTCAACTCGCTGGTAAAGAGTCAAGGAATCGAAAAGGCGACAGAGACAATTAAAATTCTTTTAGGAGGTGAATGATGATTACTTTCGATGGATTAGACGAAGCTATCGTGAACGGCTTCCCAAAGGACGAGAGTTACGTAATTGTATACGACCGAGGACAGATCATTGATATCCTCGTAGAGGAAGAGGGGATGTCTTATGAAGATGCCGACGAATTTGCTTCGTTTAACATAGATTGCCTTTATGCTGGCGAATTCACGCCTATCATTCACACAGAATACGAAGGAGAAGGCTATGAGTAAAGGCGATAAAAACCGCACGAAGGATCGGGAAGCCTGCAGGGAAGCTATCGAAAAAATTCGTAAAAACGAGGAAAGAAAACGAGAATGCAAAAATAAATAGAAACGTAAGTTTCTCAACTACAGTGCAAGCTGTCCGAGGTGCTATACCTTGTCCCCCCAATATAGCCAGTTTTTATGCCTTGGGTTTTCTGTAAAAAAACTGAGATTTTTACATTTACAAACTTCGCATTATTGCGGAATATTATCAAAGGAGAAAAGAATGGATATTTTAAAGTGGGTTTGGCGTGTTGTGTTTTTAGTAGCAGCTATTATGTGGCTGGCTCCGTTGGGATATATGCAGTATGCTTTTTCTGCGAGTTCGATGAATGGCTTTTCTGTATGGTCGCTTCTATCCATGTTTCACATGTTTAGTATGCCACTACTGATATGGATTCCTGTCGAAGTGTTTTTTAGTTTACATAGAGTTTCAACTTCCGAGTAGTCGGAAGCAATTTTTTTTAATGGAGAGTTTTTAATGAAGAGTTTAATGATTTGTGCTGCGTTTTTTATTGTGTCTATTGGCCTGAGCAATGTGTCTATGGCAGACTGTGACACGCCCGTCCTAGATCGAGTTGCTTGCCTAGGTTGCAAGGCTAAGACCTCTGTAAAGAGCGTGTCACGCCTAACCGCCTGCCACTTGAAAAGAACCAAGACTGTAACAACAAGGATGTTCAAGTCGGTTGCTAAAGCACCACGAAAGTTGCGATTTGAGGTAAAGCGAGCCGTCAAAGCTCGTCCACGAATCCTTGGATGTTGCGATGTTCCAAGTGCAGAAATGGGGGCATGGCTGGTTCCGGCAACTATCGTTTTGCCTGTGGCAGTTATGCCAACAGACCTAGACTAAATATGAATTAACGACTAGTGATTCTTTGGACGCACCCAGTCCAAAGAATCACAAAAGTCAAATCAATTCGAACAAACAAGAAAGGAAGATAAATATGAAAAATGAACAAAAAGCTGAAAACCTAGAAGTGTTGTACCGAGATTTGCGAAAGATCGAAGTTTTATGCGGCATCAATAGTCCTCAAGCTAACAGCATGAGAGAGACTATAGAGATATCCGCAGCCAACCTAGCGATCAAAAAAGAGAACGAGCAGAAAGATCGAAACAGCAGTTGAAAATTATCGACGATACAACTCCAAGTTGCCTCGTAACGCACACCCTCTGCTCAGATGGTGTGCGTTTTCTATTTTGTACTGAAACAGGAAACGCAGGGATCTGTTGCTCGCCTGCCCGACACTGCCTGCGACTGATGCAGGGTACAGATCACCCAGATGATGTAGATCCAAACCTGATGGGCGTATCAGCAAGTATCGTGGGCGTGCTGTGTCGCATCTGACGATACAACAATAGGATATCTGAAACGCACGCTCGCTTGACAAGCTACACTTCTGCCACGTCCACATTGTGAACACGTCACGGGGGGGCGGGCGGTTTCCACATTGTGGACAAACAGTGTCCACATAGTGGTCATGTCTTATTGTCATGTGCCTCTTTTGCGTGCAATGCTGCGCGTTATTTGATCACCGATGGACGAACAGTACGATCCCTGATGGACGACTGATGGACGAACAG
>TARA_R110002167_G_scaffold66153_2_pt1 | contig 20236 bp, 24 predicted proteins | sample TARA_R110002167 | Tara Oceans TARA_R110002167 (sample SAMEA4398238) | marine metagenome | biome: Polar Biome; feature: [MES] marine water layer (ENVO:01000295) within the mesopelagic zone...; material: water (ENVO:00002006), including particulate matter (ENVO:01000060) such as......
AAATCAAGTACATACGTTTAATAAACAAGACGCTATAGATATGACTGATAGTGGTGATAACTTTAAAAAAAGAAATTCAGTTGTCTATGCAAGAAATTATAATTTTAAAGTGGCTGAAAAATTAGGCATAAAGTATTTTTTGCAACTGGATGATGATTACAGCCAGTTTAGGTATACGTTTGATAATGAAGATAACTACATTACAAAAAGCATTTCCATAAAAGATTTAGATGGTGTGATTAAATGTATGCTGGATTTTTACATTAATAGCAATGTAACAACCATTGCAATGAGCCAAGGCGGTGACTTTATTGGTGGTGAAGGTTCTGGCGTTGCGACAAAATACAAGAAAGGTGAGTTTTCAAGAAAGGCAATGAACAGTTTCTTTTGCTCCACAGATAGGCCGTTCAAGTTTATGGGCCGAATAAATGAAGATGTTAATGCCTATGTCTCATTAGGATTAAAAGGAAGTTTGTTTTTAACGTATCCAAGGATTAGACTTGAGCAAAATGAAACTCAAGCAAATTCTGGTGGTTTAACTGACATTTATTTAGACTTAGGCACCTATGTGAAAAGTTTTTATTCTGTAATGTATGCACCATCATGTGTAAAAATAACAGAAATGGGTGTTAGCAATAGAAGATTACACCATAAGGTAAGTTGGAAAAATGCTGTACCTATGGTAATCAACGAGAGTTTTAAAAAATGAAAAATAGGGTAGGAATAACAGCTTCATGTTTTGATTTACTTCATGCTGGGCATATAGCTATGCTTAGGGAAGCTAAATCATATTGCGACCATTTAATTTGCTGCATACAAACAGACCCGACAATAGATAGGCCAAGCAAAAATAAGCCAGTTCAATCAATTGTTGAGCGACATATTCAATTAAGCGCAGTAAGGTATGTTGATGAAATAATTCCTTATACAACAGAAGATGATCTTATTGATATATTAAATATGTTAAACATAGATGTTAGGATTATTGGTGAAGATTATGTTGGCGAAAGGTTTACAGGTGATGATATGGACATAAAGGTTATTTATAACAAAAGGTCTCATAAGTTTTCAACATCAGATTTAAGGAAAAGGGCCGCTAGTATATGCCCATTGGGTGATAAAGAATGACAAACAAAAAGCCACCACACAGACCAAAAGGAACAACAATTCCTATTGATTGGGAAAAAGTTGACAATATGTGCGTGATACAATGCACTGGTGAAGAAATAGCAGGGGTGTTAGACATTGATTACGACACCTTGGCTAGTGCTTGTAAGCGTGAGCACGGATTACTTTTTTCGGACTATATCGGACAAAAGAAATCAGGCGGCAAAATGTCACTTAGAAGAAAGCAATATTCAACGGCAATGGCTGGTAATCCTACTATGTTAGTGTGGCTTGGCAAGAACTGGTTAGGTCAGACTGACAAAATTGAATCTTATGTTGATCATAATATAACGGCCTTTGAAGTGATAACAGATGAGGATTAGAGCCAAGGCTACAGTTCCTCAAGCTCAATTGGTAAACAGTACAGCAAGATTCCCTGCTATGGTGGCTGGTTTTGGTGCTGGCAAAACTCATGGCCTAGTGCTTAGAACTTTGCGGCTTATATTTGGTGAAGGTAAAGATATTGCATATTATCTTCCATCATATCCACTTGTAAGAACAATCGCTTACCCTAGATTTACTGAAATGCTAGATGGATTAGGGGTTGCGTACAAATTAAACCGATCTGAACATACAATCCAAGTCAATGGAAAACAAATAATATTCCGCACTATGGATAACCCAGATACCATTGTTGGCTATGAAGTTGGCGATAGCATGGTTGACGAGTTAGATACTTTGCATACTGAAAAAGCTAGGGCAGCTTGGAACAAGATCATTGCTCGTAACCGACAGAAGAAAAACACTGGCACAAACACTGTAGCAGTAGGGACAACTCCAGAAGGGTTCCGATTTGTCTATGAAAAATGGTCAAAAAATCCAACTGAATCTTATGAGCTAATAAAAGCACCAACCTACAGCAATCCACACTTACCTGTGGGATATGTTGAATCATTGCGTGAAACTTATCCCAGCAATTTACTCGCAGCATATCTTGAGGGTGAGTTTGTAAACCTTACATCTGGGGTTGTTTACACAGAGTATGACAGAGTTGAGTGCGATACAGATGTTATTTGGAATGAAGCTATACATGAAGCAGTTCATATAGGAATGGATTTTAACGTCCGTAATATGTCAGCAGTTATTCATGTTGTCAGAATGGGTAAAGTTTACGCAGTTGATGAAATAACAAAGGTAATGGATACACCTCACATGATAGATGTGATCAAAGCTAGGTTTAGAAACTGCTCCATTATTATTTATCCAGACGCTAGTGGTGGCTCTACAAGTAGCACAAATGCAAGTATGTCTGACATTACTCTATTAAAGGATGCTGGTTTTAAAGTTGACGCACCCAAGAAAAATCCCTATATTAAAGACCGAGTGTTATCTGTCAATAGGGGCTTTAAATCTGGTTTGATAAAAATCAACGTGGATAAGTGTCCAGAATACGCACTTTGTCTTGAACAACAAGCATATACTGACAAGGGTGAGCCAGATAAACAGGGCGGTCACGACCATTTACCTGATGCTGGCGGTTATTTTATTCACAGAAAGTACCCGATATTAAGCAGAAAACCTCAACTAGCAAAAGTAATAGGAATTTAATATGGCAATTAATAGCAAGCACCCACATTACAACGAAAGAGAATCACAGTGGGCACGTTGTCGTGATACATACGATGGTGAAGATGCAGTTAAGTCTAAAAAGCATGATTATTTACCAAAATTATCACGACAAAGTGAAGATTCCTATGCAGCCTATGTTAAACGAGCAAGTTTTTACAATGCAATCAAGCGAACCATTCAAGGGCTAACTGGCGCAGTAATGCGAATTGATCCTATGGTAGAGGGTGCTAATGATGATTGGCTTAATGATATAACGACAACTGGCGTATCTTTAAATAACTTTATCCACTATATGCTGACTGAACAATTGCTTTGCGGTAGGCAGGGCATTCTTGTAGAACATGATGGAACCCGTCCTTATTTAACTGGATATTCTACCGAGCAAATAACAAATTGGATGGATGACCGCATTATTTTAATGGAAAAATACAGGGCAGTTAACCCTAATGATATTTATGATTCTAAATATGAAATTCAATATCGTGAACTTGTTATGGAAGACAGCACATATTCAGTTAATCTATGGCGTGAGGAAGATGGAAAATGGAAGTTAGTTGAAGAGATATTCCCAAGCAATCGTGGGTCTGGTTTAGGGGAAATTCCATTTATTGCATTATCTGTAGATGGTTCTAACTTGTCTCCAGAGTCACCGCCATTGCTAGGTTTAGCTGATATTAATTTATCGCACTACCGCACATCTGCCGACTTAGAACATGGTCGCCATTTTACGGCTCTCCCAACTCCTTATGTCACAGGTGTTGATGTTGATTCAGAACTTACCATTGGTGCAGAATCTGCGTGGGTACTGCCAGATTCAGCTTCAAAAGCTGGGTATTTAGAATTTAGCGGTCAAGGGCTAGGTGCATTAGAGGTTGCTATGGAACAAAAGCGATCAATGATGGCAAGCCTTGGCGCACAGTTACTTGAAGGTCAGAAAAATGGCGTTGAATCATCAGAAACATTAAAGCTCAGACAAAACTCCGAAACATCAGTATTAATGCGTTCAGTCAAGGCCGTTGAAGGGGCTTTGGAAGATGCACTAAATAAAATGGCTGAATGGAATGGTGGTGGTCAAGTGACAGTTACTTTAAACACTGACTTTTCTGATACTGCTTTAGACCCTCAAGAAATGACAGCATTGATGGGGCTTTGGCAATCTGGCGCAATTAGTCATGAATCATTGTTATGGAATATGAAGAGAGGCGAAGTATTACCTCCTGATACTGACATTGAGGAAGAGATTGACAGAGTAGATATACAAACAGGCATTAATCCTGAGGCTGAATAATGTCCGTTAATGATGACGTTTTAGATTCAACAATAGGTCACTCGGTTGACTTAACTAGGCTAGAATCTAACCTTGGTTCAAAAGTTATCAAGGAACTAAAGACTTTGGAAAAGTCTTTAACTAAAGCATTAAGCAACTCAGATATAGACGTTGGCAATAGCGTATTAAAAAGAAAAAGAATGGCTGCGTTACTGGCGCAAACAAAAAAAACCATTTCTGACTCTTATAAAGCGATTGCTGAGATGCAAGATAATAACTTGGCAACATTAGCCAAAGTGTCCGAAGGGCAAGCAGTAGATATTATCAATACGTCAATGAAAGCATCAGTAGTTAGCATGGGAATGTCCGAACAAACCCTTGGTTCTATAGCATCCAACACATTAATAGAGGGCGCACCCAGCCGCGAATGGTGGAGTGGTCAAAAGGTTGGGTTGCAAAAATCATTTAAAAACACCATTCGTCAATCAATGTTAGCTGGTGAAACTACAAGCCAGATTGTAGCAAAGGTCAGGGGAACAAAAGCCCTTGGCTATAAAGATGGGATAATGCAATCTGCTAGAAGCAAAGCCCAAGCATTGGTTAGAACATCTGTTCAGACTGTAGCCAATGAAGCCAGAATGAGAACTTATGCCCAAAATGACGACATAGTAAAGGGTGTGCAGTGGGTAGCTACGTTAGATGGAAGAACAAGCTCATTATGTCAGCAGTTAGATGGAAAAAGGTGGGACACCAACAAGCAACCAATAAACCATTCTATGTCATGGCAGGGGCCAACTGCTCATTGGAATTGCAGATCAACACAGATAGCCATTTTAAAATCATGGAAAGAGTTAGGCTCCAAAAAGAAGTTTAACGAAGTTCCAGAATCAACTAGGGCAAGCATGGATGGTCAAGTTGCAGCAGGGAAAAACTACGAACAGTGGTTAGAAACAAAAGACATTGATTTCCAAAAAGAAGTGCTAGGTGCTAAAAAGTGGGATTTGTGGAGAAAAGGAAAACTTGTACCAAAGGATTTAGTAGATCAATCTTCAAACCCACTTAGCTTGAAAGCTATTGAAGAAAAGGTCAATGCCATTGTGCCGACTCATACCCCACCAACATCAAAGGAAATTAATGATCTTGCAATTCCTTATAAAAAATTAAGGGAAGAAATAAATATAGAACAAGACAAGTTGCACGATGTATGGCATGAGCAAAACAGATTAAATAAAATTCCAAACTTAGATAATGCTATATACCAAGCAAATATAGATCAAGAAAGAATAATTGAAGCAAAGATGGCTAAACTTAGGAGCAAAGAAAGAAAGTTAGAAAGGGAAGCAGTGTCAGAATCAAGAAATATGATTACATTGCCTAAAGAACTTAGGGCATCAAACCCTTATATTGGAAAAATACCTGCTGAATCTGCTGTTGAAGTAGAGGAGTCACTTGATTTTTTAACATCTGTTCTTCATAAGAAAGTAAACCCAAGAGTTAAAACATCTTTGATTCCAAAAAATAAACAACAAAGGGCTCATTATAGCTTTGATAAAGAAACAATATATTTGGCAAAAAATGAAAGTGTGTCTACAATAATACATGAAGTAATCCATGACCTTGAAAATAGATACCCTCGCGTATTAGAAAAAACAGAGGCATTTTTAAAAAAACGAGCAGGAAATCAAAAGCCGCAAAAATTATCAAAACTAACAGGTGATAAAAGGTATAAAGCCAATGAAATTGCCTATGAAGACAAATTTCAAAAACTTGGCGGCAGTCATTACGAAGGAAAAATTTACAAAGGCGCAACTGAATTGCTTTCTATGGGTGCAGAGCGTTTGTATCACGACCCTTTAAGGTTTGCTCGGGAAGACCCTGAGTTTTTTGATTTTGTAATGGAGATATTCCATGGCCTTTAATTTTAAGTACAGAAGTAAAAGTTATTATTTAGAAATTTTAGACACAGATGATAATTTTAAAATAACACCAGATAAAGCATCGACTTGGTTTTATGTTGAAAAAATCTATACAAAGTGGTCGTCTGATTATTACTTTACGAAAGAAGATAGGATGAAAGCACTGTCTGATATGTTAGATGGTGATTATGATTACGTTCCACCAGCTAAAATGAATTTTGTAGATGGTAGAATTTACTAACCGCTCCAGTGGGGCAAACTAACGAACCAGAGGTTCACATGGCATTACAAGCAGTAGTACAGCAGTTAGATAGTATCCCAGAGGCACTTCAATCAGCTTATGTTGAGAAGGATGGTGCTTTCCACTTAAACGTAGAAGGAATGGTAGATAAATCCAAACTAGATGATTTTCGTAGCAACAACGTCAAGCTATTAAAAGACCTTGAAGCTATGCAGGGCAAATTTAAAAATGTTGATCTTGACCAATATAATAATTTGCTACAGGCTCATAATGATGGCACTGATAAAAAGCTCATGGATGAAGGTAAGATTGAGGAGCTATTTGAAGAACGAACTAAACGTATGCGTGAAGCCCATAATGAAGAAATGGGTAAAGTCCAAGGTGAAAATGATACTCACAGGCGGCAGCTAGAAGGATTAATGATTGACGCTTCTGTTCGTGATAGTGCAACTAAGCAAGGCGTTGCACCTACTGCAATGGATGATGTTATTTTACGCGCGAAAACAATATTTAAACTCAAGGATGGGCAAGCTACTCCTTTTGATTCAAACGGAGATGTTGTTTACGCATCAGGTTCAGCCGAACCAATGTCAGTTGATGCTTGGGTAAAGGGCTTAACTGGAACAGCACCGCATCTATTTGCACCTTCAAATGGTGGGGGCAGCCAACATGGAAATAGATCAGGAAAAGATTCAGCAACTATTAGCAGGGTTGAATTTGATTCTATGAACCAACTCACTCGGTCTGAGTTTGCTAAGAAAGGTGGTAAGGTAGTTGACTAAATCGTTATTATGGGTTTTAATTCTCTCATGGTAGCGGTGTTACTAATTCCAATTGCCGAGTAATTGGATCTCACTTATTGAGGACGCTACTGTCCTCTTAATTTAATTTTTTTTGAGGAAATATCTCATGGCTAACGTTTTAACAGACCTAGCAGCCGACATTTACAAAGCCGCAGATACTGTGGGCCGTGAATTAGTTGGTTTTATCCCAGCAGCAACTATCAATGCAGACAGTTCAGAGCGAGTCGCCAAAAATGGTGTTATTCGTGCTGCTTATACTCGTTCAGCTACTGCTGGCGATATTACAGAGTCAATGACCATTCCCGAGGGAACTGATCAAACTGTAGACAACAAGACAATGACCATTAGCAAGGCTCGTTCTGTTCAAATCCCTTGGACTGGCGAAGACATGATTCATGTTAACAATGGTGCTGGTTTTGAAACTGTTTATGGCGACCAGCTTGCTCAAGCAATGCGTACTCTAAGCAACGAAGTTGAAAGCGATTTGTCATCTGCTGCATATACGGCTGCTTCACGCGCCATTGGTACGGCTGGAACAACTCCTTTCGCTTCTAACTTTAACTTGGTTGCCGAGGCTCGACAAATTATTGTTGATAATGGCGGTGTTGCAAACGATGGTCGTTTGGCCCTAGTGATGAACAGTTCTGCTGGTGCTAAGATGCGCAACTTGGCTTCTTTGAACCAAGTCAATACATCTGGTACTGAGGCTTTATTGCGTCAAGGTGTTTTACTTGATCTTCAAGGCGTTTCAATGCGTGAATCTGCCCAAGTTAAGGCTCACACCAAAGGCACTGGCACAAGCTACGTTGTCAATAACGCAGCAACTGAGATTGTAGGCCAAACAGTTATCACTCTTGATGGTGGTTCTGGCACTGTAATCGCTGGTGATTGTGTAACCTTTGCTGGCGATGCTAACATCTACGTTGTTCAAACTGCCCTAGCTGGCGGTGACTTAGTGTTAAATGCCACTGGCCTTATAGAAGCAGCAGCTAACGATGCAGCAATGACAGTCGGTAACGACTTTGCAGCTAACGTAATGTTCCATCAGTCTGCACTTGAAGTTGCAATGCGAGCACCAGCAGTAGCTGGCGGTGACGATGCAGCCATTGATGCAATGATGGTTCAAGACCCACACTCAGGCTTAGTGTTTGAGATTCGTGTTTACAAAGGTTATCGCAAGCAGATGATCGAAGTAGCCGCAACGTGGGGCGTTAAGGCTTGGAAGTCTGAAAACATTGCTCTTGTTTTAGGTTAACTAGCAGTCCCCTTTGGCGAGGGTTAATCCCCTCGCCTACTTTTATCCTTGTAATCATGGAGAAAAAGATATGAAAGAAGTAAAAAAAGCAGCACCTAAAAAACCAAAAATAGTCAAGATGGAACGAAATGGTCAATTGGCTAATGTACATCCTGATGAAGTCGCCAATTATGCCAAAGGCGATTGGAAGGAAGTTAAATAATGGCACTCGATGCTTCAATTGGCGGCACAAGCTCCGACAGCTATGTAACAATTGCCGTTGCTGATGCTTATCACGCCACACATTTATATTCATCTGTTTGGACAGCCGCAAGTACAGATAACAAAGAACGAAGCCTAAAAATGGCAACTCGTTTGTTAGATGAACGAATGACTTGGAATGGCAGCAAACATACGGATGAACAGTCATTAAGGTGGCCCAGAGGCTTCGTTACTGATTATGATGGTTACTCTATTGAAACTACAGAAATACCTGTAGCGATACAGAATGCTACAGCAGAATTTGCTCGTCATTTAATTAGTGCAGATTCAACGGCTGAATCCCAAGGTAAAGGTATGGATAGTTTAGTCGCTGGCTCAGTATCATTATCTTTTAGCAAGACGGATACAGCAGATGTTCTTCCGTCAATTGTTCAAGAGATGTTAAGGGGTTGGGGAACATTACACGCAAGAGCCAAGTTTGGTTCTGTATCAGTGGTGAGAACTTAAATGAGCCTAAGAGCAGCTATTGCGTCTGCTGTTTCTGGTGCTATGTTAGCAACTGGAGATATAGCAGAAACTATAACATATACTGCAAAAACTCCAACAGTATATAATGCAAGCTCTGGAGTATTAAGGTCAAATCCAGAAACAACATACAGCATTAAAGCTATAGTCGCTCCTTTCGGGGCGGCAGGATTAAGTGATAAAACAAGAATTGAACCAGAACATACTGGCGCATTATCAGTTCTATTTGCTAGTGCTGATTTATCTGTGACACCAGATAGTTCTGACACCATTACCAGAGGCATTATTGTTTACAAGATTAAGCAAATTGTTTTTGACCCAGCAGGTGCTACATACAGATTGATAGTGGAGCGAATGGGATGAGTTTTTCAGTAGACATTGCAAAGTTTACAAAGGAAACAGGTTTAGAACTTGAGTTGGTTGTCAGAAAACTAGCTTTTGAAGCCTACAATGGCGTTACTTTAAAAACTCCCGTTGATACTGGCAGAGCTAGAGGCAACTGGAATATAGGAGCAGGTAGTCCAGATTTAAGCACTACTGAACAAACTAGCTCACCACGACCAAGCCTTGCTAAAGGAGATGGTGAAAAAGTTATTTATATCACAAACAATTTGCCTTATATTGAACGCCTAGAGGATGGTTGGAGTAAACAATCTCCAAGCGGTATGGTTGGTTTAACTATGATTGAATTGTCTAATGCAGTAAGGTTAAGAAATGTCCTTCGCTAATGAAAGAGCAAGTATTGAAGCGCGGCTAAATGACAATTGGTCAACTACTACCATAGATTTTGAGAATGTGAGTTTTAACACTCCTAACAATGCTTCATGGATTCGGCTTTCTATCATTAATGGTGCGTCAGATTACCGAGTTTTAGAAGCAAAAAAACAACATTTAGGAATGATTGCCATACAAGTATTCACTCCCATTAACACAGGCACTTCAACCATCAGGGGTTATTGCGATACACTTGCTGCAATTTTTGATGATAAATCTTTTGATGATTTAGTATGCGGTGTTGCATCTATTTCCAATGTAGGTGGAAGTGATGTATGGTATCAAATTAATATTACAATTCCTTATCGGAGGGATACATAATGAGCACATTACTTTACCCACCTAATGGCGGTGAGCCTGTATTGGCTCACGCTACGCAAGTGGATAGAATGAAAAGCAAGGGTTGGTTAGAAGCTGCCCAAACAACTGGCAAAAAAGCCAAACCAACCACAACTAAAGTGAAGGATGAACAACATGGCGAATCATAAAGGTAGTGAAGGTGTAGTTAAAATTGGGACTGATACAATTGCCGAGGTAAAAGACTGGTCATTTGATGAAACAGCCGATACGACTGAAGATACAGTTATGGGTGATGCGGCTCGTACCCGTAAATCTACTTTGACTTCGGCATCAGGCTCAGTCAATGCTTTCTGGGATGAAACTGATACTAATGGTCAGGTAGCAATGTCGGCTGGCTCTGAGGTTGCTTTAAAACTTTATCCAGAAGGAGCCACAACTGGCGATACTTTTTATTCCGTATCAGCAATCATCACCAGTGTTTCGCGCAGTGCTACATTTGATGGAATGGTAGAGGCAAGTTTTAGCTTTGACTCTAATGGTGCTGTCACCGCAGCCGTTGTTTCATAATGGGCATACTGGATAATGCTACGGCTCATTTTGAGTCCAAAGGTGTTCGCCAGATTTCAATAGATGAATGGGATACAGTTATACACTGTACTCCATTCACTATGAATGAAAAACGAAAACTTTTAAAAGTGGCAAAAAATGATGATTTAGAGTTTTTAGTCAGGGCTTTAATAATGAAAGCAAAGGATGCACAAGGCGAACCCTTGTTTGACCTTTCTGACAAAGTATCTTTAATGAACAATGTTGACCCTGATGTAATAACGCGAGTTGTTACTGAAATCACTGCTTCTGATTCCGTTGAGGATATGGAGGGAAACTAAAAGCCGACCCTGAGTTAATGGGACTGTATTCCTTAGGAGATCGGCTTAGAATCCCCATACATATACTCGCAGAAATGACAGTTGAAGAGTTTAATGGCTGGGTTGCTTTTTATAGGATGAAAGAAGATGGCGGTAAATAGACTAGCAGTTTTAGGCATTGCAGTTGACCCAACAAAGGCAGTTGCAGGAGCTAGAAGGGCTAATGCTGCTATCAGAGGTGTTGGTCAAACCGCAGCCAATGTTAAAAACCGAATCTTTAGTTTGCAAGGGGCATTAGTTGCCCTTGGCGGTGGTTTGGTTATCAGAAGTTTTCTTAACACTGCATCCTCATTAGAAAAATTAAAAGTCCAACTCAAGACAGTCACAGGTTCTGCCAATAATGCTGATAAGGCATTTGATAGGCTGGTGGAATTTACCACTCGCACACCCTACGAAATAAATGAAGTTGTTACTGCATTTACTAAATTAAAAGCCTTTGGATTAGACCCGACTGAGGAAGCAATGACTTCCTTTGGTAATACAGCTTCGGCTATGGGTAAAGACTTAGATCAGATGATTGAAGCCGTAGCTGACGCAGCTACTGGCGAGTTTGAGCGTCTAAAAGAATTTGGTATCAAATCAAGCAAGCAAGGTGATCTAGTCAAGTTCACTTTCCAAGGCATGACCACCGAGGTTAAAAATAGTTCAGAAGCCATTCAAGGCTACATCATGGGCATAGGCAACAACCAGTTCGGTGGTGCTATGGCAGACCAGATGGATACTATGGATGGGGCTTTATCTAATTTCAGAGGCAGTTGGACTTTATTCCAAGATGAATTAATGAATAATGGCCCGTTTCAACTGGCAAAAGGTTTATTAAACGAATTATCAAATTCATTATTTGGAGATGAAAAGTCTGTTGCAAGTAATGCAAAAGCTGCTGGTCAAGCGATAACTATGTTCGTAAGAAATGCTGCTCTGGGAACAGCATCTTTTATAGACTCAATTTCTGGAATGTTGGATATTGTTTCTAACCAAATTTCTGGAATGTGGGATACATTTAGGTCACTTCCTGCTTTTGTTCAACAAGTGGGAATTGTAGGTGCTTTTCTTGGTGGGCCTAAAGTCAGATTGGCTATTCTAGCAATGATTGGCGGTTTAACAACAATTAAAAGGTTGTTGGGAGGCAAAGACCAAGACCTTGACGGACTAACCAGCCAGATAAAGGATATGGAATTCCTTGTACGATCTTTACAAAGAATGTCTAATGACCCGCTTATTAAAATAGACCCTCAACAACTAGCGAAAACCAAGGCTCAATTAAACTTATTGAGGGCTACAAGAGACTTAGTGCTGGCGAATCAAGGGCTGTCAGGCACTGGCCCAGAAGCAGTTACATCGGCTAAGCAACAACTTGCACCTGCGCCAGAATTACAGGCACTAAGTTTTGGAGGCAGTTCAGATTCAGCTGTTAAAGCAGTAGAACAATTATTTGCCAGAATAGATCAAGTTGCCATAAGTAAAGAAAATGAAAGAATAGCAAGAGAAACGGCTAACGAATTTTCCATGGCTGGAACTAGAGTGGAGTCTTTTTCTGGAAGCATGGGCGAAATATCAGCCTTGCATAGTAAAGCCCAGCAAGAAATGTCTCATGTCACGGCTGTTTTTGAAGAAAGAAATGCAGACCTACACGCTGCTGCAATGGCTAGAAAAACAGAATCTTTTAATGTATTTAAAGGGCATTTTAACGAGGGCTGGGCTGAGATGGAAGAGAAAGCCCTTCCAGTATTAGAAAGTTTGGCAGATAAAATGTTAAGCATATTTGGTGTTGGAGGTACATTTGCTAAAGGTATAGGTGATGCAACGGCAGATATGATTCTATTTGGAAAGTCTGGCACAGATGCAATGAAAGCATTAGGAAGAACCATTATACATGAAGTCATATCTGCTATGGTTGCTATGGGTGTCCAAAGCGCGATAAATTGGGCAAAAGATAAGTTCTTTGCGGCTTCTAATGTTGCCACAGCGTATATGTCAGGGACTGCCATTGCCGCAGCTTATGCCCCAGCCGCAGCCGCAGTATCACTAGCTACATTTGGAGCAAACGCAATTCCTGCATCAACGGGAATTGCGTCTACATTTGCATTAGCTAAAGGGCTATCATTAACTGGTGCATTAGAGCGTGGTGGCCCAGCACAAAGATCAGGAACATATCTGGTTGGTGAGCGAGGCCCAGAGTTGTTCACACCAAATCAGTCAGGTCAAGTTACGTCCAATAAGAACATGGGAACAGGCAATACAGCAAATGTTACCTTTAACATCAACGCTATAGATACTCAAAGTGCCACTGGACTGATAATGGCTCAAAGAGGTACAATCATTGGAGTGATTAATCAGGCTTTAAATGAGCGTGGAAGGGCTGCTTTAGTATGACATATCCAGTATCTCCCAAGTTTTCTTCTGTATCTATTAGAAGCAATGACCCTACTTTATATTCTCAGTCAATCAATGGCAGAATACAAACTAGGAAAGTTTCTGGTCAACGGTGGGAATTCAGCGCGTCCTACCCACCTCTAACTAGAACAGAATTTCAGCCAGTAAGTGCTTATATTGATTCTTTAAGAGGTCAACATACAGTCTTTACTATTGTGCCTACTGAAGTAGCCAGCACCAGTGCAACAGGGGTTAGTGGCACAATTACTTGCACTGCTGCTGCTCTTGGTGCAGTTTTAGTTCCATCATCGGGCCTCTACGGAACTCTAAAGGCTGGTGATTTTGTAAAGTTTTCTGGTCATACTAAAGTTTATAAACTTACAGCAGATAGGGCTGGTAATGGAAATTTAAGCATTGTTCCCCCATTAACTACAGCCGTCACAACAGATACAGTTACTTATAATGACGTTCCTTTCACTGTAAGGTTAAAAAATGACGTACAAGAGTATGCTATTGGAGTTGATATGCTCCATAAATTTGAAGTTGATTTCGTTGAGGCTTTATCATGAGTCGTGGCGTACATTCTGATGTCATAACTGAGTTGGCTAAAGATTCATTCGAAATGGCTCATTTGGTTAAAATAGACTTTGAAACGCCAGTTTATTTGACAGAAAGCCCTATCAGTATCACTTACTCTAGCAATGCCTATTTGCCAAGCAGCCACCTAAAAAACATTTCCTCTGTAAGTGAAACATCAGAGGTTCAAGTGGGAACAATAAACATAACTCTTTCGGGTGTTAGTCAAGAATATGTTGCCATTCTCTTAGGGCAAAAATACATAGACAGACAAGTCACTGTTAATCGTGTAGTGCTAAATGATAGCCATGGAATTATAGGCAACCCTATTTTAATATATGACGGAAGAATTGAAGGGTTTACCATATCTGACTCAAATATAACCAGCACCATTGTCATTAAAGTAGCCTCTCACTGGGCAGATTTTGAGAAAAAGTCTGGCAGAAGGACTAACCACAACAGCCAGCAAATACATTTTTCTGGTGATAAAGGTTTTGAATTTGCCCCTGATTCTATTCGTGATATCAAATGGGGTCGCGCATAATGATTTTTGGACTTATTAGTGACGCTATTGATTTTATTGGTGACCTAGGCCAAGACATAATTGATTTTACTGTTGACGCGATTAGCGACATAATCGGTTGGTTCATAGACATTCCAAATATGGATGATCTTGAAAATCAATATAAAGGCGTGTTGGTCAACAAACAATCTAACATATCAGCAAGACCTGTAGTTTATGGACAAAGAAAGGTAGGCGGCACTCGCGTATTCATGGCAACAAGTGGGGACGATAATACCTATCTTTATATTGTTCTTGATTTGTGCGAAGGTGAAATTCACAGCATCGGTGATATTTATATTAACGATGTAATTAGCACTGATAGCAAGTTCTCAGGCTTAGTAACAATCAACAAATATTTAGGCACTGATGGTCAACAAGTAGACCCTATTCTTTTGGCTGCTAATATTGGCTGGACTTCTGCTCACAAGCTATCTGGCGTGGCTTATCTAGCAGTTAGATTAAAATGGGATCAAGAGACATTCAGTGGCATTCCAACCATTCATGCCGTAGTACAAGGTAGAAAAGTCTATGATACTCGCACAAATGCAACAGCTACAGTGGCGTTGAGTAGTAATCCAGCATTGTGTTTAAGAGACTACCTTACCAATACTAGATACGGCAAAGGCTTGGCAGCTTCATTCATTGACGATACTTCATTTGATGCGGCTGCAAATAAATGTGATGCGCTCGTAACGTCCCACTCTGGCGGCAGTGGTACTCAGAAGATTTTTGAATGTAATGCAGTGGTAAATACAGAAAATACTCTTTTGGATAATGCTAAAAGTTTGTTATCCAGCATGAGAGGTTTAATGCTATATCGCCAAGGCTTGTATGGCCTTATAGTGGAAGATGAAGGTAATTCTACATTCAGTTTTAATGAATCTCACATCATAAGTGGGTTAAGCATTAAAAGTGAAAGCAAAAGAACAAAATTTAACCGAATTATTGCCACTTTTCCAAATCCAGATGCCAATTGGCAAATGGACCAAATAGAGTATCCAGTGGCTGGTAGCTCAGAGGAATCTGGATACCTTACAGAAGATGGTGGAGTTGAGTTAGTTAAGCAGATGGATTTACCATCTACTACCAACATATACACAGCAAAAGATATGGCTGAAATGGCTTTAAAGAGGTCAAGAAATGCTCTTGTAACTTCTTTCAGATCAACAAGTGAAGCTCTTAATGTTTCTATAGGTGACATTGTAGATGTAACTCATAGCACACCATCATGGACAGCAAAAACTTTTAGGGTATTTAAACTTGGCCTTAGGATAGATGGTACTGTTGACGTTACTCTAATTGAACATCAAGACAGCATATACCCTTGGTCTACCAAGACCGAAGCCGATAACATACCAGACACAAACCTACCAAATCCATTCACAGTTGCTGCTCCTACAAGTTTATCTGTAAATGTTGGCGCATCAAACTACCTTGTTCAAACAGATGGATTTGTATTAGTTAGAGCAAAAGCAAGCTGGACAGCATCCATTGACCAGTTCGTTGAGCGTTATGTTGTTCAATGGAAATATGCAAGCGATTCAGTTTATGAAAACGATGTAGTTGTCACTGGGTCAAATGCTTATATATCAGGATTTAAAACTGGTGAAAGCATAGATGTAAGGGTCAAGGCAGTATCAGCCTTGGGCGTATCAAGTGCTTTTTTAATTGTATCAGCAACAACTGTGACAGCTCATGCAACTGCCCCATCTGTGGTAACAAACCTAACAGCTACAGCCAAGCAAGGCGCAATTGAGTTGTCTTGGACTAACCCAACAAACGCTGATTTTTCTTACGTTCAGATTAATAGACATACTAGTGACAGCCTTGCTAATTCGACATTATTTTTAAACACCAGCAATACCTCAGTAGTTGATGCGGTAGGCGAAAATCTTGCTAGATTCTATTGGGCCAGAGCGTTTAATCGCAGTGGAGTAGCTAGTGCGTGGACTTCAACAGCCACAGCTACATCAACCAGTTTTCCAGCAGCAGCCGCGCCTAAGATTACTCACAACGGATTAGTCTACTATAGCGTTAACCAAGCCAACGCACCCAGTACCCCATCCGCTACAGGATATAACTTTTCAACTGGTGTTATTTCGGGTTTAACTTCTGGATGGTCATTGGTTCCTCCCACATTGGACATTGGAGCATCCAACAAATATTGGTCAAGTGCTTGGTCTGTATTGGAGGCTACCAGTGGCGGTGGTACAGGGGTTCCCGCATTTTTAACGGCACAAGCGCAATTCACGTTTGATGGTGTAGTTACATTTACTAACGGCACTACTGTCACAGACGGGACTAATACTGTTACAACGAATGGACTGTTAGCGTCAGGCGGTGCAGCGGCAGATATAAATGCCAACTCAACGACCATAAATGGTGGAAAGATAACGACTGGTACTGTCACTGCTGACGTAGTAAGAGCAAACACAGAATTGAGCGCAGGGACTGGCAACACTCCTAACTCTAAAGCATTTGAAGTCAATGCGGCTGGCGTGGTTTGGACAGACGGAATCATTGGCGGCATCTTTGCTGGTAATAATCTATATGTATCAACTGCCCCAGCAGTAACAGGTACAACTCGGCAAGCCCACCCTGCCCTTTTGGGGCAAGTTTCTAGTATCAATGCGTCAACGTCAGCCCATGCGGTAAGAGGAACAAATTCCTATACTACTGGAAGCAGGGTTCAAACGTCTGGCTTAATCGGTGCTGCCAATGGTTATGATTTTTATGCAGAAGGTGCTGGCACAAACTATGGCCCGTTCACTGGGGCGCACGATTGTCTAGTGGCAAACGATAAAACAGTTTCAATAGGTGATTTAGTAGTTGATGTGTCTTGTATCGCTAGGCGTGGTTTGTCTAACACGCTATTTTCCGTTGAGGCTTCTAACTCTGCAAACCAATCAGCAGTGCTAGGCGTGATCGTAGCAAATAACGGCTCTTTATCTGACCGACAACCAGCCGCTTTTATTGAAGAAATGACTGAGGATGGAATTGTCATGACTGACGATTATGAAACTGTCAAAAACAGTTATCAGATTATGGCAGTTAATGCCGTGGGTGAAGGTCAGATAAAAGTGATAGGAGAAGGTGGTGATTTGGCGGCTGGCGATTTAATTGTAACAAGTTCTTCTGCTGGAAGGGGTATGAAACAATCTGACAATAGTATACGATCTCATACAGTGGCGCGTGTGCGCGAGTCAGTTTCGTTTAGTTCAGTTAGCGAAGTAAAATTAGCAGCTTGCATTTATCTATGTGGCTGAAAATTAATTAAAATAGTAAGGATTAAAAAATGAGTGAATTATCAAACTTTTTAGAAGACAAATTTTTGGACATTACCTTAAAAGGCGGCACAGCATACAATGTTACGACTGCTCATTTAGCTTTGTTCTCGTCAGACCCAACCGATGCAGGTTCTGGTACAGAATGCAGTTGGACTAACTATGCAAGGCAGTCTATCGCTTTTGGCACTATCAGCAATGGCTCGGTATCTAACAGTGGAACAATTACTTTTCCAGCAGTTGTTGGTGCTGACGTTACTGTTACCCATATTGGGATATATGATGCAGCTACTAGCGGCAACCTTATGTATCACACAGCCCTTGATGCTTCTAAAACATTAAGCGCGGCAGATGTAATGTCGGTAGCAGCATCTGGTGTTTCGGTGACACTTAGCTAATGAATTTTTACTCTTTAAATAGCCATACTTTAGGCGGCTACCCTCAATTAAATGTTTTTATTGAAGCATCTATTGAGGGTTCTTGCGCTGCTTCTGCGGCTGGTTATAGAGTTAAAACTTTAGAGGCATCTGTAAATGTCTCAGGGGCAACTGTTACTGCTGGTCTTAGGCGAGCATACATACAGGCTTCATTTAGTGGTTCGGCTTCTGCCAGTTCTGTTGCCATTAAGACTAGGCCAATATCAGGCACAGCGTCTGTTAGTGCCGCCCTAACAGCAGCAGCCAATAGCAATTTAAGAGTAGACGGGTCAGTCAATGGTTCGGCACAGGCTCAGGCTTCTGTCGTCCGAGTTGTACCATTATTGGGCGCAGCATCTGGCAGTGCAAGTGTACAATCTTTAGTAGTTAGACAAGCTCCTATAACAGCTTCTGTTTCTGGTAGTGCAGCCATTCAAGCTGAAATCAAGAGGTTGGCATTTGTAAGTGGTAACGCTTCTGGTCAAGCCTCAGTAGAAACTATAGGTAATTTGTTAGCTTTTGTTAATGGTGCAGTTTTAGGCAATGCTTCGGTTCAAGTATCCGCAAAAGCCAATATAAAAGCCTCTGGTTCAATTTCTGCAAACTCAAGTGTTGCAGTTTCTGCAATCAGGGTTGTAAGTTTAAGCGGTCAGGTATCATCTTCTGGAAGTGTGGCAGCACAGTTAATCCGTAATGTACCAGCACAAGCATCTGTAGTTGGCAATGGTTCGGTTTCTGCTTCGGGAGTTAGACTAGCTAGGATAAGTGGCTCAGTAGACGGAATCGCCACTACAGTAATGACGTTTGTTCTCATAAATGCCAATGCTAAAGCACCTGCACATAGGAAGATTACACCGCCACAAGAATACAGAGTTGTGGCGGCATTTGAAAATAGAACAATGCTAGTTCCCGAGGAAGACAGGGCTATCATACTTGACTTACAAAGGGCCGCATAATGGATATATTTGTTAAACAACCTGCTGACGTTTTAGATTATGGTGTAAACTTGACCAAGTGGCTAGTGACAGGGGATTCAGTCACTGGCGCAACTGCAACTGTTTCACCTTCTGGTTTAACTGTGGCAGTTACTGGGCCAACAACGACTGAACCTACAGTGTGGGCCAGTAGTGGAGCAGACGGGACTACATATCAGATAACTCTAACAGTCGTTACTGCTGGCGGTAGGACAAAAGAGTTTGAATTCCAGATAAAGGTGACGGAAATATGAGTTTTGTTAATAATGTAAAACTTACAGTAAACGCCTCTTTTAATTCTAGTGTGGTTAGTGTTAGAGTCAATAAAGCATCAAGCCCCTACAATAATCCACCAACTTCGGGTAAGCTAACCTTCATGGATAGTTTAAGCAATCCTACTAAGATAGAAATTATATCATTTACAGGGATTACTGATAATACTACATACTGGACTTTAACGGGGTGTACTAGAGGGGCAGAGTCAACATCTGCGGATTCTTGGACTACAGATGATCACGCCATTCAAGCATTTACGGCTGGTGATGCTAACGATGCCCTAGCTGAGTATTCCAATGTGACTGTTAGAGAAAATATTACATTGGATGCAGATGCAGAATACTCAACTGGAAACGATCTTGTTGTGTTATCCACTGCTACTATCACCATTCCAGTGAACAGCGCACTTGTGATTGAAAATTACAGCGTGAAAAAACAACTTTAGGAGCATAAGATGCCGATTAAAATAGACAGTACAAACGGGTCGATTACAGTTACAGCCGAAGATGGTAGCGGAAATGTTGGTTTAGAATTGCCTCGCGCTGGATTTCTGTCGGCAGATGGTGATGGTGCAAATCTAACCAATGTGCTTACCCTATCTGGTGGAGCCATGACGGGTGCTATTACAACGAATAGCACTTTCGATGGAGTAGACATTGCGACCCGTGATGGAGTTTTGTCAACTACTGTTACAACAGCTAATGCCGCTTTGCCAAAGGCTGGTGGAGCCATGACAGGCCCGATAACAACCAATTCCACATTTGATGGTGTAGATATAGCTACCCGTGATGGAATCCTTACGTCCACAACCTCTACAGCAAACGCAGC
>TARA_R110002167_G_scaffold356291_3_pt1 | contig 20233 bp, 20 predicted proteins | sample TARA_R110002167 | Tara Oceans TARA_R110002167 (sample SAMEA4398238) | marine metagenome | biome: Polar Biome; feature: [MES] marine water layer (ENVO:01000295) within the mesopelagic zone...; material: water (ENVO:00002006), including particulate matter (ENVO:01000060) such...
GAGAAAAACTGGGAACTCGCTGTTGCTATGAGTGGCGATAATGAATAAGTATTATATTATAAAAAAAACCATATATGTTTTTTATAATATTCGTTTTTATAGTGTTTATTTTTTCTTTAAGTCGTTTTTTGTATTTTTCTTTAAGTCATTTTCGTTATATTAATTATCCTCCAACTTATACCACCACATTTTAATTGCGAGATAGGTAGGTTTCTTTTTGCCGTCGCCTTTCTTACCCCACTTTGGAAATCCGTTCCATACGGCACACTCAATAGCATCATCAATCTTAACAGATGGGAATATCCAACCACATTTATTACCCCAATCACCTTTTTCTCTGTAATATAGATGAGTTGCTTTAAGGTCTTTGTTGCTACAATTGCCGTTAGTCATCGTCTTTTTCCAACGCAACATACTAAACCTACCATTATGAGAGGCAGAATAGTTCATTCTATCTCCGTTATAGGTTCTGCGGATTTTCAGGGTATAAATATTGCTATAATAACCGCTATTTAATTTGGGTGATGCGAACCTCGTAAAATCCTCTGTTAAAGCGTAAAGTAATGAATTATGTGGGTTTCTAACCCCCTGTCTAAAAGCGTCTATTTTAATCTCCAATTCGGCAGGTGGTTTATTATCCCTATTGTAGTTGTCGTAATATGTTCCGTCAGGTTTCTTACTCCATTTCTTAATGGTTTCGTCCTCATTATAGGCGGAGTAATATTCACCCTTATACCAACGCATATCATTAAGTTTGTTGAATAGCACTTTCAACCGCCATATAGGTTTTACAGGACAATCATTCATATATATTTTACTCATAGCATCTATACCTTTATCGGTAAGGTCGTTTCTCCACTCGCACCAGGACATTACTTTCTCATCTTTGGGATTATCTACCCACTTATCAATTATGCTGTTGATGAGTTCTATTTGTCCTGCTTTGCGGTTAATGTTGAAACTGCTGTAATTTTTCTCCTCTACCTGCTGTATCTCAACAATAGCATTTTTCAATCTCCTAACGAACCAATCAGGACGATTATACCATTTGGTAGGATTATCATACATAGTTTCAACTCCTCTTTTTGCGAAATATTCATAGAGATAGTGGGTTTTTTCGTTAATATGATGATTATACATTTTACCGCTATGGTGTTTGTCTTTTTTATCACTCATAATGGAGTTATACTCGGTAAGCACATCTAACATTTTTAGTTTATGTGTGCGTAGATGGTTGTATTTGTTGCGATACGCCATATCACCACACTCAATCTCCAATTCGTCAATCATAGTTGTCGTCATCGTCTTTATATGATATATTAATGGGGAGTTGTTTAAATCAATTTTATTTTATAATTTATACTATATTATGATATAAAGTATAAATCAATTTTTAAATCAATTTTTTACAAAATAGGGATTTGTTTATGCTACTAATCTTTTATCAAAAAGGCACTTCAATTTTATACCATATACAGGACAGAAAAAATATAAATCAATTTTATTTGGTTTTTTTTATATTATATTGTAATCCTGCGGAAACTTCATATTCCAACATATCCATAGCGTATAAAAAAGACATTTACCGCCTGTTCCATCGCTTTTTGTAAAATCATATTTTTCTTTTGGTATTATCACCTGAAAATTACCATATTCATCTACCAACTTTTTAAAATAGTGTGTTTGTATCGTTGTAGAGGGAAATAGCAACATAAATGGTTTTTTATTTTCAATTAATCGTAGCATTATTTTATATTTTAATTTAACTATACTCGGTATTTTATAGGGCGGATTATCAATAACAACTACATCATCATACATCGTTTCCCAAAAATCCTCCTGTTTATGAATTATAGATAGACCCTTACTCGCTAAATACTCTCCGCTCATTCCGTCATTATAAAAGGGACACCATATCTTTTTATCTTTTGGTATTAGGTTGTTCTCCAATAATAAGTCCCATATCTTTTTTGGTGTATTCCAATCATTATTAGAACTGCGTTGCCTCGCTCTTACCCAGTTTTCCATATCTATATATTAATATTACATTATATTTTAAGAGAATAATTGTATTTTGCCTGTCCTCTCTCTACGATTAATACATTTTTCTCTATTAAACCCCAAAAGTCCCACTTTTCAGTAGATAATAGTTTGGAGTTGTATTCCAAAAATGTATATTGGATAATGTTGCTTACCTTACCCAACTTAATCCAACACATAAAAGGCATCTCTATAATATTATTTTTGAAATCATTACTTACCTCTAATATCATTCCTTTTTTTTTATTATATACTACAGAGTGAGGGTGGCGTAGTCCATCGCTGGGTCGTTGGACGATAGAATGGATAATTGTATAATCATCTTTGTTCGCCAACTTCGCCACATACCAGTATGTATCTTCTAAACAGGTCATTATTGTTGTATTTGTTGTATAAGATTAAACTGATTATTAAAATCAATTTTTTACAATAAAGTTATTCTTTGTATTTGCTATAATGATATAGGTTGAAATCTAAATCAATTTTATATTTTAATATTAAATAAATTAAATGTAAGACGAGAGAAATGTAGAAAATTGATTTTAAAATTGATTTATATTTATATGATAATACAATATAAAATTGAACTGCCTTTTAGGTTAAAAGTAATTCCAACAATATTCAATATGCCGAGAACAGCAGAATTAACATACACCGAGTATCCCTATACCAACGGAGAAAGGAGCGATGTGAAATTAAATAAACAGATTATCTCTCTCGCTCGTAGAAATAAGTTCTATTTGCCTAACATTCAGGGTCTATTTAAAAATAATAGTTTCGGTAGATGTTTCGGTGGTAGTTCTAATGAAATCTATATTGCGAGAAAAGGTGTTAAACCAGTAGGATTTATCGTATTTAATGGTATGACGAGTTGGGGCAGAGAACCTATGGTTATGGATTTACAATATTGGTTAGTAGATAAAGACCATAGAGGGGTTGGTATTGGTAAGGCATTATATAGCAAAATGGAGGAACGAGCAAAGGAATATGGATTAGACAATTATTCTGTAATGTATAAAAAAGACGATGATGTGTTAAAGCAACTATACGAGAATAAGGATTATAAGTTTATCCCAAAATACGATGGTAAGGATACGCAGAGGGATTGTAGAGGAGATACTCACATTAAACTATATAAAATAAAATATACCTGTTATAGAATGCCTGGAGATAAGGTAGGTGATAAACCATCACTTATCCTTATAGAAACAGAAACAGACCCTATTATTGTATAATTAATAAATATCCTTTATAATAAATAATAATATAAAAAAAGGTAGGAAAGTAGGAAACAGGTGCGGTGTTTGAGAAATATTCAAAAAATCCAAAATCAAAATAAATAAAAACGCATCTTTTTCTCTTTTTCTGTTTGGGAAATCTTCCCAACTACCGCCCCTGTTTCCTACCTTTCTACCTTTTTCTACCGAAATCCTTAAAAGAATTGATTGTAAGATTTAGAAATCATTTATATCAACATTAAATATAAAATTGATTTAAAGATTATTTATATTACTATATCATATAAACCCCAAGATGAGCGTATTTAACCAAAGACACCTCCAATTAATTAAGGAAAAAGCACTTAATCGCACCATAAAGCGATTGCTAATGCCCTATACCCCTGTATGGGGTAGTAAGGAGCATTTCCTACAAGAACAGCACCACTATTTAGCAGATTTCATCACCAACTCCTTTGGTGAGATATTTAAGAAAGAAATAGATGATGTAGAGTATAACCCTGACGAGGTCTCCATTTACTATCACTACGAGAATGATGAACCTATTGATAATGAGGAAAACCCACTTAATTACGAGATTACTATGTTTGGAAACCATTACGATTTTGTATGCGATAAAAGACAAAACCTCAAAAAAATATTAAAGTGTAGAGCATATGGAGGTGCTGAACTATTCAATTACAACCCTGTCTATATCATAGGATTTTGTGATAAAGATACTGGTGATGATATGGAAACCAACTACTATGAACCTGACCCTGAATTAGATGATGTGCCGTTCTACGATGTGCCTGAATGTCCCTGTTGTATGGATAGTTGGGGTGTGAGTGAAACTACTACAATAGTGGGTAATCCGTTGAAAAAACATATAATAAAAAGAAAGAAACATTATACCATCAAGCGTAATACATTTTGCGGACACCCACTATGTATGGAATGCTTTAAAAAAATATGCGAAAGTGATGAACCAAGTTGTCCTATGTGTAGAAAACTATACACAGATACAGGAGATATTGAAATCGTTGAGGAATACCCTAATATAACAGATGATATGATTAGGGATATGATTAAGAATTATGACGATGCTTTGTTGGATATAGTTGATATAGATGCTCTCATCACTCAAGCGATTATTGCCGATGGAATACCTCATTTATTACAATTACGATGCTTTGTTGATGATGACGAACACAACTTTATAGCAGGTATTCAGGAACACCCCTTTTAATTATATAACAAAATACCATATAAAGATAAAATATGATACTATAGTATAGAAACGATGAATGAAACCGAACCAAAAAGCAGAACCTATATTAGGGAATGGAAACGCAAGGATTACGAGAAAAATGGAGATAAAATAAAAGCAAAAAATAAGGCATATTATTATAAAAACAAGTTTGGATTAGATTTAGACGATATGAAACTATATGATATTCATTTACCTCTCGTAGCAAAGGTGATGGATAATCTCAATAAATTAAAAGACGAAAAACCTGAATTAATAAATGCTATTCTACAAAAGTATATTGTTATTTAGGCGTTTTTTATTAAAATTGATTTATATATAAAATTGATTGTAATTTAATATAAAGTTAATGTTTATATTAAAAACCAATATAAAGATATATTATTATCTATACATATAATATAGAATGAGTATCGTTGCTGAAACCACCGAAACACCGCCATTTAAGTTTGAATGGACTTTAAACTCTGCTATGGTGCGAACTACCATCTTTGAAAAAAAGAAATGTGTTGAGTTAATAGATGTTGCGAAACTCTATGGATTTATCAAAAACGAAATGGGTATATCTTATCAATCCGTCCCTCGCTATGAGGGTGGTGTATGTAAGACATATAAGACCGAATTGGAACAGATGATTAAGTTTAAAGAACTATACAATCGTAAAATGAACCGATTTCAAGTAGCACATAAATTAGCAAAACATAAATGGGGTAGAACAATCCCAAGTAATTATTTATCAACCAGTATATTTCATCGCCCAACTCGTCATACATTTTGCGATGGGTATTATGTAGATTATGATATGATTAACGCACAACCATCAATCATAAATGAAATATGTAAGCATCATAACCTCGCTAATGACTATCTATCTAAATATGTGAAAAAACCTAAAAAGTTCAGGGAGTTTATTATGAACCATCACAATTGCGATAAGGATACAGCAAAGGCATTACCTATTATCCTGATGTTCGGTGGGTCTTATTCAACCTGGATTAAGGATTTTGATATTAATACGAATGAGGGAAATAGGATTAAAGATTTTATTGAAATAGAGAGTTTTATGAAAACGATTATTGAAATAGTGTTTAATGCTAATCCACAGATAAAAAAAGATGTCCTGAAACAAGACAAGTTTAAATGGAAAAACGATAATGAGGCAAAAAGAGGTGTAATGGCGTTGTGGTCGCAGACCATAGAAAAGATGGTTATGGAGGAGTGCGTTATACATCTCGTAAATACCGATAAAGTGCGTATAGAAGATGTAGTCCCCTCTCAAGATGGGTTTATGATATTAAAAGAAACTGATTATCCTGAAATAGCAACAGAACTAAATGAACTCATAAAAGAAAAATATAATATTGATGTTGGGTGGATTGCGAAACCCTTTGACGAGGCGATTGAAATACCTACACACAGCGAGGTATTATCCTTTGAGGAATGGGAGGACGCTTTAAGTGTTAAAATGTTGGCGGATAGGTTTTTAACCGAGTTCGGCAACTATGTTATTAAAACGAAACAAGGCGAGTTAAATGTATATTGGGGTGAAAAAATAAACGGAGAGGTTGTAAATGGTAGGTGGTATAATGAAACGAATAAAGATAAACAATATAAGTTATACAGATATATCAGCGAGGATTTATTTAAAATTATTAGCGGTGAGATTATTGGAGCAGTAGAGTTAGATGAGAAAGATATTAATAAGTTATTGAAAGTCCTGCGAACCAATTGTAGTGTATCTAATAAAATGAACGATATAATTAAGCATATCCTTACCAAAGCATACGAAATAGAAAAGGATTTTAACAGCGACCCATTCCTAATCGGTTTCAATAATGGTGTATATGATTTAAAAAAGGACGAGTTCAGGGACTACACTTATACAGATTATATTACATTATCTACAAAATACGATTACAAAGATATAGATTATAATAACCCTGATAATGTAGCGATAAAAGAGGAGTTGGTGAAAATCTTTGAGAGCATACACCCTGACGAGGAACATAGATTACTAAATCTACAAGTATTAGCATCAGGATTAGATGGACGAGCATACCAAAAACTCTTTCTCTTTAACGGACAGGGTGGTAATGGTAAGGGGTTAGAGGGTTCTTTGATGGACGCTGTATTAGGAGAGTATTACTTTCAACCTGGAAATGGTATATTGAAAGATGTGGAACGAGCGAATACTCCCTCCCCTGATATGTTTAATCTAAAGAACAAAAGATATATTAATTTCAAAGAGGTTGCTGGTGCTGTTAGAGTTGCTATGTTAAGAAATCTTACAGGTGGAGGTAAGTTCTGTGGTAGGTTATTGAATTGTAATCCTGAAAGTTTCTATATGACTGCTACATTCGTAATGGAGTTTAACAATAGTCCTGATTTAGATGGAAAACCACAGAGGGCAGATTATCGTAGATTGGTAGATTTATTCTTTCCTGTTAATTTTACTGATGACCCTAATAAGATTGGTAAGACCTTTGATGGGATACAATTTAAAGAGGGTAATACATATTACGAGACACAGGAGTTTATACAAAAAGTTAGAGATTGCTTTTTAGATATGCTTTTAGGAGTATATAGAACTTATAAAGATAAAGATGGCGATAAGGGTATGATATTTACTATTCCAAAATCTATTAGAGAACGAACTGAAAAGTTTATTGAAAACCAAAATCTATTTCTTAAATTATTCAATAATCATTACATTAGAACACCTGTAGAGGAAAGTGAGGATAAAAAATCAAAAGCAAAGAAAACGAAAAAATTAAAAGATATATGGGATACTATAACCTATGATGATGAATATAAACGAATGCCTTACCGAGAAAGGAAACAATATGGTAGAGATGAGTTCTATAAATGGTGCGAGGAGCAGTTTAGAATAGAGGGCAATACAAAAACAGGAAAACTAATGGTAGGTGTGAGTAATAAGGAGCAGGAGGAAAATGGTTGTATGATAAATCAAAATGGAGATGAGGTAGATAGTGATAGTGATTAAATTACAGAATATTAATATGTATATTATTTTTTTCTAATATACATATATAGAGATGAGTTTAGCGAAACCTGAATTGGAACGCCAAGAGACGGAGGTTATTGAACCTCCAACCCAAGAAGAGTTAGATATGCTGGATATGAAGGAGAAGGCGATGAAGTGTAAGATAATTGCTTTAGAGAGTTTAGGACACAATCCCCTAACCAATCCTACGAATATGAATAAGCGAGACAAGAAGAAAGTGTTAGATGTGATGACGAAGTGGTTTCATACTGAAAGTGAAGAGCATATACAAGAAGAGTTTAATGATATTGTATGTAATAAAATACTTAATGAGAAGGACGATTTTACCAAGTTGGGTGTTGAATGTGGTAGAATAGGGCAACCGACGCTCCCACCTGATATGAAAGTGGTTGATATTGCTGGGAATATCGTAGATGTTGAGGAAATCAATAAAGAAATAAGAGAAAATAACGACAAAATCCTACTTTCTACCCAACCTAATTAGGGTATGTTTTGCTAAAATCACTAATTATATATAGGAAATCATATTTCTATCTATAATTATTTTCTATCCATATTGTATAACTATGAGCGGACAACCGAACATAAACCCCAGCGATGCTATGAAGTTTAGGCAACAATACCTTTCCAGTTTAGACCTGCGAGTAAGGTTAGACGATGTTAATTTACAGGCGAACAAGGTGTATAAGCGAACAGGACAACTCCCAGTTGAACCAAGTGATTTTAGGACAATTGAGGAGAAATTGGCGGATACTGAACGCCTCAAAATAGAAGTTCGGTCAAAGTTAAGTGAGATTACCGATGGAAAAGAGGCGAACAAAATAGCACAAGAACTCACACCTAAACAGGCAGTATTTTATTTACAGATGAGCGAAGCAATCAATAAGGAAATTAAACCAAAGTATAGATTGGGTATATATGCGGAGATATTCCTGCCCTTTTTACAAGAATATATGAATACACAAGCGAATATTAATGGTATTAAAACAGGATTACAACAGACCAGCGGAAAAGGAGTAGAATTAAACAGAATAGATATTTTAAAATCATTCTATACAGGTGGAGAATTACAGGAATGGGGTAAGCGTTATTCTCCTGCTCTCTCTAATATGGGAATAGATAAGCGGTTAGTTGGTAGATTAACCCAACAGATAAACAATATTGGGCGTTTAACAGATGGACTATTGGGTGCGATTACCGATTTAAGTGATACATATACTATTGATGCTGATAAACAGAATGAAGCATACAAGTTGATTAATGATATTATCCAAGAGTTTCCTACCAAAGTCCAACTAAATAGATGGGGTGATAAATCGTTTATGTATGCGAGAGCGAATGATAAACAAGGACTTACGAGACATATAGAGGAAGGTATATCTCTTTTTGAACTACAACCTGAAAGAGTAATAATGACTGAAGAGTTGGGAAAAATATTGAGTGGTCTTCCCACAAAACCTCCTGCTAATTTAGTGCCTGGAAAAGCAGGGTCAGCAAAGAGTTTAGATAGAGGTGATGAACCTGACCCACAGACATTCGCAGATTTCAGCAAGACAGACCTAATTAAGTGGGCGAGAAGTGCTGGTATTAGAATATCCGCCAAGTTAGAAAAAGGGAACAAGGCAACTCTTATGGATTATCTAACGAGGGTATGGTCTCCTGAAATGATGAAAGATGAAGAAGAGGGAGATTTCATACCTGGAGGAACAAGTGCCGAAAGTGGTAGAACTGATGGCGATATGTCTTCCCTATCTGCTGGTAAAGGTATGCGAGGACGAGGTGTAAATAGAATTATGAAACCTAAACAAGTGAAACCTGCTGTAGATTGGTATGGAGGTATTAATCCTACACCCAAGTTCGTCCCCTTTGGTAAGTATATAATTAATAAACATCGGTTAGAAAATAATGTAATTGCTGTAAAAAGACCTGCTGGTTCAAGCATTAAAGAGTTTCCAAGTGAGCGAGTTTCTCGTAGGTTGGGTGGTATTATTAGAGGTCTTACCAATAATGAAATGCCTGATTTTGATGATTTAAATGATTTAGATGATAGTGAAAAGGTATATCTCAATAAATTAGCAGAGAAGACCAACCTGAAGGATAGATTGATATTACCTGCCCCAAAGAAGAGCGATATTGATAAAGAGGTTGATGATTTTGAGATAATGAAGGGAGAGATTATGAGTGGGAATGATAATAAGGATTTAGTGAGAAAGTTTAAATCAACTCTATTAAAATTGAGTAATAAAGGAGTTATTCCCAAAAGTCAAGTCAAGGAATTACTTTTAGAATTAACCGAAATGGGATTTTAAATATCTCTGTATTATATATAATGAATAGCGGATACTTTCCTGTAGTTGTTGCTCCTGGAGTGCGACCTCAAACAAGCGATTTACAAGCACCATTTTTCTTTGGCGGTAGTCAAATCCCACATACAATTATGAGTGGAGGAGCAATATATAATCCAACTGGCGACCCTGCTATTACCAAGAAAAATAAAGAGATTGGCGAGAGAATGAGAGGATTTAGAAAAGGTATGAAATCCCTGACGATGCCGAAAGATATGGATTTTACAACCAAAAAGGGCGATAAGGTGTTCCACCGAGACGGACATAATGTTAAACTTCCATATAGACCCTATAAAAAGATGGGGACAACTATGCGATATTAAGAAACATTTAGAAACTTATTGGAAAAAAATAATATCTTCTCTTAATATATAAGAATGCGAACTATCGTTTTAAACAGAAGCAATTTAGTTCAAGATGGCGATAATAACAAGATGATTTATCAATTTCCAGGGTCAGTAGAGTTCAAAGATAGTTTTGTTGCTCTGTCCCAAGTCAGTATGTATTATAGTTGGTTTAACATCAGTTCAAGATATAACAACAATATTATCCAATATGTATGGACTGACGCTACAACCACCACCACCTTTGATGTAGTTATACCTGATGGTCTTTATGAGGTCAGTAGATTAAATGAATTACTACAATTTTCTATGATACAGAACGGACATTACCTCATCAATAGTGCTAATGAAAATGTTTATTATTTAGAACTAATTGTAAATCCAAGCAGATACGCAGTTCAAATTAATACCTTTTTAGTTCCTACCTCTCTACCTACTGGTTTCAGCGAACCTGCGAGTTGGGTAGGTTATGCTCCTGCTACTTTCAATCCTCAAATTATTCTACCAGCAAAAGTGAATGAGATTTTAGGATATGATGTTAATTTTACGAGTAATGCGAATACTGGTAATGCTTATGTGCCTCCTGCGAATGATGCTTATGTAAGTAAATTAGCAAATGGAACAATCAGTTATATCTCTACATCTGCTCCTGATATACAACCTAATAGTTCTATTTTAGTATCGTTGAGTGGTATTGATAATAAGTATGCTAATCCTACATCTGTAATATATTCTATTGTGCCTTCTGTTGCTATTGGTGCTTTAATTAATGAAAAACCACCCCAATATGCCTGGAATAGATTACTACCTGGAACATATAATCAACTTCGTCTTACCATTTTAGGAACAAACCTCCAACCGATTAAAATTAACGACCCTGCTATGACTATTCTTTTAGTCATCAAGGATAAGGGAGAATAAACACTTTAGTAGTTTTTAATATTATAATTATTTTCTAATTATAATGTATAATATGAATAACGAGTTGAGAGAAACCGACTTAATGGATATGTATAACAAACTCCAACAAGAGCAGATGAAACTAATGACCGATTTAAAAAACGGACAGGAAGACGATAAGGAAACAACGAGACAGATTACCGAATTGAATAAATTAACATTAGGGATTATGCGGTTTAGGAACTTAAAGAAATCTATAGAAAAAAAGAAAGATGATTAGATATTAATTATCTCTGTATTATATATAATAATGGTAAGCAGAACGATTACTACTCACAGAGCATACATTCCTGGAATGAAGCACTTTGGTTTAGCAAGACATACAAGAGGTAAAATGGAAGGTAAAGGTATTGGTGCTGTTCTTTTAGACGGAGGTGTTGGTGGTGCTTCTTCTTATGATGGTGTAGATGACTATGTTAGAACAACTGGCGTAAGTTCGGTTAGAGGGTCAGGTTTAGGGAAATCTGTAAATAGTAAATTAGCAGGATTAAGTATCCAAAAACCACCGATGAAGAGAAAACCCCAAAATATCAATTTCTCTCTTTAAGAAGAATGTATTTAGTGATAATAGAAAATTAGAAAAATATTGATTAGACATTTAACCAATATTTTTTATATATACATATTATATAATGTGTGATAAACTCGTCTTTGACTTATCCCAAGAGGTAGAAGGTTCGCCTTCCGTTTTCGTTAAGAAGGACTGGTTGAATATTTTAGACAACCAAAACTCAAATTACAATTCCAATCAATCTGTAATTGATACTTCCCAACTTTCCAATAGTAATAAGTGGTTGAGTTATAGAGAGGCATACCTTTCTGTTCCTATGCTTCTTTCTGTTGCTACAACTAACCTCGCTACTGCTGGAGGTTTCGCCCCTGCTACTGATGGAACAAGTGCCGATTACTCACTCGGTCTTAAAAATTGGTTCGGTCAAATAATCCATTCCTTAACTTTAGATTATAATGGAACAACTATTATCCAACAAACGCCCTGGTGTAATATGTGGAATAGTTTTAAGTTAATGACTTCCCTTTCTCTCGGTGATGTTGAAACTCAAGGTGCTACAATTGGTTTCTTCCCTGATGACCCCCTTTCCTGGACTTTTATTGGTAGTGCTGGTGTTTCCACAGAGGGTAGTGGTGTCTGTAATAACACTAATCAACCTTCAACTGGTAATCTTACAATCTTCAATCGTTATAGACAAACCGAAGGTAATGATGGTTTCCTCAAACGCCAACGCTGTATCAACTACGACCCTGATGCTACTGCTGGTGTTAATGTTGGTGGTGCTGGTTTAAATACTTTTGGTTCTCTTATGTCCGCTTCTACTACTTCTCAAGTGTGGAAATCTTACATCTCCCAAAAGACGAATGGTGCGAACGCTGGTAATCAAGGTGTTTTTGCTATTTCTATTCAAGCAACAATCTACCTTAAGCATCTTCATTCCTTCTTTGCTATGTGTCCTCTTCTTAAGGGTGCTTATATGAAGATGACCCTAAATCTTAACAACACCTCCACATCTTTCACCGCTACTGATGATGGTGCTGGTAATAACACCGATATTACCCTCGTTGGAACTTCTAACGCTGTGGGTGGTGTATGCCCTCTTATGATTGCTTCAGGAAAGGCACTCAACGGAAGTAGCAAGGCAATTCTCGCTGGTTCTTATACCGCCAATCTTTCCGTTGGTGCTAAATGTTTAGACCCTACAATTTCCGCAAGTGTTAATGACGGACAGGTTGGACGCTCTATTTACCTATATGTTCCTTCATATACCTTCAACCCTGTTTTTGAGATGTCCTATCTCTCCTCACCAATTAAGTCAATCCAATATACCGACATATACCAATACCAAGTTCTCAAAGTTGGTGGAGCATCAGGACAGATTAATAACTTAATCACCAACGGAATTGCGAATATTAAGTCCATTCTCGTAATTCCATTCTTCTCTACTGGAACTGCTAATAGCGGTCTTCCTACTGGTATGCCTGTGTATCAATCTCCCTTTGACCCTGCTGGTTGCTGTGCTACTTCCCCTCTTACTGGTCTTACCAACTTTAATGTTGTTGTATCAGGACAGAACACAATTTACAACACACAACGCTACGCCTTTGAGGAGTTCAATAACCAGTTCTACGGAGTGAATGCCGTAAATGGTGGTATGACTGATGGTCTCACAAGTGGTCTAATTGATAGATTAGGTTTTGATATGGAATACTCTTACTACTATGTTGATTTATCAAGAATGCTCCCAGTTGAGGAAAGCGTCCCTAAATCCGTCCAACTCGTAGGACAAAACACCTCTCAAAAGGAGTTGGATTTTTGGGTCTTCATAGAATACGGAGTATCTGTGGATATTGACGCCCTAACTGGTGTCCGCACTTAATTATATAGTCAGTATATAGATGACGAGATTAGAAGTGGATTTAGAAATAATGTTTTTAAAGAAAAATAAAATAAAAAATAAAAAAGTATCTTTTAGAAAATGGTTATTCGTTTTTGATTATATAACAATCATCAAGTAATAATTAGATAATGTATTAAGAATATACCTTATCTAATACTTTAGCAAAAGTTATTATCTCTGCCTAATGTATAATATGACCCAATTGGAAATGAAAAGAGTGAGGTTTAGTGCCTCACCCAAGCAATTAAGTAGATTACGCAACGGACACAAAGTTCGTATTAAAGCACCCATATCAGGAAAAGGGTGTTATAGTTGTTATATTAGTGCTGGTAAGTTCAGTAATGTTAATAGACAGATAGGCAGAGGAAAAGGTGTAGAATTAGCATTAAACCCTGAAGAAATACTCGCCAATCAACAGGCGAGAGGTGGAATGGAAGGCGAGGGCATCTTTGACGATATAGGCAAGGCATTTAAAGCAACTGGTAAAATCATTAAACCTTATGCTAAACAGATTGCGAAAGGAGCATTACCAGCATTAAAACAGGGAGCAGAAAGTTTAATAGATATGGGAGCAGAATACGCACCCCAACTATTATCAGGTGCTTTATCCGCTGGTGCTATGGCGATAGGACAACCTGAATTAGTGCCTGGTGCGATGTGGGTAGGCGACCAAGCAGGAAAGGCATTAGGAAAAGCAGGTAAAAAGGCACTCAAAAAGGAACTCAATAAAGGAGTTGAGAAAGCAGACAGAGCATTAAGCGAAACTACCAAGAGAGGTAATACATCATCTAACCAGCGAAAATCTTTACCTAATACTATGGAAGGTCAGCAACTATACGACCGCAGTTTAGGACAGATGAATAATGCTTTAGGAACTAATATGGGATATATGGGACGAGCAGGTTTAGCAGGATTAGATTTCATTACTCTACAAGCATTAGCAGATGAAGCAAGACAAAAGCAGATGGGTAGAAGCACCGATATTGATGCTATAGACCGCTCCCAATTCTCTTCACAGATGGTAGGCAATAGAGGCGGAATGAACTGGGTAGGTGGAGCAGGTGAAGGATTATATGCTGGTAAAGGACGAGGTATATTCGCTGGTAAAGGATTTAGGGCAAGTGGGGGACAAGTTGGAGGAAAAGGAGCAAGAGTATTACCTCAAGCATTAACCTCTCAACCTTACTCTGCTAATTTCCAATTCCAACATACTCTTCCTCCTACTTTCCAACATTCATAAATATTTAGAAAGATTAATCCCTAAATTAATTTTCTCTGTATAGTATATAGAATGAGTTTAACGGATACGGCACTATACGAACTTTGTAAGCGAATGGATATACCCATAGCGGACATCTGCTTTAAGGACGACCTACCAAAGAAGTTGGAGATGAATAAAGCATACATCATTAATTTAGAAGATGAGTATGATGAGGACGGAAAAAGAAACAACGGAACTCACTGGACGGCACTACAGATAAATAAATATCCCAACGGAACTATTGAGGGCATATATTTTGACCCCTATGGTGTAGGGAAACCCCAAGATGTTAAAGATGCTGTTGTGAGAACTATTGGTAAGAATATTCCTGAAACAAAAAAAGATATTCAATCGCTCCTCAATAATGCCTGTGGGTGGTATTGTTGTGCCTTCCTTCACTTCATAAATAGTAGCGAATATCGCAGTAAAGATTTATATAGTGATGTGTCCCACTTTTTAGATATGTTTGATGACCTGAATACGAGTGTTGATTTTAAAAAGAATGAATATGTATTAAAACACTTCTTCCGCAGTAGCGACCCTGATAAGCGTAAGGCAATTGATATAGATTTAAACCCTATTGTTGAAAAAGACGATGGTAATAGAATGGACTTAACCAAAATACCTGTAGGTATGAAAGTGGTAGGGAAGTAGGAAACAGGTGCGGTAGTTGGGAAGATTTCCTAATAACAAAAATAGATTTTTTAATAGTTTAATAAATTATTAAAAAATAAATATAGAATATTTCTAAAACACCGCACCTGTTTCCTACCTTTCTACCTTTTTGATTTATTCTTTCTTTACATATGTTTTTAGCATTTCTTTACTGCTTCCCATATCCTCCATAGTATCGCTAATCGCCTTTTCCTTTTTGATAGTATCGCTAAACTTATCAGTAAGGTAAGTATGCCGAAGTTGATTAACACCAACCTTCTTCCCATCAAAGATTTTATTTAGGCGTTGGTTCAGTTTTACTGCCGATAGTTTATTCATATTAGCATCAAAGAAAAGATACTCTGTAGGATTAATCTTAATCCATTTTGCTATAATATTCTTTAGTTGAACTGGTATATCTACTACCTGTTTGCCGTAGGTTTTAGCGGTCTTATATGAATTAAAAATAAACTTATTCTTCTCCATATAGTTATGGGTATTGGTGTCTATACCCCTGATTTTGAAATCCACATAATCCTTACTTCTGCGAGGACTAATGAAAGTTCCTCCTAAAACACAGAGAATAATATAATTCTGTATCTCCTGTAAATCACTAATCGTTTTATTACTCTTCTTCATAATTGCCTCTGCGTTTTTGCGAAGGTTTGCTACAACCTTATTAACTGCGTCTTTATCAACCCAACTCGCCTCCTGTTTCTCGCTCTTCTCCTGCTTATTGATGTCCGCATTATAATCCCTCACATCTTTTAACATAAGGTCTCTGTATTGTTTCTTATCCGTTATAATTACTAAAGCAGAGAGAATAGTTTTCCTGCGATTGGGAGGGATTGCTTCTAAATACTTTAATACAGGAGCAGGACTATTAAATCGTTCTAAATCATAGTCCTCATCGCCATATACCTTCTTATACAGGTTCTTTAGGATACTTCCGTATGTGGTTAAGGAGGATTTTGAGAGTGTTGGACGCTTTTTAGAGATGTATTCTTTAATGTTTTCCATATCTATAGATTAAGCACAGATAATAATTATATAGATTTTATTTAATTATTTATATTAAGTTTGGATTATATAATATTTTTATATCAGCATATTATATAAATGAGTGAGTTTAGGAGTTTTAAGAATGACCTTAAGTTTGGATTAGAGAAAGAGTTAGAAGTAGTTGATATGCTACAACTTAACTGGGAAGATGAAGCGGATATTAGAAATACAAAAGACATTTATGGTGATGACTATTACATATATGATTTTGAGGCGAATAGTGGAACGAGTTGGGAACTGAAATCTCGCAGATGTAATAAGCACACATACCCCACTACAATTGTTCCTGTATCTAAAGTCAGGCAGACAGATAAAAAACAGGTGTTCGTATTTAACTTTAAAGATGCCTGTTGTTCGCTGGATTATGATAAGGAGTTATGGGATACATTTGTTATAGCAGATGTAATGACTTATAGATATGGAAAGGTAGATAAACCTAAACCGCATTATCATATCCCTATTGGTAAATTAACAGACCTACTTAAGGTAATGAAGTTCCCCTCTGTTGAAACATTTATTACACATAAGGAACTCCCTTCTATACCACTATACGAATGTTAATAGATTATATATGATATAACCATATAAAGAATGATTACTATATATAAGTATAAGATGGTAAAAGTTGGAACTATATTAACTGGTATGGGACAGCGTAAATGCGATGACCTTTTATTTATCATAGTGAGTATAAGCGAAGATGAGGGTTATGCGTTGATGATGGGAATTGGTTATAATATGCTACTCGCCATTTGTGTAGATAAAATTAAATATAATTGTTTTAAGATTGAGGACGCACATACAGGGGATATGGGGGATTTTTTTATTGGTGGTAGTGGTGGTAGTGCTAAAAGGGAAAAAAATGAAAAGAGGTTTATTAAAGAAGAATTATAGACGAATATTAGACGAATGTTAAGGGTTTATACTATATTATACGATAATTACTATTAATTATCATATAATACTATGAAATACCATATAAAGAGTTAATTAAATTAATTTAATTACTCCTTTATACACTTTAATACAATACTTTATCTTAATAATCGTATAATATACATCATTATATAGTATATGATTAACTTTCGGTTAATGTATATAACCTCTCAATAAGGGTGGAAGGTATTGTTGAGCGTCCTTTCGCTTTTTTATTACCATAACTGAAGTAGTATCTTTTCTTTCTCCCACTTTTATCAGTCCAATACTTATATGTGTCCTCCGCCATTACTGGTGATGTTTCCTTCCATAGTTTTTTGTTAGACCATATATGGGTTGGTTTGGGATAGTCCCAACCATAGTTTCCGTAATATACCTGTGTGTTATGGTGTTCGTTAATAAAGATAAACTCTTTTAATGGTGGGTAATGTATCATAAGACCTTTTGGATTTTCTATAAACCAACTCGCAGGGTTAAAGTAGTTAATAATATCTATACATTTATCAACGCATCTATTACCTATTACCGCCTGTCTTTGGTATTCATTTTCTTTCCCATAAGGTTCTGCTACTGACCTATACTTACCTGATGTAGCAATACTGAATGTGGAGCAATCAGGACTACACCATATAGCATCATATCTATTTACAGGTATGGTTTCATAATCCCATTCTAATATATCCTCACATATAGTAGGTTTGAACTTTGGGTTAATATCTAAACTATCAACTTCCCACCCCTTTTCTTGGAATACTTTTCCAACCGATTTCGTCCCACAGAATAATTCTAATAACCTCATATATTATAATTAGATTTTAATTATAAGATATATAACCTCCTATTTACTTTTTGCGTTCTGCCGATGCTCTTGATAGTGCCTCTTTATAAGAACAACCATCTCGCTTTTGAACTGCCTTAACTGCGTCAATCCAACTGGAAGAACGCTTTTTAACACCTACTCCACTCATCTTAACCAATTCGTCTCCTGCTTTTCCACCAGCATAACCAGCAACTAATCCTGTGCCTGGTCCTGCGAGAGACCCTAAAGCACCAGTTAAAGCACCTGTAAGAACAGGGACACCTTCTCTAAATGCTTGTCGTCCTACCTTTTCCATAACACCTCCTTTGCTAAATGCTTTATCTACTCCTGCTTGTAGTTTGCCTTTCTTACTGAACTCCTTTGCGATAGGTTTAATGACTGCCTTGTTAATAGTGCGTCCTGCTTTGCGAAACCAACGCCCAGCAGATTTAAAGATATTACCTCCCTCAATTTCATCAATAAGAGAATGGTGAAATGGGAGAGCAACTGCTCCTCCAGGTAGAGATATAGCACCACCTTCCATACCACATTTAGGGCAACCCTGTCCTGCGGAAAATCCTTCACCAGCATACATACCATCTCCACCAGCAGAAAATCCTTCACCAGCATACATACCTTCACCACCAACACCGCTTAAGAATATACCCTCGCCATCAGTTTCCATCGCCAACTTCTTCATCTGCTTTTTAGTCAGTTTCTTAACCATCTTTATACTATTGGTGGAGATTTTATTTTTCTTTGGAAGTAATACATTTAAGTAAAATCTTGCCCTTTTAATAGTAGTTTTATTGTATTTCTCTTTATTTTCTATAAGCATTTTTGCGAATTGTTCTAAATCTTTTATGGGAGATTTCTTATGTTTCTTTCTAAATCTATTGAACTGCTCTGTAAAACTTCCCCATTTAATATCATCAAAGTCAATATCATCTTCTTTAAAACCTGTTCCTTCCATACTTTCATCATCACTACTAAATCCATTTCCACCAATATCCATACCATCAAAATCACCATCTAAATCACTCAACTCGCCATCAGTCGCTCCGTCATCATTAAAGTAATTCATAATATCATCAAAACGCCTCATCATTACTCTTACTGGTGCTTGTGGTATTCCTTCTAAATAACTCTCTAATGACCTTCTTAATGAGGTTTGACTTACTCCATCACTATTAGCATTAATTATAGTCATAAGTCCGCTATAAGTTCCACCTCTTCGTATAGCATCTTCAATAACGCTTATTTGATGGGGAGATACTCTTGGTGATTGAGGAGGTGTTGATAATCCGTCAGTAATCATACCTCCTTTCATACCTTTATCTCTAATTTGCTTAAAATAATGTTCCTGTAATTTACTCAATTTATTTAACTTCAGTTTAGAGTTCATTTTTTTATTTCTTAATGCCTCTACTTCTCCGTTGTATTGTTGGTGTATATCTCCGCCTTCCATAAATACATCTGCTCTTGCTCCAATATCGGTTAGAGTATTACTCAACTTTCTCAATCCTGATAGGTTCTTGAATAGGTATTTAGTATCTTGCTTGATAAATTGTAGGTCATTAGGTTCTCCCATATCGTTTGCTCTTAATACAGATGAAAGGAAGTCCTGGCAGTTATTATCTTTCGCACTATATCCATAGAACCCTTTATCACCCATAAATGCTTTGGTTTTTTCTAAAATAGAATTAAGTGTAAGACCATTAGGCATATTTTTAATGCCCTCTATTTCAGTATGAGGTTTTGCTGGTTGTTCCAACCTTACATTAATTCTCGCTTCTTTTTCCAATTGTATTTTCTTACCATTAGAGAGAGTAAATACCATAAATAAATGGAATAGTTCATCAAAATCCCTTTCTTTCTGTCTTTCGCCGAACTTACCTCCACTAAAAAA
>TARA_R110002167_G_scaffold71124_1_pt1 | contig 20220 bp, 41 predicted proteins | sample TARA_R110002167 | Tara Oceans TARA_R110002167 (sample SAMEA4398238) | marine metagenome | biome: Polar Biome; feature: [MES] marine water layer (ENVO:01000295) within the mesopelagic zone...; material: water (ENVO:00002006), including particulate matter (ENVO:01000060) such as......
CTGCTTCATCTTTTACTATTTTACCGATAGTAATGTGCATCGTATTACATAAATAAATTCTATCTCCTACAATAGATTGTACAGGTATGCTTAAATCAATACCACTTATTATATCTCTTACTATGTCTATTAAATTACTATCCATTTTTTAGTATATACTTGCAAAGTTTAATGTTATTCCCTTATATTCCGGGTAATTTATTTTATCAAATACTCTCATATAGTACTGTATAGTATCAAATGTTTCAATTCCTTGATTGTATCTTGATGTTACATCGTGAGTTATAGCACTTACATACTCTGAATTTTCCCCTAAAACTCTTTCAAGTCCAACGGTTGTAACACGAGTAGGCATATCCCTAACAAACAGATAATAAACCATATCCTTTAACATTTCTTTTATTCCTTCTGACTGTATTAAAACAGTATCATTTTGATACACAAAAGGATTATACACTACTGCAAAACGAGTAGCAGTTGGAACACCCACAACAGGAGCATTCCAATCTGCAATAAATAAATCATATAATTCTTTACCAAATAATTGTGGTAAGTATTCACTTTCGACTGCATCAATATATTCTCCCAAATCAGTTTCCTGAATAGGATTTAATGCAATCTTAGTTCTGCCATACTGAAAATCACTTATGCTTAAAATTATACCCATTTCCTTAACTCTTTTTAATGTTTACTTATAAGTTACTGCCTTACTCTTTACACACGCTTCAGCAGTTGTCTTGTGCATTACAAGAACATCTCCTTTTTTATATGTACCGAATTTAGCTAATGCCACAACAACTTCTACTGTTCCGTTTTCAGACACCTTTGCAGTTCTTTTTACTTCAGATACCTTTTTATTAGATACTGAAGCAGTAGATATTGTTGCTACGCTTGATGCTTTTTCTGTGTTCTTCTTTTTCATAGTGATTAAACTTTAGTTATTGCAGTTTTAATTGTTGCAATATCATCATATATAAACGCTTGTTCATCTAATTTTTTCACGTATGCGTGGAATCTTGATTCTCCTACAATAGTAAATTTGTTAGTGATAAATTGGTCATTTATAAATCCTATTCTTACAGTATATCCAACGTAGTTAGAAACATTGTATTTAGACATATCTGCTACAAATATTTTTCCTGCAGGAATATCTTCCATAGGAATAATTGAAACACCACCAATAACAACTCTATTCATTAATGAAGCCATTGGATATAATGGTAAACCGTTTAAATCTTTTGCTGAAACTAATTCAGTATAAAAATCTACAGGATTAATCATTACTACATTTGCCATATAGTTCATTTCATCTTGGTAATTATGAGTAGTGTATATATCAGTAATACAAGCATTCACAACATCCATAAAGTTAGTATTCGTTACTGCTAATGCCATTCCACCTGCTACGAAAGTACGACCGTAAACAGTTGCTCCTTTACATTGAGGTGCTACACCTGTACCGAATAATAAACCATTCTGTCTTTTCAAATCGTGTTTTGCTCTTAAAAAGTTAGTAGCAATAGATTGTAAATTTGGAATGTCTTTTACTGATTCTTCAGTTAAGATTTCGTGTGCTGCGATTTTGCAAGGCTCTGCGTATCTTGTTTCTACTTTGAAATCAATTTGTGGCTTACTTGCTCCTTCAGCTACAAAAGTATAATCTCCATCTTTTGGAGTAGTTTCAGTATAAGCATAAACTGCTTGATTAGTGTTAAATAAATTAACAATAGAATCAACAACTACACTTCTGAAGTTTACATTTGAAGGTGGTGCAGTTTGCACTCCCATTAATGCAGGTATTCCATCAGGATTAGTAGCTGAACCTGTAGTTAAATCTCCTACTGCCTTAACTTCCATTTCAACAAAACCGTGTCCTGCATTTTTGATAGCAGTAATCTTGTCAATGTTATCAGCAATAAATGCCTTAACTTGAGAAGTAGCGTTTTGAACAAATCCTTGTCCTCCACCTTTCATATTATCTAACAATTTTGTAATTGCTAAACCTTGCTTTGAAACTGCTTCAGTTAATGCTTTGTTTTCACGAGAACGAACTGTTTCCAATTCTTTTTTCATTTCAGTAATTTCTTCCTTAGAAACTTTTGAATTTACATCTTCTTCAATAGATTTGATGTAGGCTTCTTGCCCTTGTGCGTGGTCTTTTAAAAGTGCCACTTTTTCTTCTGCTGACTTTGCTTCAAATACTTCATTTGAGATACCTTTGTTCTCAATAAATAATGCAAATGTCATAAATTTTAATTCTTTCATTTTAAATTTTTTTATGATTAATAATAATGGATTGAACTTATGCCCTTCTCCTTTGTTTCATTTTGAGTGTCTTTCAACGGCTCGTTGTTTTGAGTGCTTTTAAACGGCTCAATATCTTCTGTGGGTATAGTAGGTGTTAATTCATTAGAACCTTCTAAAACTGCACTTATTTCAATTAATTTGGCTTCTTTAACTGCCCAAAAGAATCCTTGTTCTTCTGCCTTAGCTTTATTACCTAATTTTTCTATGGTATTATTCCAAACTTTAAACTCATCTTCATATTCTGAATCGTTTATAGCTAAGTCCATTTTCACATAATACATTCCAACTGAATGTTGGTCAATACTTCCTGTTTTATATTCATTAAAAATCTGACTATTCATAGACTTTTTGATATTTGAATCCATCATTAAAGCAATAGTACTTCCTGCTTTATCTACTCCTAAATCTGACCATTTAATTTCTTGCTCATATACTTTTGTAGGTGTACCAACCTTAGCAGTTAATTTATATTCGTGGTCGTGTAAATGCCATACTTTTCCTGCTCTTTCGCTTAATGATTTACCAAAGGTGCTACCAATATGAACATCTCCGTGAGAATCTAACCAATTATAAGTATTCCCAACTATTGTTCTTTTAATTAAGCTATCTGTATCACTTTCCGTTGAAGTGCTAAGTGCTTTAACTAATGCCATCTTTGGTGCAACTAAGTCAGGAGTACTTACATAGGTTTTTTTAGATGCTTTTTTCATATCTAAAATATCACTTTTATTCAAATGTAAATATTCAAATAAATCTTTTTTTGTTGCAAATTGTTTTCCTTCTAAATTCATTTCTTTACAGGTGTTTTATTTTTGATAATATTTTAATTTATATTGATTATAAAAGTATTCTATATTTGACACATTTTCATTAATTTTATGATTCCATTTAGAAATCAAATCAGATGAACTTTCATATATAGGCATCCCTTCCCAATTTTTCATTTTTTCCTTAGTATCATTTATTGACTTATTTAAAGATTCAATTTCGTTAATACAGTATTGTATATCCAATAATGAATTGTCCATAGCTTTATTGTACTTTATCTTTTTGATTGTTATCTCATTCCATACGCCATTATCCATTTCAGATGATTTTATATCCAAAACTGCGTTTGTTTTTAGAGTGAATGCACCTAAAAACTTTTTCATAGTTCTTAATTCTTGCTTTGTAATTGCTTCACCCCAATCATCTACCTTATATGTTATGTTCATTTCTTTACAGGTATTTTATTCTTGATAATATTCTCCTTAAACTGCTTAATCTTTAATATTTCCTTTTCTGTTAATTTAGTTTTCATTGATTTCAATTTTTGGATTTACGTTTGTTTGCCCTGTTAATTCTTCGCCATTTTCTTCCAATTCATCTAAACCAACTAACTCCCTAACCTCATCTCTTGTCATACTTTCCATAATCTTAGTAGAAACATTTGTTTGAGAATTGTTTAAAGCCTGTGCAACCTCATTAGTTGAAGCCTTAATTTCTTCAATAGAAGTTAAATCTACCTGTATTTTTTCATCTACACCTAATTGATACGATAGCCATTTAGATAATTCCTTATCAACCTTATTCGCCAAAGGAATATAAACATCAGTATAAGCCGTTCTTTTTGCCGTTTCTACGTTATTATAAGTACTGCTTTGAGTATCATTAAACAATACACTCGGCATTCCATATACACCACATAATAATCTTAATGAAGATAATATACCATCAAGTAATTTTAAATCAGTAGGAGACATTCCTGTTTGTAAATATCTTAATCTACTTGTACTAACATTTATTTTATTATAATTTTCTGCACCTGAAGCAGTTTTGTCAAATTGGTTTTGAAGTTTTGCTCTTTCAGGCTCAAGCATTGGCGTATCTGAATCTGTTGTCAAAATTCCTATTATCCCCCTGCTTTTAAAAATTGAAGCATCTGCCTTTAACTTTTCCATTGATGACATTACAACTATCCAAGCAGATTGAAGTGGTGACAAGCCATATTTAGTACCAATTCCATCTACATTTACTACATTTGAAGTCTTAATATGTAGAATATCTTCAATATCGTAATTGACTATATTACCATTTGGCAAAGTATATTGATAATTCAAGAGTAAATTAGTTGTTTCACTTGCTTGTATTTCTACTCTTTGTGTCATTAAAATTTCTAACTCAACTCCAAGTCCACCTTCCCCTCTTATTATTCTGATAAAAGCATTTCCTGTAAGAAGTAAAAATTCGTTTATTTTTTCCCTGAACTCAATTTCATCATCATCTTCATTTGGTCTTTTAAGTAAATCTAATATTACAGAATTTCTATCCTCTGAATCATCTTCATTAAACATTACTCTTTTGATTGATGCACTTGAAAAAGCTATCTTTTTGACAATCATATAAACCAAAGGATTTTCTCCATAGGCTTTAGTAAATTTTGAGAATCCTGCACCTGTTCCCAACCAATAGGAAAAAAAAGAATCCATTAAATTTAATCCATCACTTGCAAATGTTTCAGGTGCATTTCTTATTACACTCTTTGATGTCAGCGAGTTTAAGGCTCTTTTGACTATGTTTTCAATCATATTTTTCGGTAAGTTTACTTAAATTTCTACAAATATAAAAATAAATATTGACAAATATTAGGTTTTTAACTATAAAAATGTTATAAGAGGATATCTAATTGCATCACAAGCGTGATTATGTTTGTCCAAAGGTATGTCCAATATAGTTTCTGTTCTATCATCAACCTTAAATTTATAATTATTAAATTCGTTGATAACATTTTGGCTATCAATTTGAACGTGCAGATTGTATTGATTTACCTTTCTAATTCCATCTAAAATTGAACCTGAACCTTTTTTAGTTTTCATAGCAGGTAAACCTGCCTTCTGTAGAGTTATAATTGAACGAGGTTCTGAAGTATCACAAACTATATAAGTTTCTTGTTTGGCTAACAATGGCTCTGCTTTTAAAATATTTATTACATCTTGAAAATTATCAATTTCACTGCCATAAATAATCTCTCTTATATATAAATCATTATCTGAAATAGTTAATTTAATACAAGCAAAAGGGTCATTAAATCCCCAATCTAATCCATAAAAACAATAGTCATATCCTTCAGGCTCATTTTCGTAAGTGTCCCATTTATGAAATATTATTTCTTTCCCTTTGTAAACTTCTCCTTTACCATATATTGTCCACTTTCTTTCATCTGTTGTGCCTTGTGAATCATTATACTCTGTTGGAGCATAAGATTCTATTTTATGTATTTGTGGTTCAGTTAAAAAAGGATTATCCAAATAAGATGAACGAAATTCTGTTACATTATCTCTTTGATTTAATTTATAAACGTATGAATCAGGTTCAGAAGGATTGCAATCTAACAACCAAAACTCTCTGCATCTCTGTTCAAGATTATCAAATGTTATCTTTGGAATATTGATTGCTTCATTGATGAAAAAAATATCACAAGCCAAACCGTGAACTCTCATTGCATCATCTTTCATACCAATAAAAATGATAGTATTACCATTAAATCTGACTGACATTTCCTGCTTATTGAAGTGCATAGTTGGAAACATTTTAGGCATACCATTATACCCATAGCAAAGTGCTTTAAAATCTTTTAAAATTGTTCTCCTAAGATTTACTAAACTATCTCTACCAATTATAATTTCTTTACCTGTATTCTGCATACAATAAAGTAATATCCATTGTAAAGCAGAAACAGTCTTTGATGACCTTGTTCCACCTACTAAAACTACACCACGAGAATCATTATTATATGCTTCATCTATTCTCGCTAAATTAATCGTTCCCTCTATCTGCATTCTTTGGCATTATGATTTTCACTTCAACAGGTTCTCTGTCTGAAATATGCTCTGTTTGAATCCTTTCCATATAACCTCTATGCTTACCTTTTGTCTTTAAGTAGAAAATAGTGGCTACTGTATTTCCGTTTCCTATTTGCTTATATAATTGGCTCTCTGCGAAGTCTATCGCTATATTCTGAATATCATCTACATCCTGTGCAAACTTTACATCAGTTTTCAACCATTCATAAAATTGAGTTCTACCAATTCCCACTTTCATACAAGCAGTAGTAACTACACCCAAAGATTTTTCTAATGCTTGAATAACTGCCTTTTTATGTTGTTCGGTCTTGTTCATTTCTTTTTACTTTTTTTTTTAAATTGTTTCCAATCTACTAAATGATGATGTCTTCCAAATCTTATTACTGTTTTTGCGTATTGTGGCCATTGCGCTTCTAATGTTTTTGCTTTTAACAAATTTTTTATTGGTGCATTTCCTTTATATAATTCTGTTTGATTCCCACCTTTCATTTTTGACACAGTACTTACCTTATCAGCCATATAATAAATACAACTTGCAGTAGTTCCACCGTTATGAAGGACTTGCAAACATAAATCTACATCTTCGTTATATTTTAATCTCCAACGATATGGTAGTTTGTTTTTTATTAACATAGCTGAATATACGTGACAATTAAATTTAAAAGGTTTTTTTGGTGGCTTAACTACAAAATTAGGCTCTTCAAATCCCAATATATCAATTTTATGTTTTATCGTTAAAATCTCTACAAATTTCAGCGCAACATCTATGTCATTCCATTTTCTACGCTTCCCATTAACCCATTTAGTCCAATTAGTAATATTATCATCAAATAACCAATGATATTCAAATCCATTTTTTTTTGAATGTTCCCAACAAAAATTACGAGCAGGATAACTTCCTACACCAAGATTTGAAAATGGCAGTTTTAAAACATTTTTTTCTCCAAGAGCATTAACATAATCTTCATACTCTTGTGGTTCTACGGCTATATAAAAATCAAGACCTTCTCTTATGAAGTTTTTAGCAGTTAATGGATTATATGCTCTGCCTTTTGATATTATATAGATAGGAAAATTTGCCATTAATTAAAATTTTTCTCTTGTTGTCATATTAACTTGCCAAGCCATACTCCTTTTTTTATACTCAATTTCTTTTGATTTTAAATAGCTTTCTGCTTCTTCTTGACCTTCAAATATAAAAACAACTCTTTGCAAACCTGAAGCATTTCCAATAGGGTTAAAATCTTCTGTTAAATCTAAATCAGTCTCCATTAAGTCCTCTATGTCTGTTGATTGAATCCAAACATCCATTCCCCATTCTTCTATTTTTTCAGTATTCCATTCACTACCAAGCAATTCCCATTCCCATTCCCCAAAACCTACATTATCCTTTATTAAAAACTCTTTCTTTTGTTCTACGGTTAAATTACTTGCTATTATTACAGGTATGTCTTTAATTCCTGCCACTTTACAGGCACGATACCTCATATTCCCACCCAATACAACCATACCTTCATCAACTACGATAGGTCTTATGCTTAACATTTCAGGAAAGGCTTTTATTGATTTTACTAATTTATTAAATTTGTTATCTTTTATGAATCGTGGATTCTTTGGTAAACCTTCAACTTGACCTGTATTTAGTAATATTTTATTTATATCAACTACTTCAATTTTGGTGTTCTTTCTCATTTGTTTTATGGTTTGTTTATTTAATTTATTGTTAATATTATTTATTTATTTCAATTCTCCAATCGCTTCCTAATATTTTTTTAACTTCTTTTTCGAGTAAGCAGTCAGTTTTTATTAATTCCCAAAAATCATTACTGACCATACCTGAATTAGAAAAAGCAGATTCAAAAAAATGCTGAACAATGTATGATTCTTCAAGAATTGATTTAATTGTAGGTAATTTATGACCATACAGTACAACCTCTCCATTTAATCTCGTAGGACTTTCTAAACTATAGCACTTGTCTTTTCGTAGCCAAGCAGGTACAGGACAACATTTTATTGGAGGAAAAACAATACCTTTTGTGTCTATTTCAATAATCTTTTTTATAGTCCATAATATATAATTCCAATCATTTGGCTCACTCAATAAATTTTTCATAATTTTATGAGACAAACTTTCTATATGTTTTGAAGTTTCATTACTTACCTTTAATGGGAATGCACATAATGCCTTTCCATCCCAACTATTATCGTGAACTTTTAAAGGAGGGTGCGACTTTCCCCATTTTGGAGCAAAACCTCCTGTCATTTTCGCAGGCATACTACTATAAAAGCTATCTACATTAGGGAACTTTCTTAATACTACTGCATCCATATCAATAACTATTCCATTTAGAGCAGAAGCGACCTTTAATCTAACTGCATCTGATATATGAGCAATACTGTGTCCTTTTTTAAGTGCTTTAAATGCTACGTGATTTGGAAGGATATCATTTGCATCCATTAATGTAATACCTTTAGGCACTTTGGATTCTTTTATATTATGATAAGTATAAAGATATACCTCATTTTTAATTTTCGTATGAGATAATAATGTTAATGTATGGAAAGGAGATAATTTTATTGGTTTTTCAATCCAATCTCTTAATGATTTGTCATTATCCGTATAGGTTGTCCAAAATAATATATGCTTATGTTCCATTTTTTTAATATTCTAAGTCCTTAACATTATCAATTTTTTTAGCATTAAACCAAACCGACTTTGTTTTTGGTGTAATTTTTTGCCCTATTAGCTTTTCAAATGAATCTCTGTCTGCACTACTTGAAAAATACACAATTAATTCGCCACTTTCCGATAGTTCCTCTTTCTCAAATTCAGGTATGCTCTCAAATTCCAAGTCTGAATAATCCTTAATGCTTACATTTGAGACATCAAGTCCCCAATCTATAATTTCATCAACTTCCCATTTGTTTGCCAAAACATCCCAATCCCATTCTCCAAATCCAACATTATCTTTTATCAAAAACTGTTTAGTTTCTTCTAATGTTAAGTCCTTAGCAATAATTATAGGTATATTTTTCAATCCTACAGATAGACAAGCACGATACCTCATATTGCCACCTAAAATAACCATATCCTCATTTACAACTATTGGTCTAATATTAAGCATTTCAGGAAAGGCTTTTATTGATTCAACTAACTTCTTGAACTTGGCATCTTTTATAAATCTTGGATTTTGAGGTAATCCTTCAATTTGCCCTGTATTTAATGATATTTTCTTAATTCCAACTATTTCAATTTTGGTATTTTTTGTCATTTGTTTGTTATTTTAAATTTTATATAATTATTTTTTTAATATCCAAATATCCATTTAATTAAGTATCTTAAAAAGACAACTGTCAATACTCTTGTCAAAGCAAACATTACCGATTGATTATTTAGCCAATCATCTAACTTTTTATGTTCTGCTTGTGGCATTAAAGTAAATACTATCCTATCTGCTACCCATAATAAATATGCAAATGGTAGCATCGACAATCCTAATAATATTGATAAATTTTTTTTTGTTTTATTTTTCATTTTTGTTTTTTTAAATGTTAAAAGTGTTTTAAAACAGGAAGGGAACAACCCCCTCCTGCCAAACAAACAAAAACATAATTCAGAATGAACTACATTAAGAACTGTAAAGCTACACTTTTTTTTTAATTAAATTGCAACTATGTTTATTTTGTATGAGTTTTTACTATTTCATAGCTACCTGCTTCATTAAAATTATCCATCCACATATCCATTATATCTGAAGCAAATTCTTTATCTAACTTAAAAGCATCCATCAAAAATGGTCTTGCTCCAAACATATTAATTTCTCCAACCCTTCTTAATTCATTTAAGTATTTCAAGTATTTTCTTTCCGATACTGTTGTTTTTTTTAATCTCATAATTTTTAGTTTTATTTTTCTTTTGTCCACTTTTTACTTATTTGTTTAGTTAATTCATTTTTATAATCCTTAATTTTTTCTAAATCTAATTCATCTTGTCCTTTGTTTCTCAATTGATATTTTAGAATGTTTCCTTTTAAAAATCCTATATACTCGTTTTTTGATAAACATTTTTTAAGTAAATCTAATGTTTCAAAGTTCTCCCAAATTTGATAATGTTTCTTTTTCATAACCGTTTATTAATCAATTTTTAATACCCATTTAAAAGCCTTTAATTGACATTTTAAATTAAGTAATGTTATCTTATCTTTTTCAGATTTTACATTTTCTGTTTTTTGAATTACTTCTTCAAATATTTCAATCATATTTTTTATTTCGTTTTTACTTCTCATAGCCGTTTATTTTTTATTCGCTTATACTTTACTATCTTTATCATAAAACATTCTTAAATAAGCTGAATTGTATCTTTATCTTTAATTTATCATTATTTAATAAATGATTCAATAATTTCTTTTGACTTAATTGTTGTTTCATCTGTATTTATACCTAATTCAGAAAAAAATGAACCAAATCCTGTTTCTATTTCATAAGCGATTTCAAGTGTTCTTATTTCTTGTTCAGAAAATCTCATATTAAATCCTTTAAAAATTTTTAATGAAGATTTCAATTTACCTTCTTTATACAATCTTATTGCTTTTGATGTTTTAGTTTCCATATCTTAATTATTTAGTTTTTTTTAATAGGGTGTTTTCACACCCATTTTGATTTTAATAATTTTTTGCTATATCGTATTATGTTAAACTATTTTTAAATGTTTTCTAAACAAGTTTGATGCGTGTCTCTCAGTTTTAACATCTAAAGACATTACCCATTTAGGTACTACTAATTGAATAGTAGATTTTCCATACATTTTCCTTAAATATTCACTTTTTAAACCTTCTACGGTAATTTCGTAGCCAACGTATTTTGAATTTTCTACCTCTTTCATATTTTCAATGTTATGCTCCCAATAAGAAAAAACAGCCATATACATTCCTTCTATGTCGGCATATTGGGCGTAACTTCCCAATCTATCGAAACACTTATCCATTATCCCTTTCTTAGTGATATAACCACTATTCTCATTCCATTCTTCTTTTAAATACTGTCTTACTTTCATAATTTGTTTTTTTGTTTGTTAATTAATTATTTAGTTTGTTTATGGATAACGACTTGCGATTCTGTAATACTGTTAATTGCTTTTCTAATGTGTTTCCACTTTGATAGACTTGCAAGTGCTTCTTTATCTGAATCTGTATCAATAAGTGTATGTTCATTAATCACTTCAAGAATTTCTTTTACTTTTTTAAGTGCTTCATTAATTTGTAAATTTGTCATTTGTTTGTTTTTTTATTTTTTATTAATTATCTATTGTAATGTAAATATAAGAACTTATACAATACAGTGTACTTTTTTAATAGATTATTTTTAAATTATGTTGCAAATGATTAGTTTTTTAGTGTTTTAGAGTAAAAAAGTACAAAAAAAAACACCCGAAGGTGCTTTTTATATCATTTAGCTTTTCTGCCTATTTCAATCAAGGTATCAAATCTCATATTTTTTTTAAGATTGATATATCTTAGCATCTGCAGAGGGTGTATTCCTACTTCTTTTGCAAATCCTGAAGGTGTTTTGTCATTATCTCTAAGATATTTTTCAATTACCTCTCTTACTGCTATGTCAATATTCCTTAAATCTTGTATTGTGTCTATTTTTATCATTCTTTTGTTTTATAATTTTAAAATGGTAATCCTTCATCTTCTAATTCCTTAATGTCTTGCTCTTGCATATCTTCTTGCAATTTATTTTCAAGATGGTCAATTCTCCAAGCACTTAATGATAGAAAATATTTGTCTTCGCCCTGTGGACTTGTCCATAATCTTCCATTCATATTTACTGAAACTTCAACCACATCTCCAACTGAAAATCCATCTAACATTTCACATTTATCTTGCGTGAATTGGATTGGTATCATTTGAGGATATTTTTCATCTTCAGTTTGTACTACAAATTCTCTTTTAGAAAATTTCTCTGACACTTGTACTGTTTCTTTTAGGACAATTATTGTTCCTGCTACTTTTTCATTCATAATCTTTTTTTTTAGTTAATGTTAAATTTTTAATTAATGTTAAATTTTTCTTTTAATAAATTCCAATATATTCTGCAATTTTTTATTCTTTGAATAATCTGTTGCTCTTTTTGTAAATCTCTTTTATACTCTACAGTTGTTATTCTTAAATTAATATTTAAGTGGCTCATTTGATGAAGTTGTTTATTTTCCCATTTAGGTATTAATTTTTCAGGAGTGTCCATTAAGCAATAATCCAAATAAAATTCTTCTTTATCCCATAACATCATATATGCTCTGCCTTGCCATTCATATCCTGTACTTTTTGCATCTTCAGGCATTAATGGGAATGAAGCCTTGCTCCAAGAGCATTTTGTGTCTCGTATTTTATTCTTATATTGTATGTCACAAGTCCCTTTGATAAATCCATTTGTTCTGCATTCTTCATTTTTTTCATAAGGTTCATTATAATATTCAGAAATCAACTCTATTGCTTTTTCTTCCATTATGTTTCCCTTATCTAATTTTACACTTGTAATGCTATTTTCATATTCCAAATAAGTTTCTTTAAAAGCATTTTTTACATAAGTTTTTGCTCCTACTGATAATTCATTTTTGCTTGGCGAAGCCATTACACTACCTAAAGATGAACACCTGACCATAAATTCTCCTTCATCATTTAAGTATCTATTTTTTTTCATCTTCTGTTAATTTAGTTTCCAATTTGTTTACTGTTTTTATTTGTATGTCTGTCAATTCAAAAGTTGTTTTCATTGATTCTCCATTATATTTTCCAAGTTCAATTTGTTTTAAAGCATTTTCAAACCTCACTTTATCCAAGTTTGCTTTTTTAGTGACAACTTTTTTAACTATTTTTGAAGGAGTAATTGTATCATTTGAGTGAATAGTATCACTATCATCTATTGTGCCTGTAGGAACTAAGAAAGTATACAATAAAGCGTATTTCAAAGCGTACGTAGTTGCTTTTCCTGCACCTTTATCTTGTGAATCAACTCCTTGTCCATAACCACTTACTTCAATTGATTCTCCACTTTTATGGATTAGCTTATATGTTGCGACTACTTCTGTGAATACTGATTGTTTTTGCTTAGTTCCCCATTTATCTGTCTGTTCCCATCTGTCTATTCTAATTGTTGGCTCAATCTTAATCGGTATCATTACCAATCCATTCCTCTGCATTGAACTTCCGATTATCTTTTTGACTTCTTTATCAGGAACTCCTTTGTATTGCATTGTTCCTGTTCCTACTTGCATTGATTTTTCAATGCCTTTAACTTCTTCCATTACTGAAAGTATTGCTTGTGTTATCTTAATCATTTGTTTTTAATTTTAATTTGTTAATGTTTATTTTTTATTTGTTATTAATTAATAAATCCAATTTTTGAACTAATAAGAAATTCAAAGATTCTCTTTCGTTATAATTGTTTATAAATTCTTTGGCAATTTCTGTACCCTCAAACTTAGTATCTATAAATTGCAAATCTACAAAATTGATACTTTCTTGATTATTGTAACTTTTTATGATTGACTGTAATGTATTGTTTAAATTTTTCATCTTTGTTTTTAGTTTTTGTTTGTACTTAATTAGCTATTGTAATGTAAATATAAGTAATTATACAATACGGTGTATATATTTTAGCATTTATTTTTAATTTATTTTTTATTCACCTAACAAATATCTTGCTCCACAAGGCTTGTCATTATACCTTTCAATGAAATAAGCAGTTACTTCAGGTATGTTTTTCTTATAGTGTGGCTGACTTGACATACACCACTCTTTTACTTCTGCTTCATTTTTAAAAGTTTGATATTCAAATATGACATTCAAATCATCTATAAAATCCTGTACTGTCCAACCTTCCCAAATATGTTTGTTATTATTCATTTTCGTTAATTTTAAATGTTGTGAATTTATCATTATCTACATAACACAAAAATTCTAAATCATTTGTAGAGCCTTCTCTTGGCTTCCTACCTCCTATTTTCATTTCTCCTGATATATCCTTAATATTTATGTATTTTATTTTATCTAAAAATTGAATGAATAAGAATGTAGGCAATTTTCTACTTGCTTTTTGCATCTTCACTAATTTGATAAGGCTTACTATTGTATGTTTAAATTGATTTGACTTTATTTTATAGCATTTTATTTCTATAAATGCCTTACCTACTATTTCATAATCCAAACCAAATTTATCCAACTTTATTATTTCTTGTCCTTTGGCTATTTTTCTAATAACATCAAATTCGTTTTTTAAATCTTGCTCTGTTTCAAATACTTTGCTCATCTCTAAATTTTTAATTATTTCTAATATATTTCCCTAAATCTGAATCGTTTGGAAATTCTCTTTTTAAATCCTCAAAGTACATTTCCAAAGTAATCTTAATTACTTTTGGATGATTGTTCTTTATCTCCATAATATACTGTATAAATTTTTTCATAATTTTCTATTTTTGTTGGTTATTAATCCATTCATATAATTCATCTTCATTATAATCTTCAAAATCTTCTGCCAAATCTTTTGCCATTTCTACCAATGAAATAAAAGCATCCATTTCCCTTTTACTTAAATTAGTCAAATCTTGATTTCTTATTGCTTCAACACAATCATCTAAGTCTATTGAAGTATTTTGAAATCTACAGTAACTCATATTACTCATAATCTTGTTTTTTAGTTTATTTATAATAATTTTAAAATTTCATCTTTTGCTAATGAAGTTAAATATTTATTATTTCCACCTATTTTAAAAGTGATATATTCATCTTCATCAATTTTTCTGTATTCCATATAATCGTAAATTGTAATCGGTTCAGTATTATTTAGAGTTAATGACCATTCAATATTCACTTTATCTGTTCCTGTATTATCTTCAAAACTAACTTCCCCAATAACCTCTTTTAATCTTCTTACAGTTGTTCTAATTGTGCTTCCAAAAAAACTTGTTCCATTTGAATTTGTATATTTATTTTCTAACATATTTTTTTCAGTTATAATTTCCCCTTCTTTATTCTCAAAGGTTTTTGTTCCATCTTTCCAAATAATTGCTTTCATAATTTTTAGTTTTTGTTAATTTCTATTTTGTTAATTCACTTTCAAAAAAAGTGATAGTTGTTTCTTCAAAAATAAATTCTATACATTTTCTTTCCTCACCAAGACCTTTAAGAAATAATCTACACTCTTGTTCAGTTTCTAATGTTTCCATTCTTCTTTTGTGTCCTAAAGACATAAAACAACCCTTTGCTATAATTAGTCCTTTTGTTTCAAATAATTCTTTAATCGTTTTCATAATTTGTTTTTTGTTTGTTAAATTTTTATTTATTATCTTACTGAACCACTTTACATAATTTATTTGATAAACAATATCTCATAAATAAGTCAATTTTAAAATTGATATCAAAGTGTCCAAATTTTATTAAAAAGTTTTTTATTTGCAACCTACCAATCTCGCAAATATTTATCTGTCTATCTTCATTATTGAAAATATCAATAAATTCAGAAATTTCGTTTTCACTAATTTGTATATATCTCATAATCTGTTTTTTTTTAGTTTTTTGTTTGTTAATTTTTTTTTATGAATTTCTACTTATTTTTAATAAAACATTCATTTGGCGAATAGTATCATTTCTATCAGTTCCGATTACTTCAATAAATAATTTACCACTATCACTAACCATTTTATCTCCTATTTTTTTATCCCACGGAGAAAAATTATATTCTGCAATCATAATTTTATTAGTTCTTATATCTCTTTTAAAACTTCCTATGTGTGTTCCTGTATTTTTCATAATTTTTGTTTTTTGTTTGTGTTTAATTAGTAATTGTATTGTAAATATAAGTATTTATATAATACGGTGTATACTTTTTTTGATTTATTTTTCATTTATACAGTATAAATGTTACTATTGCTATGTTTTTTAATTGTTTTTTTAAAAAAATAAGTTTAAATCAATTATAAATACCAATTAATTTGTTAAACATTTCTCGCATTAATACTGAACTTTTGAAATCGTATGTGTCAAAATTTCTTATTAATGAACGTACTATCTTCAACTTCCCTGCTATCTCCTGATTCATTAAACCTATATACTTGTATTTGTTTTGAAGTCCTATGTCTACCATTTCAGCATAATCATTTCCATATCTTTGAACTAACCCTTTGTAATAACCTGTATGTCTGCTTCCCATTCTTGCCAAATCTCTATTGCATCCCCTTCTTTGTGAATGTATATTATTCAAATTATATCTTAATGTAGCATTTGCACCTACTGCTATATAATGACCTGCATCCGTATGGTCTAATGGCTTTCCACAATCAATACAATCTACATATCCAAACTTCAAATCAATTAGTTTAGACAATTTATTTATTTCTGCCTGAAGTTTCCCTTTTTCTTCTTTTGGATGTGTTATGTGTCTGCTTTTTTTCTTTACTTTATTCCAAGCCTTTTTGTTTGCTTCTTTTTGCTTATTCATTAGGAACATTCCCTTTGCAGTTTGACAATCAATTTCTTTGCACCATTTATTATTAAATTGATACTGCTCATATTTTATTCCACACTCTTTACATTTTGGCATATTATTATTTTAATTTAAAACTCCCGAAAATTAAACCTTTCGTAAATGACTTCTGAAAACTTTCCAAATCATAATTAAATATATTATCATTTTTTTTTATTCTTACCATTTCAAATTTTAATATTCTTTTTGTTGTTTTCTTACTTGCTGAATATAATTCTAAAACTTCACAATGTAAAGAATTATCTTGAATAAATTTTAAACCTTTAATTAGTTCCATTTATCTTCTGTAATCTACTGAATCTATTTTTGAACCTAAAGTTATAACATTAAACATTTCATTCATTCGTGATTCTATTCTGCCACCATAAATATCATTTATTTGACTTCTCGTTAAATTTGTAGTGATATGTGTTATACAACCATCTTTTAAACCTTTATATCTTTCAGAAATGATATGTGCCATTATACAAATTTTATTTCCATAATCCATAACCGTTGTTTCTTCTTCTCCTAAGTCATCAAATATTCTTTCCTTAGTATCAAATTTATCTGCAAATGTTTTTATACCTTCAAACCTTTGTACCTGACTATTAAATTCATCTTTTTTAATAAACCTCATATTCATATCATTACAGGATTGAAATCCTATGTCTTTTTTTAAATCTCTGTAAGCTAACATCATTTGAGTTTTTCCTGTTCCAAAATTTCCACATAGCCAAAGTCCTTTATGAAACGAATATCCTTGTTCCTCAAATTCAACTTCTCTGTTTATATATTGACAAATTAATTCAATTACTTTTTCAGTTTCCTTGTCAATAATTAAACCTTGTTTTCCGTGAGAATTTTTTAAATGCAACTCATTTAATTTCTTCACAAATACACTTCTCACTTTTTGCTTATCGTGTTTTGGCTTAACCAAAATCTTGTCTTCCTGCTTTTGTTGTTGTTGCTCTATTGTCCTTAGTATTGCTTTTAAATCCATTATATTTTTTTTCGTTTGTTTTCCAAGTTCCTAATCTTCTACCTATACTGAATGAAGTTTGTTTTTCAAATCTCATTTTTTTATCATCTTCTCCGTGTTCTGTCCAATAAGAATAGAAATCGTTTAAAGTCTTTACTTCAAATTTATCTTTATGCTTTGATAGATTTTCTTTGAAAATCGTTTTTCTATTTTCAAGTGTTTTAGGTCTTGTCTTATCTTCTTTTATATTCTCTTTATCTTTATCTTTATCTTGTCTTGTTGCTAAAGGGTGGCTTAAGGGTGGCTTAAGCAAGGCTAAATTCTTCTTTCTTAATGCACCTTTCTTACCTGCATCTGACAATTGTTTTTTTCTAATTGAAAATTCTGAAAATTGTTCATCTAAGAAATTAATTGTTAAATTTCCTTCATCTTCTGTTATTAATCCAATTTCCAAAAGGTCAATAATACGTTTTGTCCTTAATTTTTTTTCTGCTTGTTTTATATTTAAACAACCATCTTTATGCCAATAATAAGCACATAAATTTACAAAAATTCCTTGAAGTTCATAATCTTCCAATGTTATATCTCCATTTAGCCATTCACTACTGAAGAATTTGAAGTATGGTAATGTCTTGCTCATATCTGATTCATTTTAGATTGAACAATCTTATAAACAACTCCTTCAATATTTTCAACTCTGTAATCAGGTATCAATGCCTTTGCAATACTCCATTCTAATTTTGCTGAATCTGTTCTTATTTTTGCGTGATTAGTATTTTTACTTTTTAATCCTGCTAAAAAATAATTTATTGAAGATTCTAAACCTTCTTGACTTTCATATTCTATTGACATTGTCAATCTCTTTCCTATTGTTTTCATAATCTGTTTTTTTATTTGTTTGGTAAATATAAGTATTTATGTTTTAACATTTTTCAATAAGCCTTTATAAGCACCTTTTTTAAAAGCATTTCTCATAATTAAATGTTTGTTTTTTTCAGGTGCGTAAAACTTAACCAACACCATATCTCTATCCTCTTTTATTGTGTATTCTGATACGTTCCAAATGTCATTCATCAAGCCTTCATTTCTTCCAAGTAAACCTGTTTTTTCAAACCATATATTAAATTCAATCATTTTTTTGTTTTTTAACTTCATTATAAATGTAAATCATCCATTCACTAAATGTTAATTCCGATTCTTTTGTTTTCGTTTTCATATCTTTTTATTTAATGACAATTATAATTAATTTGTTCGTATTGAATCATTTTAGCAGTTTTAAATCCCATTAAGTCCATAAAAGAATCTGCTTTTTTAAGCCATTGCATATACTTTTCTAATCTTCGTGATGTACTTATTAAGGTTTGTTCATTTAAGTCTCTTACATAAGCGTAAATACTATAATTTATTTCATCTATAACAATCTGTCCAACAACTTTTATTAAACCTTCATCATTTAATTCTGACAATCTTGATGTAAGTGTTTGGTGCGAAATGTTTAGCTTATCCCTTAATTGATAAGTGCTTATCCCTTTTTTGATAAAATCAATATATGTACCATTCATTTCAGGTGTATTTTTTTTTATTTCATTTAATACCCTTTCTGAATAACTTTTAAAGTTTCCATTTTCTACATTCTCAATCCACGTTTTTACTTTTGCCTTCATCTTCTGTTTTTTATTTGGTTAAATTTTATATTTTCTTACTTCATAATAATAATCACTTTGATTTCTTAAAAAATATTTCCAATCTGAAATTGTGTTATATTCAAAATCTTCAAATTCTTTTTTGCTCATTTCTAATGTTCTAAATTTTGAATTTTCTTTTCTAATTGTAAATGTTCTTTTTGATTTATTTGATGTAATTTTCATAATATTTTTTTTTTAGTTTTTTAATGATTCCAACTGTCGCAAATTAAATAATTATCTCCTTCAAATTCAAATTCTGTGAAACAATCTTTTACGAATCTTTCTTCATCAAAAGTCATATAATCATTTTCACTATTATAAGCATCGGGATAATAACTTTCTACAATTTCGTATAAATCTGAATTGCTATTATTTAGGTATGAATTTACATTTTCTTTTTTCTCCATTGCTTCTTCAAATGATAATCCTTGTTCCAATAAAAATTCAACTGCCAATTCTTCTTCAGTACATAAATCTATCCATTCAAAAATATTATCAAAATTACCTCCACTTTCGCAGTATAATGATTTAGGAAAATTTTCATAATCTGTTATCATTATTTCTTCCCTTTCAGTTCCATAAGAATCAATAGGACTTTTTTTGTCTGCCTTCTTAAAATGGTTTGTTATATATTTATTAAGTTCATCTGAATCATTGAAGTCTGTTAAATCAATCCAATGTCCAAATTCAAATTGCGTTCCTTCATTATAACTTGCGTAATCTGTTAAAAAAATTGAAGGATTATTGTTGTTTTTATTTTTCATAATTTTTAATTTTAATTAGTTTTATTAATAGGGGATTTTTACATCCCCTTTTTGTTTTATTATTTCTTAATTATTTCTGTCAATTCATCAGTTAATTCTTGATTTCCGTAAAAAATATC
>TARA_R110002167_G_scaffold94892_2_pt1 | contig 20182 bp, 19 predicted proteins | sample TARA_R110002167 | Tara Oceans TARA_R110002167 (sample SAMEA4398238) | marine metagenome | biome: Polar Biome; feature: [MES] marine water layer (ENVO:01000295) within the mesopelagic zone...; material: water (ENVO:00002006), including particulate matter (ENVO:01000060) such as......
AAGAGGTGAATCTTCTGAACTAGCTAGACTTAGATTACAAAAGTCTCAAGAACACAAAATCCAAAAAGAAAGAGCTTTCTTATTTGGAACACGTGTTGGTGGTACTGGACTTGCTGAATCTGCATATTCTGATGGTATGGTAGGTGCTAACATTGACGAAACGTTTGCTGATGGTGGTAATACTGAATTAGGTGGTTCTAATTTAATTAGAAGTACTTATGGTATTATATCAGCACTTGAAAAATACGGAAATGCTACTGCTGCACATGATTTTCAAAATGTCTTTACTGCTTCTGAAGCAAGTTACTCTTATGGTAAATTTGTAGACGATATGGAAAAGGTATTTCAATATGTTCCTGAAGCTGGTTTTAAAAGAGCTTTTGTAGGTGCAGGTGCACTTGGTTACTGGTCTAAAATGGCTGGTACAACAGGAATGGCTGGAAACTCTGGGTGGACAGTTAGTTTAGGTGACATGAAAAGAGATGCTCTTGGATTCAATTATAGAATGCTTGAAACACCTCACGGAATGTTACAACTAATTCCAACACCTTCATTAAGAGGCAGGTATAATAAACATATGCTTGTTATTGATGAAAGTAACATGTTCCACGCTCAATATCGTTCGCCAATGTATCAAACTAACATCAAAACAGATAATGCGTTTGATGGTGTGAAAGACCAATACTTCTCAGATGAAGGAATTGGTATTAGTCAAATAAACTCACATTCATTAATCAAAATAACTGCTTAAGGAGGTTAGATAAATGGCTAGACCTTATATAGGAGGAACTAACGCAGGAATAAAGGCAGTATCAGCAGATACTACTTTTACCGTGGCTGACCATGGCAAAAAAATAATACTTGATGGAAGTTCGGCTTTAAATCTAACGATGACATTGCCTGCAACTGCAACAAGTAAAGGCGTAGAAATGGACTTTGTAGTTGGAGTAGCAAGTAATGCTGCTTCAGAAATTTTAATAACATCAGATACTAATATAGTAGGTGGTCTTATTTTAAATGGTACAGGTGCAGTTACAGCCATAACATCAGGTGCAAGTCGAGGTTTCGGTGATGCATCAGATGCTGGTTCACGTTTTAATATAGTTTGTGATGGTTCTAAATGGGTTATATTAAATGCTAACAGTGATGTTGCATTTGTAGCTGCGTTTAGTTAAATAATAACTAGTAACTAGGGTGGAGAGCTTCGGCTCTCCTTCCCTTACTTTGGAGAACAATGGCTTTACCAACAAGTTTTAAATTACGAATAGAAGATTTAGTAGGTCTTCCTTATTTAAATAACGACTACATAACTGTGGATGATAGTGCATTACAACAGTTTCTTGTAGATGGTTGTTATGATGTTATATTTAGAGTAGGAAGTTCTATTCCTGACGTTATTGGTAGATTTACAAAAAAAACTACTATATTAATACCTAATGATGGTATGATTACAGATACGTTTAGAGAAATTGTTCAAATTTATAGAAATAATATACGATGTAATCAAGGTAAAGCACGGTATCATGATTCATATACTAACTCAGAAAGTATACATTTTGCTCACATTGAAAATCCAGTATGGTATATATTAAACGGAGGTTTACATATTAAGCCAATTAATGCAGATAGTGAACCTTTAGATATTTATCATTTACCAGATGATTATGATATTGATGTAGATACTTTAGCAATAGTAGACTTTCCAAAATCATATTATGAGCATATATGTTTATATGCAGCTGTAAAAGTTTTAGATTACAAAATAAATGAAACTATACAAGAAGATGAAGACCCTGAAATGATGGGTATGCTTAGAAGTCAACAAGTAAAATTACAACAAGATTATGAAGTAAAATTTGGTGTACAATCTGGAGGTAGAAAATAATGAAATTAAAAGAATATTTTGATATAGCATCTGATACGTATCCAAACGCAGAATTGGCAGATGTAGTTAAAATTTTAAATAGAGCAATAGAAGATTTTTCAGACCGAACTAAAATAGTTAAAAGTTCATATAGTATACCAACAGTTGTTAATAAAAGATGGTATTCTTTGCATAAAGATATAATAGAAATTCTAAATGTAGATATAGATGGAGAAACAGCTCCTAAATTAATTGGAGAACCAAGCAAAAGAGATTTAACATAATGAGTACTTATAAAGGACATAGTAAAGGTTATGTTTGGTGGACAAATAAAGGTGGTACACAAATAGGAGTAGCTACTACATCTGATTTATCTAACTTTACATCTCCTAATGAAATAGTAAATCTTAGAGTTTTTGTAGTTAAAAACGGAGATTTTTTTAACGATAATGATTTAAATTCAGGTTCTATAAATTTATCAGATAGTTGTTCAAGTATACCTGCTAGATTTCACGAAGCTTTATTATTTAAATTAATGGAAACATTAGCAGAACGAAGAAGCCAATGGGAAGTTGCTTCTTATTATAAACAAAAATATATTGAACTTGTTATTGAAGCTAAAAAATATGCTAACAAAGAAGGTGATGGTCGTGTTATATTTAATGTAGCACAACACGATATGTAATGTCATTTATATTAGACCAAATTCATCAAGAAATTTCAGCTACATTAGGATGGCAAACAGCTGAAACAAAATGGAATATTACTACAAAAACTTTTAATGAATCTTTAGGAATTGTTGAACATGTAAATTTTCAGCAAGATTTAGGTTTTTCTGATAATTTTATATTAGATTCAGTTACTGATTTTGCTACTAATAATTTAGCACAAATAGGTTATATACATACAAATGATAATAAATTTAAAGAAGAAACACATTCAGATTTTACAGAGGATTCTTAATGGGAACTTTATCAGCAAATAAAACATCTACAACATATAAAAATTTAGTTTTTACTAAAGATAGTTTTAATCGTTTATACTATACAAATGCTTCTGATGATGATACAGAAATATTAAACTTAGCAGGAAATATTGTTTTAAGTGGTATAGTAAGAAGTAGTAATAAAATTGGTATAGGGATTATTCCTGATAAACCATTTCATATAATGAGCACAGATGCTGTTCAACAAAGAATACAATATGATTCTACACATTTTTTAGATATAACAGTAAACAGTTCTGGTCACGCTATACTTAATACAAGTCATAATAAAATTAATTTATCTGCAAATACTTTAGAAAACATAGGATTAATGACTTCTGCTACTGGTAATTTTATACTTCAATCTATAGATGATAATTTAATATTAATGACAAATGCTACTTCTGGCAAAAGTATACAAATGAAAAGTGGTGGACTTAGTAGCAAAATAGTATTACAAGCAGAAACTGAAGCTCCTTTTGAAATAAAATATTATGGAGGATTATTTGAGCATACTAACGCTACTGCTGCTAGCGATACTCAATTTAGTACTAAAAGAGATTTTATAGTTAAATTAGATAATGGTTCTAACGGAGGCACTAGAAAACTTATATTACAAAATAATAGTGGTGCAGAAAAAGCTTATATTGACGATTCAGGTAATATGGCAATTGATGGAGATTTAACTGTAAAAGGTAATGACATTAAATCTTCTACTGGAGCAACTGCTATTACTTTAGCAGCAGACGATGTAACAATTGCTGATGATTTAAAATTAGGTGGTAATGTGATTGCAGCTTCTGATGGAACAACAGCAATTACTACAAGTGGAGCTAATATAACATTTGGTGGTAAAGGTATATTTACAACAAGTGCATCAGTAACAGCAACAAACAAATTTTATTTAGATGGTGACGGAGGTCATACTTATATACACGAAAGTTCTAATGACAATATGAAGGTAGTTGTTGGTGGAGAAGATTTTATTACTTTAACAGAAGGCTCTGATGATACAATTAATTTTCATAAAAAAGTTACATTTTCAGGAGGCCTTTCTTCTAATTCAATTATTCATAACGTAACACTTGGAACAGGACATCAATCTAATGCTTGGTATGCACAAGGTGGTGCATTTGAACAATTAGGTGGTATAAACAACGGGTTTAATATTGCTTCTACAGTAATAGATAGTAGCATAGGTGGTGCTTGTTTTATTGTTCCAAAAGTTGGTTTAAAAGTTAAATCAGTTTATTACGCTTTTTATACAGAAGAGCATGATATGGCTTGGGATATAAAATTAGTTAAAGCTACATTTAATAATGCAAGTCAAGCTAATCCTACAGTAGTTGATATAGTTCCTGCTGGAGACTTAACAACAGGTACAGATGATGCTACGTATAAAGGAAATTTAACTTTACATGGAACAGCTTCTAATTTAATTTTAGCACAAGGTGATGCTTTACTTTTATATACTAAAGCAGCATCATATAACAATGATGTTAAATATCTTTACGGAAATGTTGCAATTGAGTTTGAATATATTTAATCATAACGTATAATAAGGAGACATAATGTCTAAATTAAAAGAATACTTAGAAAGTGCTAAAAAACAAGCTGTTGAATATAAAGCATTAGAAGAACAAAAATTTGAAGAATATGAACATTGTATGAAAATGAAATTAAAAGCTGAAGGAGCTTATGAAGCTTTATCTCAAGTTCAAAAAGAAGAAGAAAAAGAAATAAATAATGGCTAATTTAGATGGAAAAACGCCTGCATTAACTTTTAAATCTATTTTAAATGTAGGTACATTAGACAATCAAGAACTTGATACTACTCTACGTGTTGTAGAAGATGGTAAAGGTAATGATTCTAATTTAGAACTTGCTACTAATAAAGTTAAAGTTATTACAACATTAGGTGTAGGAACTGACCCTAGTTATCCTTTAGATGTTTACGGAACTAATACTGTTTCTAGTAGTTTTGTTAACAATCAAGATACAAATAGTATAACATTTAGAGACCAAGATACTACTAGTGATACTCATGTAGGTATTGGAGCTCAAGATAACGACTTTTTTATTAGAGCTGGTAATGCAGAAAAATTTAGAATTAATTCTGATGGAGAAGTTGGTATTGGAACTAATAACCCACAATATGATTTAGATGTAGTTGGAGAAATTGCATTAGATACTAATCTTCATTTTGGAGGAGCTGGTACACATTACATTAAACATGATGGAGGAACAGCTAGTTCAGATAATTTTACTTTTAGATTTAGTGATAATGAAGATGCAATGATAGTAAGAGGAGATGGTAAAATAGGAATTGGTGATTTAGTACCTAATCAAATATTAGGAATTAAAGGAACTAATGCTCAAATATCTATTGAAGAAAGCGATACTGAATTTTTAAGATTAGGTATAGGTGAAACTGAAGGTGACCATATTATAGGGTTTGACGATGGTGGTAAACTTATTATAGGATGTTATGATAGCCCTACAGATACTTCAATATCTACAAAATTAACAATATTAAATAATGGTAATGTTGGTATTGGAACTGCTACGCCAAGTAGTCCTTTAGAAATAAATACTGATGATGGTACAGCACTTACTATTATAGATTCAAATGCAGGTTCTGGTGCAGGGCCAAATATTCAGTTTTATAGAAATTCTTCAAGTCCTGCTGATGATGACTTATTAGGTTTATTATTATTTAATGGAAGAAATGACAATAGCCAAGATGTAATATATTCTAGTATTTACGCTATGATAGCAGACGCTTCTGATGGAACTGAAAGTTCAACTATTTTTGGTAAAATTAAAAAAAGTGGAGCAGATAAAACAGCATTTAGATTTGCACATGATTTAGCAACCTTTAATTCTGATTTAGCAGATATTAATTTTAAAGTTTCTAGTGCTGATAATGCTAACTGTTTATTCCTTGATGCTGGAAATAATAATGTTGGTGTAGGAGCAACTCCTGATTCTGCTGTAACATTTGATGTAACAAGAACAACTGCAGGATATTCTCAAAGAATTTATAATTCATCTACTGCAGGTTCTAGTCATGGACTATTTATTAAAGCAGGTAAGGATGAAGAACATGCAAGTAATCCATTATTTATAGAAAATCAAGCAGGTGATGATTTATTAAAAGTTACAGCTAAAGGAACTTTATCAATTGGTGGTCAAGATAATTCTGAAGAATACACAATTTATGCAAAAGCAAGAACTGGTGTTGATTCTAGAATGCTTATAGATGGAAGTGGAAATACAGCAGATTCTAATATATCATTTCAAAATAGACACGGTAATAGATATTCTTGGATTCAAGGAAGAGACGAAGGCACTTCTAATTCAGGATTAGCATTTGGAACAGGTTCAGCTGGAACACCTGCTGAAAGAATGACTATTAATAAAGATGGTGAAGTAGGTATAAACAATACTAATCCTGCTTATACTTTAGATGTAAGTGGTAATATAAATGCAACAGGTAACATTACAAATGCAAGTTGGAACGGTGATGTAATAGCAAGTGCATATCTTGATACAGATACTGCTCATTTAACAGGAGCACAAACATTTAGTGGAGCAAAAACTTTTGATGATAATATATTTATAAAAGAAAGTGCTTCTGCTGATGCTGATGTAGCAGGAGATGGACAACTATGGATTAAAAACGATACACCTAATAATTTATATTTTACAAATGATGCTGGTAATGATGTACAAATAACAAATGGAACTTCTATAGCTGCAAGCCCTTGTTATTGGCAACAATCTCTTGGTGGCTATAAAACAAATTTAACTTCTACTACTCTTTATTATACTTATTATAGAACTTTAGAAGATAATTGGAGTAATACTGTAAGTACAACTGCATGTACATATTTAGATTCTATTGCTGGATTTATGATTGCTAGTAGAGCAGGTAAAATTACTAACATAAAAATACAAGGTACTGCACTTAGTGCTTTAGACCCATTTAAATTTTATATATATAAAAAAACTTTACAAAATAATACATCAAATTATGCATTAACTTTAATGTTTGCTACAAGTTCTATAACAGCACCAGCTACTAGCAAAACTTGGTCGCATACAGAAGATTTTAGTTCAGATAATACATTTGCAGAAGATGACCAAATGTATTGTCTTTTAAAACAAGATTCAAATACGGGTGCTTCTAGTTTATATTTTCATATAAATATTAATGGAGAATACACATAACAAATAAACAAACCCATTCACGCTCAGCCAGAGCTTAGGGTAGGAGGTAAACATGGCAGAAACAAAATTACACAATTATAGTGTACAAGAAAAACTTAACAAAATGGATGTCGATTTAATCGATGTTGATTTAGTAACAGATACAGCAGCAATAGCAGATAATCAAATTATATCAGATTATGTTGAAATACCAAATGCAGTATCAATAAATGGTGGTTCAGGTATCATACAATCAATAACACTTTTAGATGATGGTGACCAAGGTGCAGCAATGGATTTAGTATTTGCTACTGCCGATACTGATTTAGGAACATTAAATGAAGTTATATCTGATGATGATGCAGGTGCAGGAGGTATATTAGGATTTGTAACATTAACAAATTATTTTGACGGTGTGGCTTGGCAACTTGCAAGTAAAACTAATATAGGTATGGTTATTAAAGCTGCTGCTGCAACAAAAAGTATTTATGTAGCTGCTGTTAATAGAAGTGGTGGAAATGCTGACTATGTAGCAGTAGACGATTTACATCTTCGTATCGGAATAGTTAAAGACTAATGTTTACATCTAAACGAATAACCATTATGGGTGGTGATAAATTCAGAGATGAGTTTTCTTTAGAGTTTGATGGTACTAATGATTATATTGAAACTCCTACAGTTTTCACAAATGCAACTACTTATACATTAGGTTGTTGGATAAAATATTTAGCTGAAGATACTTACGATTGGTTGTTTGGCACAAATTCTTCAACTAAAAGCTTTGGGTTAAACAGGGCAGGTGACCAAATATTTTATAGGGGTGATGGAGCTGGTAAATTCTATGGTTTTGGTGACAATAGTAATATACCATTAAATAAATGGACACATTTAGTTTTTACTTCAAATGCTACAACTATTAGTTGTTATATAAATGGAAATTTATTAAGTACTATAACAGTAGGTTCAACAACTGACCTTGATGGTAGTGTTGCATTAGCAAATACAAAATTTACTTTTAGCAGAATAAATGGAGCTTATGAATCAGGTGGAACTGTTAGTTATTTAGTAAATTGTAAATTATCTGATGTGTTTGCTTATGATTCTTATATGACTGCCTCACAAGTTAAAACACTCTACAATGGTAGAGAGCCTTACAATCACAAAGAAGGTATTGTAACAGCTAATCTTACACATTGGTATAGAATGGGTGATGGAGTACACGATATAAAAAAAGGTAGTTTAATATCTGACGAAGTTGATTCTACTTTAGGTTCTGATTTAGTAACTGAAGGTGATTTTAGTAATGGAGGTGCTGCGTGGACTGCTAGTGGAAATATTACAACAGCAGTTAATGGAGGGGCTTTTGTATCCACAGGTGATTCAGATGGTGGTTTTGGTAGTTGTGCACAATCTGAAACTTTGACTTCAGGAAATGTATATCTATTAACATTTGATGTAACAGCAGTAACAGGTTCTCCAAGTGTGCATAATTATTGTGGACAAATGCAAACAAGTCTTGGAGTAGCAAAAGTTAAAACTTATACTAATGTTTTTTTATCCGACGGAACAGATGGCATTGATATAAGAACTATTTGTTCTAATGGACAAGGAATGACTATAAATAATATAAAGTTTCAATTAGTTAATGGAAATGCAGGAGTTATGACTAATATGGATTCTGTTGATTTTGTGGGAGATACACCATAATGTTTAAAAATAGAAAATGGGTAATAGTTAATGTTGATGATATTACAGATGAAATGATAAGTAGTGCTATACAATCATCTATGGGTTCATTAAGAAAAAGTTTAGATAGTAGCAAAACAATACTTAAATGGGAAGGCGATACTCCTTCTTGTTTTGATGGTATAACTACATACTCACATAGTGAGATAAGAACAGAATTGGCTAAGAATACTTGGACAAGTTACGAAGAATAACAAAAAGGAGATAGTATGTCAGGATTTGGAAAAATAGTTGCTGGATATATATTCAATGACGAAATGAAAGAAAAAATGATTATTAAAATGAATGAGAATGTAGATATTCCATTTATATCAGAAAAAACAGAAGCTAAGATTTTAGATGCTATATGGGATTCTATGGAAGACGTTGTTAAACAAGCGTTAATAGAAGACTAATGGCGTATTTTGGAAGAAAAAGCAAAAAGCAATTATCAACCTGCGATGAAAGGCTTTACGATGTCTTTAACGAAGTTATTAAGCATATTGATTGTTCAGTGTTGGAAGGACACAGGGGTGAAATTAGGCAAAATCAACTTTATGAAGAAGGTAAAACTAAAGTTTTTTTTCCAAATGGCCGTCATAATTCTAGTCCAAGCAGGGCTGTTGATGTTGTTCCTTATCCTATTGATTGGGATGACAGGGAACGTTTTACATTATTTGCTGGATTTGTTTTAGGCATAGCTAAATCTATGGGAATAACATTAAGATGGGGTGGAGATTGGGATAGAGATTGGACTGTAATGGATAATAAATTTGATGACTTTCCACATTTTGAGGTAATAGATGAGTAAAATATATGATAGAGGAGTTATATTTCCAGATATACATTTTCCTGAACACGATGAGTTAGCTTTACGTACAGCATTAAAAGTTATAGAAGTAGTTAAACCTACTTATTTTTTAAATCTAGGAGATATGGTAGAAGGTAATTCAGTTAGTGCTTGGAAATGGAAACGTAGAAAAAGACCTCCTTTAGAATATCAGTTACCAGAAGTTAAAAAAGAATTAGAAGTTATTAATATGCATTTTGATAGAATTGATGAAGTTCTTGATAAAGTAAAATGTAAAAAAAAGGTGTTTGCTCAAGGTAATCATGAATTATGGTTTGATAATTTTGTAGAAGAACATCCTTATTTACCAGATTTTAAATCTTATGAAGGTCTTAAAATTAAAGAAAGAGGATATGAGTGGCATCCATATGGAGAAATATTTAAAGTAAATAATTCAAAATTACACGCTTATCACGGAGGTCATTATGCAGGTCAAAATCATACATTATCTCATGTTAAAAATTTAGGTGTTGATATTATATATGGACATACACATGATAATATGAAAAGTGCAGTTACTCATATGAATGGTACTAAAATGGCTCAAAGTATGGGCTGTTTATGTAAAATGAAAAAAGGATTTTTAAAAGGAAGACAAACTAATTGGACTCATAATGTTGGTATTATAGATTTTTATGATGATGGTTTGTTTAATTTAATAGTATTAAATATTGAAAATGGTAAAACTACTTATAATGGAAAATTAATAAAAGGATAAAAAATGGCAGTTCCAGAACAAGCTCAATACCAAAAAGGTACTCAAGGAAATTGGGGTGCAAAAATAGGTGAAGCAATAAACAAAAGAAAATTAAATAATGCAAGTAATACTGAAGGAAAAGACAACGCTGGAGATGGAATATCTTTTGAAGCTAATTCTAATGAAGGTTTTGATAGCTTTGGACATGGAACTAAAAAAAAAGGTACTGGAATATTTGCTACTATAGATAAAATTATGACAGGTGGTAAAAAATATGTAGACGAAAATATGTCTAACGTAGATACATCTTCTCAAAACAAAGGTATAACTACTTATAAAAATGGTGAAATAGTTGATAAAAATAATACTTCTAATGAATTTGTTTCTCAAAGTGGTGCTAAATTTAATGTACCAAAAGTAATGACTCCGTTATTAGCTTCTTTACACCAAGGTATGACAGATGATAAAGGAGTTTTTCAAGGAGGTAAAGAAGGCAGAGTATTTGGTCGTTTAAAAGATATGTTTGGTAAGTTTAAAAATACTACAGATGCTCGTAATCAAGCAAATAAAAACAACATTGATTATTCAGGTGAAACTCCATCAGATGGTAATATGCCTAAATTTGATGTAAATAATAATGAAGAAGTTGCTACTGCTCAAAATATGTTAATTCAATTAGGGTATATGAGTGGAGACCAAGAACAAGGTGAAGGTGCTGATGGTATGTTTGGTAAAAATACTGAAGCAGCTTGGAGAGCATATACAAATGACCAAAGAACTTTTAATGGTAAAGAAGCTTACACTTATGAAGATAATAATGCTGTTGTTGCAGAACAAAAAAAAGATAGTTTTGGATATGGAACTAATTATGAAGGTACTAGTTTTGAAACAAACGAAGTTCTTCCAGGTGATAAAAATGGTGTAGTTGAAAACACTAACGATTCTTCATTAGGTATGAATTTAGGACAAGGTCAAACACCAGTTCCAATATCACAAGATGGTAGTGAAGGAACTTTAGGAAATATGGATTATGGTAACTCATATGAATGGGTAAATAAAGATGGAAGTGTAAAAATGTACGATTGGAACGACTCAAATGGTCCATTTAAAATGGGAACTAGATAATAGCTTATGCCTAAAGTTAAATTTCCTATAAACAGATTTAGAAATGGAACAGTTACATCTATGTCTGATAGAGATAATCCTCCAGAATCTCCTAAACAAAGTCACAATGTAAACCCAACTGCTGAGTCTGGAACATTAACACCTTTATTAGATGATGATATTCTTTCTATAAAAACAGGTTGGAAAGCTAAAGATGATGTTAATATTGATAGCCTTGAATCTATTGAACAACGTATAGATAAAATGGGTATTATTGATGATAATGGTACGCATAGATTAGTTTATTATGATGATAGTACTAATAAAATTGGAACTATTAACAACGTATGGTCTACAAATGAAGATGATATTGAACCTAATACACTAACTACTGTAGATACAGGTTCTGGAGTTAGTATGACTAATAATAATAAAGAAATTCATGTAGGCCTTGGTAAAAACAGAGAACCTTTTTGGGTAGGTATGATTGAAAACAAACAATTTGGCAACGATTATTCAGAAGAAATAACTGCTGAAAATGGAGTTTTAAAACAACCTGCAGAAATAACTGCTTTACATAAAGTTGTAAAAGCAACAATAGATGGAGTTGAATATTATTATGGTATTAAATGGCAAGGAACTAGATTGTATGTATTTAGTTCATCTACTGGATTATTTATAAAAAAAATAAAATACAGATTTAAAAAAACTCAAGCATTAAATGTTTATAATACAGGAACAGAAATTGAAACTAGGCTTATAATATATGATGCAGGTACAGCATATGGAAGTGTGTTTTTGTATGATGCAAGAATTGCTGAAGATAAAATAGACAAAACTTTTGGTTTAACAGAACGCCATTCTACTAATAATGATTATACTATTAATTATAAAGATGATATAACAGATATATGTTACAACCATTCAACTACTTCTACTTCAAGAAAACTTTGGATTTATAGACCTTTATTAAATGAACCTATAGGTCGAACAACTGGTTCCCCTACTAGTAATAAAATTGCAGATATGGGTAAAAGTCATTTATGGAAAACTAATTTTAATAATAGAACAAGTGGTGATATAGAATTTGATGTAGTTAGAACAGGAACAAATTCTTATTTAAATACTGCCTCAAAAGGTGAATGGGATATACCTGAATTTTCTACTAATTCTTCTTCTGTTACTAATAATAACACAGATTGGTTTGATTCAAGTTCTAATATTCATAATATAACTAGTACACAAGGAAGTTCTCCTGGAAGTCAAAATAGATTTAATACAGGAAGTTGGCTATACCCAAGTCAATTAACTAATGCTGGTGCAACTATTTCTGGTGTTGAAAATAATGCTACTTCAGATAAATGGTATCCTCGAAGTTTAGTTAATCCAAATGGAGACAATCAAGGTATAAACAACGGTTCTCAAAATGCTAGTACTTCTCCTATTTATAATAGAATACATGGAACTCATACTGTAGGAAATGGAACTTCAACAACAGCAGCTACTTACGAAGGAAATGGTGACGTTAATTTTGTAAATTTTCAACAAACTTTATGTAAAGTAGATACTAAATATGGAGTATATTTTATAGCAGGACATAAATATTATGACCTTAAAAATTCAACTGCTTTAAGTTCTAGTGCTTTAGGAGACGGTACTGCACCTTCTAAAATAAACGAAGATTATAATTTAACTCATTGGGGTGGTAATAATATATTAAGTGGTTCTGGTTATGGTAAACAAGGTGATGATATGCCTAATGACCCTACTAGTAGTTATCATAGAGATGATGACAAAGATGGACAATCTACAAATGCAACACTTAAAAAAAGATTAGGATGGTTTGGTGGCGAAGTATATAGTGCTGGTATATTTAGTGAAAACTCAGACGGATATGATAGGCACGTTTATAAATCAGGTATTTCTTATCCAAGTTCTAATGGTGCTGGTGGATTAGAAGATGGTAAAGTTGGAAACACTACTTGTGTAGGTCCATATTTTACTCACGGAAAACATGGTTATGTTGCAAGTGATAGTGATTTTAAAGATGGAGAATATTCAGGTCAAGAATTACATAATACTCATGGCAAAATAAATCGAGCAACAGTTAGTAAAATATTTTCACCTAGAAGTTCAACTGCTTTAACTCATCAACATGTAAACACAACATTAAATCAATCTTATATAAATGCCCAAAATATGGAATCTACTGATTCTGGTTATAAATCATCTGACGGTTTTAATCCATTTGCTGGAGCTTTATCTAATCATTCAACTTTAGGAGCAGGTATGGCTTGGGGTTGGATAGATATAGGATATGATAATACTATTGCTTTAGAACAAACTAGTGATATTAGTGGAGATGTTGATACATATAATGGAGATATTTCTGGTGGTACAGATAATTATAATATATTTAATAGTGACGACAAAAGATGGAGAGGTTCTTTAGTTTCTGATTATTTAGGTACAGTATTTTTTTTAGGATACAATGCAATGCAATCTGATGCTACACGTCAAGAATTTGGTCAAGGTGGTTTAGGTATGTGGTCATTAAGAAGAAAAGGTTATGTTCATAGTGATTTTTACAAAAATTATAAATGGAATTATAGAGGTAAAATTATAGATGACATTTCTAATACTGGCTCAAATACAGAAAATAGTAGTGGGGCTGCATTTCATAGAGAAAAAATAAGCGATAGAGCATGTTTACCTTCAATGATGAAAGTTGATTCTACAAATCAATTAGTTTTTGTAGGAGGCAAAAGAAGAGGTTCTTATTCAAATACTAACGGAGGAATGAGAAATTTTGTTTTATCTTTTAATTATGAGTTAAAAGAAATAGATAATCACGAAATACAAGAATTTGATTTATCAAGAGGCTTAAATACAGCAGATAGAAATACGTTATCAGCAGATAATTTTGAATGTTTTTATTTAGATGAAAAAAATAAAGTTATAGTAGCAGGAGGTGGTCATCCATTAAATGCTAACGTAGGTAATGCTGGAATTGTATTAATTAAATATAATGAAAATGGTGAATTTATAGAAAATACTTTTTTTAGAATCCAAAATTTAAGTTATGTTTTTGCAGTAGACCCTATAAGAAAATTAATATTTACTTCTGAACCTGCAAATAATGATTTAAAAATAAGAGAAGACACTTCATCAGTTTATAAATATAATTCTGAAACTTTAAATGTTGTTAAAATAGCACAATTTTCAGATAATTTAAATTATAATAATAACATAAATAGACTTTATGAAGGTTTTAAAACTCCTAACCCTTGTCTTCATGGTTCTTTTTATGATAACGGAACACATGCTTCTAATGTATCGTTAGATTATGATTATGAAAACAGAATTATATATGTAGGAAAATCAACTGTAACTTATGTTTTTACTTATGATGAAGATGGTAAAAATTTTAGACGATTAAAAGGTCATGCTAATATTAATAATGGTTGGGAATACAATCATAGTGAAACTATGAATGACGGAGCTACTGAAATACCAGAATTAGGTCAAGCTGGAACAGGATGGAAATATAATGGTGAAAAATTTGGTGATAATGTAAGTTATGGTTTAGTTGGAGGAACTGGAGTTGCTGGTTCTACAGCAGAAGAATTAGAACAATATAGTAGTCAAGGTAATAATTGGAAAGACCCTTTATCAACTGATTGGAATCTTGCTAATGCTGCAAATCCTCATGCTTCTATACAATTAACTTACGCTGATTATTATGGAGCTGTGTATGCAGCTGACTCTCCTTATTCAACAAGCGAAAGAGAAAATGGAAGACCTAAAAATAGAGCAATAATTTGTTCTTTTTCAGAAAGTTATTTTAATAATTGTGCTAATATTTATTATGTAAGAGCTTGGACTGAAAGATTAAACCAAGGAGATATGAGTGAAGTACACGCAGAAGGTGGTTCAAGATTTGGATTAAGTGTAGGATGTACAAACGGATTTGTATTTCCTCATAGAGATATGATTAATTATACTAAATACCACGCTTGGGGATACGGACCTAAAAGACAAGCTTCTCCAATTCATTATGCTGCAAATAAAAGTCCTGTTATGAAAAATGTACAAGCAACTTTAGATTACGTAACTACCCCTAAAACAGGTTTGTTTGTGCCTTCTACAGATGCAAATAAAAATTACGTAGCTTTATTGTATCAAGCTAAAAACCTTTCTAAAATATGGGAAGACAACACTGCTACTAGTGGTGCTCATTCTGGAAATTCTTCTTTATTTAGAAAATATTTAGTTTATTTTAGACAGGACATAAGCAATTCTTCTTTACAACTTAGTAATAGTTCTCTTGCAAAAATGTGGGTATTAGACTCAGAAACAAATGTTAATACTATAGATTATGAAAATAATAAAAATTTATTAATTACAACTGCAATTGAAGATGTTGCTGATAATACAAAGTTTTATTTAGCTCATAAAAATGAAACTGATGAAAATAATATAACTAATTTTAAAGTTTTTACTTTGCCTGATGAAACAAGTTCAGGTTTTAATGATGCAAATTTAGATACTATAGACACTGATAATACAAATAATAATTATGAAATTATTGAACCTAGTTTAATAGTTAACGACAATAAGTTATTTGTTATGTCTGGAAAAGAAATATTTTTTAATGCTGAAATAAAAACAGAAAATGACGGTTCTGTTCATAACGCAATAAATCAATTAGATGTTAAAGAGATTGCAGATGCAGATTTAATTCTTAAAGAAAAAAGTAATGAAACTAATACTTTAAATAAAGGTTATAAATATTTTTATAAAATAAGTTATTTATATGACGGTTATCAAGAAGGACCTTTATCAGAATCTACATTTTCTATAATTTCTACTGGAAAAGAAATAGAATGTAAAATTAATATATATAATGAAGGAAGTTTATCTAAGCGTGTTAGTCATGTTTTAGTTTATAGGTCTTATTCTACAGATTCCGAATCTAATGAACCACTTGGTTTTTATAGATTAATTAAACAAGAAAGATTAGATACATCTTGGTCTTCTTTTAATGATGCTAAATTAGGTACTTATTATCAAGAAATTTTTACAGACAAAGGTGCTAGTGGCCCTAGCTTTGAAAGCTCAGCACAAATTCCAGAAATTTTAGATGTAGTAACACCTAATTATAATTTATCAACAACTTTAAACAGCACTCATTTTATTGCAGATATAAGTCATCCTGATATAGATAAAGGTAGTAATATGATTGTTAAATCAATTCCTTTTCAATTTAATGTATTTGATATTACTAATGATTTATTAAGACTTCCTTCAAAGCCTATAGCATTATCTAATTTTAATAATAGATTGTATGCGTTTAGTAACAATTCTACTTATCGTATAGAGCCAATGAACTTTTCTATAGAACATACTTACAAGTCAGTTGGATGCTTAGGACAAGATGCTGTAGTATCTTTTGATGCAGGTATGGCTTGGGCAGATACAGATAATATTTATTTATATGATGGTAATATACCTATACCTATAGGAAATGCAATTAAAACTGGAGACATATATTCTTGGGACAAAAGAGACAAAACTGTAACTCCTATATTAGAATATTCTTCAAAACATAAATCAATTGTAGTTTGTTGGAAATATAAAAATGCTGATACATGGTATGCTTGGATGTATAATATTGCAATGCAAAGATGGGATATGGCAAACTTTTTTACTAAGAATCAAGACCATACAACGCAAATTAATACTGCTCATACAATACGTTCTATGATTTCTGGCAAAGATGGAAATTTAATATATCAAGCTGAAGTAGATAGTAATGGAGATAGCACTCCAAACATAGAAAGTTTGTATAGATTTACTTCTGAAATAGGTCCAGACGCAGTTGGTACTGCTACAACTACTGCTTCATATAGAGATTTAAAATGGAAAAGTAATGAATTAACATTTGGTCTTGATACACAACATAAAAAAATATTAGAAATAAGAGTATTATCAAAAAATCAACAAGTAGATGATGCAATATATTTAAACTATTTTGTAAATGAAACAGGAGGAGCTTCAGTTTTAAATATTGAAAATAGTCAAATAGACGATAGTTCTGGCACTGCTTATTATTTATATAAATTTAAAATTCCTAAAACAAAAAGTAAAGTTATGTCAGCACAATTTGAAGTTGTAACTAAAGGTGAAGTTGTTATAGATTCTATTGTTGTAGTTTACAGACTTTTAATGGGTAGTAATGAAAACACATCAGCAACTGGTAGTATAGCTTAATGAAAATAATAAAAAAAACTATTATTGGTAAAAGTAATATAAACAAAAAATCACTTATTTCATCTGGAGACTTGTCAGATAATAAGACTCAACGTATATTTGAGCATATGTATACTCATATAAACAAATTAGACAATTCTCAGAAATCAGGTATTGAACATCAAGAAACAACAAAAGGTTCTGTAGGAGATATTAGAGCAATTAAAAAAGATACAAAAGAACATTTATTAGAAGTTAAAACTAAAGATGGCTGGGCTTCTGTAGATTTAAACTTAAAGGAAGAATAATAATGAGTAGTTTTTTATCAAAAATGTTGGGAACAAATAGTATAAGTCAAGACTTTAGTTACGACCCTAATCAAATTAATTATAGTCCCCCTCCTGCTTCTTCTTTAGGTTTACAAGCACAGTTAAATAGTGCTAGTATGATGGCTAGTAGTGCTTCTAATATGCAAGGACAAGCTAGTCAAATGCAAAATATGAACAGTGGCTACTATGGCCAAATGCAAACTAATATGCAACAACAAGTAGGTGATGCTAACACTTCTGCTAACGCTGGAATGAATAGGCAGTTATCTATGGGAGGCCAAGGTGGTGGAAGTTTAAGAAGTTTATTGGCAAACGTTAACACAAGTAAAGTTGGAGAACAAGTTCAACAAGGTGTTATGAATATGTATGGTCAAGGACAGAACCAAGCTTCATCTATGATGGGTCAAGCTGCTCAAGCAATGCAAGGAGCAGGTAGTTTACAAGCACAAGCAGCTAGTACTAAAGGTCAATTTATGAGTGCTATGGAACAAAATAAAGTAAATGTAGGAATGGCTAATCAAGCAGCAATGAATGAACAACAACAATACACAAGAACATCTAACTACAATCAAGATGCAGCAAATAAAGCAGCAAGAGGCGAGTTTGCTGGTAATGTAATGGGCTTAGCAGGAAGTATATACACAGGTGGTCTTTAATAAATTAACTAATAAATTAAGGAAGGTAGTTTAATGGCAGTAAGTATGCAATCACCTATATCAAATTATGGAAATTTTGGTAAAGTTATAAGTGACACTGTAAATAATAAAATGCAAATAAACTCTAATGAGAAAATGCAAGATGAGCGTATTGAATCACAAGAGATTATGCAGCTTAGAGATTTACATGAAAAAGCTAGAGAGTTTGATTTAGATTTAGATTTAAGAAGAGACATATTTGATGTTGATGCTCAAAATACTTTAGGTAGATTAGAAACTCATATGGACCAATACTGGAACTATCAAGAAGACCTAAATAGTTTAAATCTAAAAAATGCTGTTTATGAAAGAGATAATAATCTTCAAATAGATTCAGAACAAAAATTAATACAAAATAATTTAATACCTAAAGTTGATGAACTAAAAGCAAAAATAAATCAAGCTAATACTTTATGGCAAAAAGATAGACAACAAACACAAAAAGTTGACCATGCTAAATGGTATAATCCTTTACAAAAAGTGCAAGATTTAAAATATAATTTGGGATTACCAGGTGTAGGTTTATCAAGTGAAGAACTTACAGAAAGAAATATTAAAAGTGTAGATGCTCAACATATTAAAAATTTAAAGAAAATTTATGCAGACGAAGGAATTAATACTTCTGATATGAAAGTTTCATTTGGAGGAGCTGATGGACAAGCAACAGTTATGAATGCTCCTACATTAAAAGATTTATTAAGTAATAAAAAGTTTGCAGGTAATGAACTTTCTGGTTTATATAATAATCAAGGTTTACATCAAGCTACAATGTCTGGTTTAAATCAATTTAATCAAACTAATATAATGGATGCTGGTTCAAGTGCGTCAAGTTTATTTGATTTAGTTGATACAGAAAAATATGAATCAAATACAAATGATATAAATAATATGTATCAACAACAATTAAGTAATGTAGCTATAAATAATCAATTATCTAATAACGCTTATGCAACTTCAGGAAATGTTTATCAATCTACAGTACCACCACAATATAAAACTATAACTAATGACCCATATAAAAAATAAAGGATAACTATGGCAAGTGGACAAAATTATTTTAATTCAGTAAACCCTAATTATGGTGCTAATGTTCAAAAATCAATGGACAAAAAAGAAAATAATCTTCAATACATGAAGATGACTAAATTAGTTAGTACTTATAATGAAAACCCTTCATCATTTAGTGATGCAGAAGCAGAACAAATTGCTCTTATTGCTAAAACAATAGGACTTCCTTTTGCTAGAGAATTTAAACCTTTAAAGAATTTAATGTATGGAGCTGCTGAAGGAATAAGTTTAGGGTTTGCTCCTAATTCTTGGAGACCTACAGAAAGAGGTGAAGATATTTATGGTAGAAGTGGTGCAAATAAACTTGCTTCTGGTATTGGTATGGCAGGTGGTGGTCTTGCAGGATTAGGTGGATTACAAATAGCAGGTGTAGGTGCAACAGCTCTTGGAAGTAAAATAGT
>TARA_R110002167_G_scaffold23484_7_pt1 | contig 20179 bp, 6 predicted proteins | sample TARA_R110002167 | Tara Oceans TARA_R110002167 (sample SAMEA4398238) | marine metagenome | biome: Polar Biome; feature: [MES] marine water layer (ENVO:01000295) within the mesopelagic zone...; material: water (ENVO:00002006), including particulate matter (ENVO:01000060) such as......
ATGTCATCTGTGATGGTGGTATTTCCTGTGTTACCTGCTCTGCCTGTGATAGCTTGAGTCAAAGTAATTGCTTGATTGCCATTTGCCTCATCAGGAACAGCAGAAACTGTAATTTTACCGTTATGTCCATTTGCATGCTCTATGGCTGCTTTAAGTTGCACCAAGAAGTCGTTCTGGGAAGCCTCTGAGCTTGCAATATTAAGCACAACTGCAACATCTCCATCGTCGGCAGCGGTGCCGGCGCCGGTGTCAGAGGCATCTAAGAGTTCGACGCCTGTTGAGACGGTAGTAAGGGTATCATCGCAAAGCCTATAGACTTTCACTGTACCGTCAGTTGAAGTGATTGTTACCTTTTCACCCTCTGTCATGCCAGTTACCGCATCGCCGTCAGCAACAGTTATAGTTGCTGTTGCAAGAACTCCGCCGCCCGCTTCGCCACTTCCAGAGCCCAATACGGACAAGTTTCGGTAAGGCAGTGCATTATAGACTGAATATTCTTCTGCATTCTTATCCAAGAATCCTCGCGACATTTGTTCGGGCCCGCCGGGGGAGGAGAATCGAGAAACGATAACACTATCTGAGCCTGTCAGATCGTAACGCGGGAGAGTAAATACTGTAGCGCTCGTGGCGGCGGTACCGCCTGCAAGTTTTCCACTCGTAAGCGCGCTCTCGTTGACGTGAACTGTACCAACTGTGTCTGTAATTGCGATATCATTTCCCTCATCGCCAGTGTTGTCCGCAGTTAGATTAACAAAGGTTTCTGCTCCTGATGTTCCCTCGGATGCCGTAAGACCCTTAATACCAAGTGTAGCTCCGTCTGTGATGCCAGAACCAAACTTCACTTTTGAAGCATCAGAAGTTCCGTTGATTGCAAGTTTTAAATTTGCAATCTTATTGGCGTCGTTTCCACTAAAGTGGTAATGAATTTGATTTGCACTTGGCGTGCTTCCCATAGATGTTCGTGCCAAGACTGTGGCAGTGACGCCTAAACCGCCGGCGGCTGTAGGAACAAGAACAGTGAATGCATCGTTGTGCTGAACAGTGCCGCCTGTTATTTTAAGTCCGTCTTCTGCCGTTGCCGCGGTGGATCCGCTTTTTTGTTGGGCGAACCTTAAAGATGTGTCCCTATCTAACGATGGGCTGACCCCGACTGTTGTCGGGCTAGTGATGAAAGAAGGGCCGTGATCGTTTGCAGCTTCAGGGCGAACAGCAATCAATGTATGAACATTTGTTGTTGCCGGCAGAGCTGAAGCTCCGCTATGAATTAAGCCCGGAAGAGGTGCTACATTCGATTTACCAATGGTGTCGTCATTTGAATAACTTCTCTTCAAGAAACGATTGTTCTGAGTTCTTCCTGATATTTGAACGACGTCATAATTGAAAGTATAGTTTCCTATCTTCGTTGGAGAAGTGGTAGTTGATCCAGTTGTTTGTTTTATGTTTCTTATATTAAGAGGGCGTTTTGCTAGCTCTTCTCGACTCCACAAGGCAGAAGGATTGTTGCCAGCGGGGCGAGAGAATATAATAGCAGACTGAGCATTTGTTGTATTAGAAAAACTAAAATCCCAAGCTTCAGCTCTCTTATCCTGCACATCGAGGGACTTATTACTATCGGCATAGTTTATATCGGCATGCCGGTTCAAATACCCACCAACATATTTCTCAGCGAATGGGCCCTGCATGGGTACCTCTTGATCGTTACCATAGGCATCAGTGTGAAGGTTGGTTATTTGCGCCGAAGCAGAGCCTGACAAAGGAGGGCTCCACAGTACAACATCGGACTGATATCCAGTGGAAACCGAGGAGCTAACAATATTAAATGGAGCAATAAGGTGCCCTTTACCTGAATTTGTATATTCATTATTCTGATTTGCGTCTGTAAATGCTTTAAAAGTGTACATCTTCTTTGCGCTTGGATTTTGGACATCATCAATGCTGGGAAGATTATAAACCTGTGAAGCTGAGACTGCTAATGCGCTAGCGCCGATAGCATTCTTAAGAATTCTACTTCTAATGAACCCAAGCTTCTTGTTTTTGTTGAAGTTTATTCCGCCGCCGTACACTCTAGCTTTGTATGTGTTAAAATTGTAAACCTTGGTAAATACTCTTCTTGGGTATTTTTTTGTTCTGTACGCGGTACCGCCCTTTTCTGTAACAGAGCCAATGCCAGATGAGGAAATATGCGTGGTGATCCTGTCCCTAATTACATTTCTATCCCTGTCCAGTACTGTGTTTGAAGAGCGCAACTTCGCGTGATTGCGGGATGCTCGTTCTCCCCACCAAAGAGCATTCTTGTTTTCAGGGGTTGAACCGCCTGTGAATGACGTTGGGAAAGTGGCTGATGTATTGGCATTCCAGTTGCTATAATTACTGAGAGCTATTGCTTGGTTGCCATCCTCACCTTTGACATCTTGAGTCAGAAGAACCTCTCCTGTTGCTTCTCCGCCAGTTGTTGCGGTAATCTTAAGAGCCGAAGCGTTAACCTTGCTGATAAGTATAGCTGACATTCCTGCCGCATTATTAGTAGCTGGATCCATCTCTGTGTTGGATCCTGCTCCACCGTCGCCGTCGTTATCAACTTCGAACACCACCGAAGTGCCTTCTGTATCTGTCAATGTTATCGTGGTGGCTTCGTTTGGCTTATCTGTGAATGTCCAAGTCGCAGTTGCGGCAGTATCGGGAACTGGCGCATGGCCATGCTCCCAATCGTAAAGCATTTCTGAAATACCGAAAAGGCGAGCTTCTGGATCTTCTGCTTTGAATTCAATTGTAGGGAACTTACTCCAATACTTATTTCTCTCAAGGACATGACTCTCTATCATCGTCTGCACATCATCAGATATATTAGCAGACGCTGGCACTAACTGACGGATGAACTCTGCTATCGATGAGTCAATCCACTTATAGTAGTCAATATATTTATCAAGCCGAGGGGTGCTGCCAACCCTATCAAAGAAAAGCTGTTTCAGTTTTTCAATATCTTTATATTGAGGGCGGTACCGGTTCACGGGCTCGCCAATAAGATTGTTAAAGTCAACAATGCTTCCGAAGAAATTCAGCATTTCTTCGGATATTGTACGATACATACTTTTTTCTATAGAATAGAAGTAATCAGACACTCTATCTTCAGTGCTAAAATCTTTTGCTTCATCCACTTCTCTCGTGATTTGAATCATATCATTCGTATCAACAGATTCAGGAGGCTGTAGTCTTGAGGCTCCGACATAATTAAAATCTATGGCATTTAGATCTCCACTTTCGGGAGGCAGGAAGAAATCGCCCTTACCAGAATGTTGTTTCTTTGTTATGTTTCCGAGCCAACTGTACCCCCAGCCTGCGCCGGCCCTACTTGTCAAGTCTGAAGAGCCGGAGGATATGTCGTTAACATAGAAATTTGAATCCGCGGCAGATGGATCAGCTGCGTCAGATGATGCCGAAATAACATTACCGAAATCCCAGTGCAAGGCTAATGTATCAATGTGCGGAACAAACGAACCGGTATTGGGGCCGGCTATCGTCTTCTGCCCTAAGTATGGACTTCGATATGGGTGCTCAACGCCATAGTTTCTTGGATCTTTAGCGTGAGCAATAATGGAGCTGGTTGGCAAATAAGATGCCCAGTAACGAACGCCAGATATTTTTGCATCACTTCTTTGGAGAACGCCGCCAGTAAAATCTGTACGGTGACAACCAACATACATTCTTTTATGAGCGCGCATGAATTTTTCTGCGGATGCGGATCCAAGCGCTTGTGTTTTATAAAAGGAGTCTTCAACGACTCCCCCTCTAACATTTGCTCCAAAGAATTCTAATTTATAGGCATTTGCGGAGGAACCTGTTACAAGATTTGTTATACCATAATTTTCTGGACTTATCGAAACAGAAAGGTTCCACTTCTCATTGTCGTACACCCCTTTAAACAGGCTCGTCGTCATTTCTGATATTGGGAATGGGATGGAGGAGCTTAGGGAGAAGTATCCATCAGCAGATTCACGACTTGGTTTAACCAAGTATACTTGGAAGTTTGCGCTATCATCCTCGCCGCCGGTAAGCTTGTTACTTGTAAGTGCGCCTTCATTGACAAGAACTGTGCCAACTGTGTCTGTAATTGTGATATCATTTCCAGCGGTACCAGCGTTGGCGGCAGCTAGACTAGCATACGATTCTGTACTCGTTACGCCGGCATATGCTGTTAGCCCCTTAATACCAACTGTGGAGCCGTTCGTGATGCCAGAGCCAAACTTCACTTTTGAGGTGTCAGAAGTGCCGTTAATGGCAAGTTTTAAATTTGTGATTTTATTGAGGTCATTACCAGTTAGGTGCCAATGAATTTGATTTGCACTTGGCGTACTTCCCATAGATGTTCGTGCTACAACTGTAGCAGTGACACCCAATCCGCCGGCGGCTGTAGGCACAAGAACTGTGAACGCATCGTTGTGGTTCACGGTTCCGCCTGTTATTTTAAGCGCATCTACTGCTTCTGCGCTGACGGTACCAGCCCAACCCGTAGCTGCTGGTGTTTCGCCCCTTGCCGAGTGCATACCGAAAATAGAGCCGCTTTGGAAGGGCGTGTCGAAATAAAACGAATTGCGTACATCCGGCTTCAGTGGGAATATTGCCTCGCACTCTGCCGTAAAGCCTAAGTGAGATTCTGCCCTCTCAAGGCTGCCAGAAGAGCTTCCAGATATAAAGCCTACAGTATTTGAATTGTCGGGATCAGCATATTGATACACAGTCGAACTAAACTTGTCCGGATCGTTAAAGTTTACGTACCTTTTCTTTACCACTGTTTCTCTATAGCTGTCTCTCAGATCATAATCAGCATTATTGGCATAAAGATTTAGCCTGATTACATCTTCGTCGATTCCGAAACAATGAAGTAAGTTTCTTATAGATTTTGTTGTACCTTTTGTTTTAAAGATGTAGGTAAGGTTATTATATATATTTTGATAAATTAGATTCTTGACATCATCAATGTCTTCTTTAAAATTGCGATCTTCGTCGCGTTGCAACATCCGGTTTAAAACATTTGCATCAACAAATAAATCTGGTGTCGATATGCCTAAGTTTGAAATTAATTTGGAGGCGAAAGGGTATGGCTTATGACTTGATGACATATATCCTGGTGATTTGATTCTTGGCAACTGATCAATCATAAGGTGCATGTTGTCGAAATAAGAACCAATTAGTTGAATCATGTTGTCTAGAGTTCCGTCACCAGATACTTCGTCATCCTCTGCTATCCAATGCGGCAGTGACGTCAATAGAGATGAGTTGTTTTGACTATCCCAGTCAGAACCTGTAATCGCTAATGATGAACTCAGGCTAGAAACCAGTGAGTGACCGGAGTATATGATGGGATCTTCAAATTCCTTGTCAGCAGCAGAAGCCTCTACAATCGCAGAGCCTGTATTTCTAGAAGCTGAGCCAGGGTACCCTACCCATTGTCCATTAGATATCCTTCCCGAATAGTCTAAAACTACCGAGTCTGTTGTTGGGTTACCAATTATACCTTCATTAAATTTATAGTAAGCGCCAAGAGTCGCATTTGCTATATCTGTATTCGAGCCGCCGCGTACTTGCGTGAACCAATTCCTTCCAATGTCTTTGTGGCTTCTAGCTTCTTTCCAGAACCTAAACTCATCCATCGATGCGGATAGTTTTCCCCACCCCTGAGTTGGTAGAGTATACGCACCGGAGGGCGCTGTACGGAGGGCGCCAATATTTGCGGTAAGAGATCCGGTTATCTCCTTAAGAGTGGCTGAGCCAGTGCCTACGGTATGATTAAGATTACCGTTAACAAATAATCTGACTTGTTGTTTTGAGCCGGAATTCGCGACAGTGATTGCATAGTGATTCCAGTCTTCCATGGATCCAGTCGTAATCGTACTATCGCCTATGGGAGTATTGTAAAATCCTCCACCAGAGGTGTTGGCATGACTGCCAGACAATAAAGTAACTCGAAATGGTGAACCTGTAGCGGTGCCCGTTAATTCAACCCTGAACCTACCATAGTTGCCTGCTGACTTTGCGGCGCCATTCCAGAGATCAAAGATTACCTCTTTTTGCGTATTAGCTAGGCTCCAAGCCGGCTTCTTTAACCAGAATTCTACCGTGACGCCGTTGTCGACATTTGTCCTTAAATTTGAAGCTCTACTTCCTAGTCTGCCGCTTGGCAATGCCTTGTTTGTTGAATAAATATTAGTATCATAATAGTTCGAACCAGTAAATGTCGTTGCCAGACTTCCCACTGGCATGCCTCCAGAAGCAGTGTGCGGGCCGCCTGTGATCCTGATGTACTCATAGGAAGCAGTAGCGGGGGCGCCGTAGCCGCCAAGAGCATTTGTTTCGTATGACTGCAAGGTACCGAAGCTACTTCCAAGTATTGCATAGCCATTGGTTCGTGGATATTTCTCTTCCAAAACCCATTTGGCAACATTTCCAGCATCATTTAAGAATTTTTGCTGTTCAGCTTCAGAACCATCGTATGGCCACTGGTTTACTATGAGATGCATGGCATCCATGTAATATTTCTCGGCAGAGGCGTACATAGCAAAATTTGATGCAGTTGCCCAGTTAATATTAGGAACTACAGCGTCTTTCTGATGCTGTCTTTCCTTAATCTGATCAGCAGATTCCGCATCGGCAGTACCTAGTTTATCTAGATCTTTGCTCGTAATTATACCTTTTGGGTTTTGAAAAAATTCTCTAGCAGACATTAATCACCTAGTCCTCAACATCTTCTACTCTAAATTTAAATGTTTCTGGTTGCTCTACCCACTGATTGACTGCACCGTTGTAGTATGCGAATTTCAGGCCATATGCATAGCCGCCCTCAAGGACAGACATGTCTAAATCTAAGTAATTTCCAGAAACATCATATGATAGTAATGTATGCAAAGTAGATCCTGTTCCGTATGGTATTGCTTCTAAATTGTCAATAACCCTATGTACTCTGAAAGAAGCACTTTCAATTGTAGTATTTAAGATAGCGGTAGACGCTTTAGTATAAATAGTTGGACTCCAATCTTTTTCTCGTATGAACAGCCTAAATCTGGAGCTGCTTTCTCTTCTGTTGTATTCGGGCCGGAGGTTTGTTATAGAAGTAACATGAGTCGGATCCGGGTTGTAATTGCTGGCTTTAAGCCTAGTTGCGGTGAAGGAGCCTGTATGGTATTCTGTTGTCGTTTTCCACCACACATCATAATATGTCTGCGGGGCGGCAGAAGAAGATGTCAAGCAGAAACTAGCGCTATATATTCCAGTGGATACATATCCACCAGTCATAGCAGTCTTAGATGTGTCATCGACATGCGTGCCGTCTTTGTGGAGCTCCAATTTATCGCCGGATGGCTCAGTATCATCAGATGAGCCAGAAAATAGGCTAGCATATACCACTCCTGTTCCAAGATCTGGTACATTTCTTAACTGTCCTCTGAAATAATTATAGAAATATATTGTATTAATATTTTCATCTGCTGTCATTAAAGAGCTACTGAAATAGATATTTCCCCTTTCATCTTTTGTTCTAGAGTCCCATCTTGCTTCGATGTATGGGCGCTTAAAGAAATATTCACTTGTTCTGCCGAAAAACTTTTTAGTATAATATGAATTTGTTGAGCCTGTCAAGTTGGTGGAAGCAGATGCCTCGCTGCTGGCTGTTAGCATCACACCAATTCCATAATCACCAATCGGAGTGCCGTCTATCCATTCCTCAACTAGATGAGTAACATCAAGCTCGATATTTTCAGTACCTTTCTCAAAATAGACATTGTAATTGGAGCCTGTAAGATAATCTCCTCCCTCGTTAGCCCAAGGACCAACCCCACCAGACCACTGGCTGGCAATCGTCACAACGCTATCGTCGACTGAAGTCCCAGATAAAGCGGCGGTATTGTTGCCTGCCAATCCCGCTGTGTCCGCCGTCAAAGTGACTGTGGCATCGGAAACTGTGGCTGTAATATTTAATGTTGCTGCATTTACTGCCGCAGCGATGTTAGTAGCAAATTGGTTTGCGTTACTATTTGCGTTCCCAAATGCTATTTTGGTTGCTGTGGATGTGGTGAGACTATTATCAATTGTAAATGTAACAGCAGTACCAGCAGCATCTGTAACGACAAGTGTTCGCGTGTTGACTTGACCGGCGGTTTTGCTTAAGGCTGTTATTGTCGCAGTGGCAGCAGAAGTGGCGCCGTTGGCTGTTATCCAGTTTGAGCCGTCATTGTTGTTGACAAGATCTTTATACTCGAACATGTCCATACCTGTTCCTTCTTGCCACGAGGCTGATACCGGCTTTACGCTAAGATAGAAATTGCGCGGTGTCGCTTGAGAGTGAGGCGCATTAAATATTTTTAAAAAGAAGCTCACAGATCCAGAAGCAGGTATAGTTGTCGCTGTCCTGTCTGATTCTATGGAATTTGTACCCGTCACTGGGAACTTTATAAGGAATCTGGATAGCTCGGAGCTGCTGGCAGCGTTTGAAACTGATGCTGTTGCTGATTGTCCATATATAGAAAACACTTCCAAAATATCAGCGGCGCCCATGTTGGAGCCGGTTGCCCTTATGGTTAAATTTTCAAGATAAGCATTAGTAATTGTGTTGTCTGAGGTTGCCCAATATCTTTTTATTGCCATTACATTACCGTCCCTTTGATATCAGAATCAGGAAATTTGATTTCAAACGCCACATTGTGTGGCATTATTATATATCTTCCATCTGGAGATGTGCTTGCTTTAATATCAAATCTAAAGTCAGAATAATTTCCTCCAACATTCTGGATTACCTTAACTCTTTTGACATCCGAAACACCTTCAATCTTATTTAAAATATTTTGGATTTCCGAGATATAAAATGGCTCCCCAATATATGTTGGGTTCGCATATTTTGCTTTGATTGCGTCCTGAGTTGCCTGAAGAACATCATACTTATTCGAATCATGTGTTGCAACAACGGAGTATTCAATTTGTATATTTATAATCTTCGCGTCGATGATGTCGATTGTGTCGTTCATCATCTTATATTGGTTCAGCCATGTTTTAAGATTGTTTTTTACAGTGTTGTTTGCCGAAGCTAGATGACCGCTGCTATCTTCTCCCAAGACATAAAGATTCAGATTTCTTTTTATTGAGTCCAAATCACGGACAATTTTACATCTCCTGACGGCGCCGTATCTTTCTGGCATAGCATAGGTGACAGCTTCATAGTCTTTCTGTGTAACTGCTCTGTTTTGTGTAGCAAAGTGATCTAAAGTTCTCCTCTTAAGTTCTTCCGTTGTTGGTAAAGAGACATCACCGATGATTGGCTCTTCATTATATACCTCGAAAGAGTTAACAACATCTTTTCTCTTTTCCTTTGTAAGAACCAGTGGATTTGCAAACTCTACTAAAGTATTTGAAACCTTAGTTATAGACCCAACAGATGCGTTAGCATTGGCAGCGGTGACTGTTCGGTATGTTATGGAGATATTAGTGTTTGATGGTGCGACACCAAACTTATCTGTGTTCAACAGTTTGGCAGGATCAAAAGAGGTGTCCGTTATATAATCTCTACCAAACATGTCAAGAACAACATTGGTTGGCTCTGCTACAGAAGAGCCTGTAAGCTCAGATTCTGAACCAAAGCCGAATTGCAAGAAAGTGCTGTTTCGTTCTCTTTCTACTACAAATCTTCGTGGTACCACAAAAGGCTTCAGTATAGAAGGAACCCCATCAGAGGAGGCTTCTGAGTTTACAATATCTTTATAGACTACATTTTGTGATAAATAATCTACTTCATAATATTGGTGCCCTTCCTCATCAACAATTTTCAAAATTTCTGCGATATTAGATGCGGGCACCTTAACCTTTAAGAATCTTTCGTGACCGCCGACAGTAACTGTCTTTTGCCCCATTTTTCCAGATATAACTCTTGCGTATGCTTTTATTGCATAATGTGTTGGCATGCCAGTATCAGAATTTGTTCTTGCCACAACATGAGTATGTTTAAACGAGTCAAAGTACATGTCCTCAACTAACAAAAAAGATGCACCATTGTCGCCGGAAAAGGAAGAACCCCTACGCAGAGTTGGTAAATAATTAGGATCGATTCCCATACCGCTAGTAGTGGCAGGCACTATTGAATAAATGGCGACGACGCCGTGAGTTGAAGGGACGCCTCGGAATTTGAAGCCCAGTTGTCGGGCATGCCTAAGAACATTGTTATATTCTAGGGCTGTATCCATAAATGATTCATTAGCTGCATAATCTAAATAAAATGACAATACATCGCCGGTATAAGCGACAGTATCAAGCATCAGAGATCCGAAGGATGCTTCGCTAAAATCCTTGTATGTATCTGGATAATAAATCTTTGCCTGATCAATCAATTCGTTTTTGATTGAAGAGAAATCTCGACTAAGATAGTTTATCTTTCTTGTATGTTTTTTATCTCTTGCCATTAATAACTTTAACTCCTAATCTAGAAACTTAATTCCAATGCTGCATTTGCGCCGGTTGGGACGACAGTAAACCTAATCGATATTCCAAGAAAGTTTGGATCCATATTCTCGTATAAAGATATGTTGCCGGCAGGCTGGTTGCCTAGGCTAGTGAATTCGACGGACGATATCTTGATGTATGAGAGGTATTTTTTTGCTTGGCTCATTATTTTTGACTGTATTCTGCCCTTTGTTTTTTGATTTAACGGTTCGAACAAAAATTTCTTTATTCCGACACCAAAATTTGGATCCATGATGCGTTCGCCGGGTGCTGTCAAAATAAGCATTTTTAAGTTCTGCTTCGCGACTGACTCGATGTCAGTCAGCATGCCGAACCCATATACGCCATCTTTAACAAATGGCAATCTCGCTCCATATCCTGACATATAGTTTTACCTCTCCTCTTTCTAAAAATCTGAGCCGCTTTTTTTAACGGCATTGCCTGCTCCCTGCACAATATCGTTTAAGCTTTGGGAAGCTTGGCTCGCGTTGGCATGCTTGCTTAAAAATTGAGCCTTTTGTTCCGCGAAATTGCTAATCACTTCTTTGCCACCATTAACACTTTCCTTCCATGCTTCGAAGACGTCGGTTCCGCTACCTGCTTGTTCGGCATCACTAAGCTTCTGCACAGCTTGTTCCAAAGTTGAAGTCAGCGCATCAGAGCCTACTCCTTGCAAGTCTTGAGCGCGCTCTACGACATCAGACATTGTTCCTCCGGAGTCGACAAGACTTTTTAATTCCTGCGCGCTGCTGACGCATGTATCACAACCAGCGTCTGCGGCTATCTGCATTGCAGACTCAATTACATGCTTCATTTCTGATACTTTGTCCGCGACTTGATCCATATTTTGTGCTGCCTCTCCTGCTTGGGGTAGCAATTCGAGAATCTCGTAGCATGAAAAATAAACTGCTGCCGCGGTGGCAACAAGTACTAAGCCGGCTATAATGTATTTCCCGTATTTTTGCATAAACGGATGTTTCATAAATTTAGAAACCATACCTTCATTAACAGAGCCGGAGCCCATGGCGCGTTTAACCCAATTAAGAGCCTTTTGTATTGTCGCGGTATTGGTGGCGCTTGTAACCATTTTTATTAAAGGCTTGATTATTTTATTATACAGGAAAAGTGCTAGCTTCATTAAAACATTTTTGCCCGCTTGAGTGACTTTCTCTGCTCCTTTTTTCAAAGCGCCGGCGGCTTTACTCAAGACTCCAGCTTCTTCAAGTATTTTTAACTCATAATCTAATGACGTTTCCCAAGCTTCATACAGCTTTTGCTCAGTAAGTTTGCCGGCAATCATTCTCTCATGCAGGCGATTAAAGGACATGCTATCATTTGGCTCTGGCTGGCTTTGCTCGAACAAGTATACTTTGTCGTCTTCTTCGTTTTCTACCAACTGGACGAATGAGTTCCAATTCTCCAAAATTAATTTTAAATCGTTATTGTTATTCATACCTTTTCCACCTCTTTCTATAAATAGAAGCAATATCCATTTATAACCCTAACATTAGTTTCCATCTTTATCAAATGGACTAGATCTACTTCTACGACGCATGAACCAACTTACATCCTGTTCCGGTACCAGCCCGAAAGAGTCTCTCATGTTTTCTGAGAAGTTGGTTTGGACATCATGAGAGTCCTCATCAGTAAAGGAAAACTCTCTTGATTTCCACATGGCTTTGAACAGTCTACGGCATTGCTCCTTAGACTTTAGAAATGTTTTATTCTGATCCCAATTATCAAATTTGGGGGAGCCTGCAAATGAGCCAATATCTTTTCTGTCATCAAGAGATTCCCAATTATCATTTTCTCCGATAGAAGGCACAAACCCTCTAGCTGTATATACCGCCAATAAGCCCTGAAGCTTTTCAAGTGGGAAAACATATTCAAGCAAAAGCTCAAGTCTTGGCTCTTTTGCAAGAAGCTCTGCCATACAGTTGACATCGTAAGAGTCAGCGGCAGCATTGAAGCCATAGTCATCAATCGCCATATCAAGAGCATCGATCTCTGTTGAAGCCAAGGGGATGAGTAACATATCATAACTAGAGGTTACAGCTTCTCCTGGCTCCTCTTGGTATTTGCCGGCGAGGATCGCAGCTGCAAGCTCCTCTATCGTTGCACCTTCATCCTCCGGCAGAACGATATTACCACCATAATCTATAGTCCCAGGATCTTGAGCCGTTACCAGTGCCGACAGCGGCGAATAAGTCCTGTCCCTAATAGCATTAATGTTGGCACTATTCAAGCTTGAATCAGCGGCTTTTACAGCATCTGAAAGACTTTCGGGCAGTGCGTATGATAGTCTAAGTCCATACCGAACACCAACAGAGCCTTCTAGCTCATCATTATCATTAAGAGACAAGTCTCCAAAATACTCAGATAATGGAACTGAGGTGTCTATGCTTGGATTGTCGATCAGCGAGTCCAGAAAACCTTGCCAATCAGAAAGAGAAGTTACTCCTCTTGTATGTTCCGATCTGTTAAGTATTTCTTCCGGTATGGCGCCCGCTACCATGGGTATACCGGGGCTAGCTTCGGCGATGTCTTCTATTACAACATATTTCTCCAAGAAAAAGAAGCCGGCTTCCAAGTCTTTCGGATCTATGGTGCCCAATTGATTTAGTGTGCTCCCTAATTCATACGCGTCTGCCATGGCAACGACTGCCACAGTAGGCCCAACATCCATTACCGTAGGAGTGGTGATAGTACGAAGTTCTTCCGGCAAATCAATATCCAAACTACTCCCCAGACACATACCACTGGTACCCAGAAAATATTTCTTAAGATTGTCTATCGAAGGGTTGATACCTATTGGCGATAATGTTTCTTTAGCAGAGTCTGCCATGAATTCTAATTGCTCCTGTACTAGAGCAGAGAATATTGTTGTGGCGTCTACTTCTGTTTGTTGAATTCCTTGTAGCACCTTTAGTTGTCTATACTCTTTGAGGTTCGTGGAGGCATCAATCTTGTCTCCCAATATTTTTTCGTTCGCATCTTGAGCTGCCTTAAAATCGTTTTCTGACGGGAAGTTGACTTCATAGCAAATTTGAAAATTATTTAGTGCGTCGAGAGCTAGCTGGGTTGCGACTGTAGCTACTATTTCTCCAGCATCAATTCTTCTGCCATAAATTTGTGCCGCCTGCTCTAGCATGGCGTACCAATATTTTTGATCCCTAAAGAGCCCAAGTCTTATAGTATTATTCTTTATGTCTTCTGACATCTTTGCTGTGATATAATCTGCAAATATCGCCCCTGCGGTTGGCAGAGCAAACTTACCGAACACAGGCAAAGCTTTTATAAATTCTTCAGAAACATATATTCTTATCAAAGCAGAGATGACTCCTTCGATGTTGGACGCGGCGGTTCTATCAAGTATTCTAGCATAAGGAAGTTCCTTAACAGAATCTTGATCTTGTGATAGTCTGGGATCGTCAGCTAAGTTGTCAAAAACTTTACTAACTCTGTCGGTAATATCAGCAAAAGTGATTAACTTTTGAGGCTGCGGGTCTTTGCCGGCTACTTCTGGCACTAACGCTTGTAGTATGCCTGTCCAGCCGGTTGGAGCCGGTGGCGATACATAATATGGTGGGCGCATGTAATTGCCCCCATGTACCTGTGGATCCAGGTAAGTAACTCTTGGGTGTGGAATCTCTAGAATTTCTCCGGTGCCTTCATCGACGCGGGCACTGGTGCCTAACGGTCCAATGTCTTTCTTAGCCTTCAACGCCTCAAGATATGTTGTGCCAATACCCAATCCGTCCAAACTGGAGCCATAGAGCTTATCTTTTGCGTTGTTTCCCACGGCGGCGTCTGGCTCTAGATAGATAACATCATTATTGGTTATCGGCGCGGGCGACCCACCATGTGTCCAAAGAATTTCATCATCGGCTATACTGCTAGCGAAATATGCGAGCGCTCTATTCATAATATTATCCCAAAACTCAATTGAGCCGCCAAAATGGACGCCAATTGCCTCAATAGCTTCCTCATTGCACTCGGATTGACGCAAGGATTCCATGAGTATCTGCCCAAAGCATTCAATCTGCGGGGAGAACTTTGCGCCGGACAAGTCGTATTTCGACTTTTCGATGCTAGCAGCCGACGACAATGTGCCTTTAGATGTAAATGTCATCACTGCCTCAGAGTCTTCCAGCGTTGCCGCCCCCCCAAAGGCTGACCTCTGGTACCTATCAACTATTTTAAGCTGGGACACATCATCTACGTTAACAACTGGCGCTCCCCCCTCATAAGTGTATGTCCAATATTCAAAATTGATATCAAATCCGTATTTATATTCGTCACCATCTCCAGAGCCGTCTTGATTGTTGTCTCTGAATTCTAATACCAGATCTGGCTCTTTCGAAGGTATTGTTCCCATTGCCATCAATTCATCTTCGGTTATTCCTAAAGGTTCATAGAGGGCAGAGAAGTCATCAACATAATCTGTGTTGGTAGCAATGCTAGTGTCCCTTAAGTTAACCAATTCGTTTCTTAAGTGACTAGCCACTCCGATCGGGAGCATCCCTACTGCTTTAAAGCCAGGGCCCGCGGGGATGGGAATCTTCGCGAATGTTTGTAATACGCCCAGTAATCCGCTATGTGTTTGATCCTCTGTATGCACATATGTCGGAGAGAAAATAGAGCCAACTCGGCTATTGTGCCTCGTATATGGCATGGCAAGAGTGTCGGAAAGGAGCATGTTCGCGAAACCCCTTCGGCCGAGTAGGTCTGAAACGTGTGCTGCCTCTATTCCGCCGAACAGAGTATTGGTGGCAGATGATAAGACTTGAGCTAGCTCTTTGGGCTCCCTTGGCAAAAGAGCAGTACCAGCTTCTTGAGGATCGGGACAATCGGGGCAATCTGGATCTGGCGGTCCAGCCATTAAAGGAGGAAGAGCATCTTGTAAGAACTGTCCTGGGCCTTTTTGCAGTATATTCGATACAGCATTAAAATCTTCTTTTATTCTGTCTCGCAGCTTGTTCCACTGCTCTTCTATCTGCTCATCAGTTACTGTATCGCCTGATATGTCCGCGTTATGTTTTAATAGCGCTGCTCTTGCGTTCCTCCAGTTTTCTAAATCTTGAGTAGAAGAACAGATTGTTGGGCTTGATGGCTTCGGCTTAAGTCGGGGACGAACTCTTTCTCTCAAGTCACTTTTAAAATTGCTGGGAAGGAGCGAGCCCACATTTCTGAACACAGATGCAATCTGCGCTTTATTTGCAAAGCTGGATTTATATGCTGGATTCTCAATCTCTATAATTTCTTGAACTAGACTCAAAGAGTCAGGAGTTGGGTTGCCCAAGATTAAGTCTGCCATCTCCTCTTCTGTCAAGACAGCGGATATGTCAACTACCAAAGAGTTTAATCCGTCAGCACTAGAGAGTTCGCCAGCTGTCGATGCATCTGTAACCCCAAGAGATGCCATTAATCCATTTAGTGTGTCTTCCACTTCTTCGTCTGTTGCGTCGGCGGCGCAGAAAGATTTTTTAACCATATCATATAGGTCTGCCTGCTCTCCGGACATCAAAGCGGCGGATTCGTTGGCAGCTGTTGCTAAAAGTTTGTTGAGGGCGCTATATAATAGTTCAAGTATTTTTATCATTAAAGCTTTTAAGGCAGCTAAAAGTACCTGTTCAATTGTATATTTCGCAAGTACAATAACATATTTAAAATAATCTTTTATATTAGGCAAAAAAGCCACAGGATTTCTCATATCAGGTAGGGTTATAGAAATAGTATTTCTACCGAAGTCCAGATCCAAAGACTTAATATTATCCATGATACTAGGACCGAATGGCGGTGGGATTGGGCTTTCTACCGTAGCAATAATGTTTGCCAATACTTGTGCGCCGGGTAGCTTATTTAGTGCACCAAGTACATTCCCAAAACCATTCACCGAGTAATATGATAGAAGAGCAGAGACATACGTCCCAAAAACGACATCTGGCATCGTAAAGCCGGATGAAACGCCGCCGATACTAGGGGCTAGCCCATAATTGCTGACGCCAGAGGAGCTTGAAGAGCCACCGAAACCATTGTCCTCTGATTGTGTGGTGGTAGAAACTGGCGGGATTGTCGACAGTGCTTCCTGAATTCTATCGATAATTTCATTTACCTCTGAATCGCTTGGTATTGTAACGTTATCAGTATATGAGTTGTCCGTCATGTCGCTTGTTGACAATGCAGAATCTAATTGTGTAGTGCTACTTCCTTTTGGCAGGGCATCGAGGGCTGCCTGAATTCCACCAAAAGATTCTAGAGCGGATTGCATGCTGGCGGTGTCCAAGCAGTCTACATCCATCGTACTAAGTGCGTTAAGTATCGCTTCAGCAACAATGAGGTTCTCTCCAAAAACTCCCAGCGATATCGTCTTAAGTTGAGAAGTCAATGATTTTGTTTGCGCAACAATGTCCCATGGTGCTATAATTTCCTCTCCCAGTTGCGCAGTTATTTCTGCCATGATGGTGTCTATTTCAGCTGCTGGTAGAGATGCCCAAAGCTTTCCGAAGGATGTCATATCCATAGAATTTATTGCAGCGGTGCAAGCTTGCTCTATTAGTTCTTCAAAATCCAATCCAATACTAAGACTTTCTAAACATGAACTTAATAAATTGAACAATCCAGAAATTTTTAAGTTATCAAATATTTCTGTAAACAATTCTTTAATACTTGTAACTTCTTTCATTATATCCGGGAGCTTTGCAAAAAAATCTGAATTATCAAAGTCTTCATTAAATAAAGCCTCGTCCTGCAATTGCTCCAGAAGCGCCGTATCATTGATGTTTGCCAAAATTTCTTCGCGCTGATCCGGAGTCATGCTTAGACTTTGATCATAAAGATAAGTTAACGCGTCTGGAAGGCTGACGAGATTATCAAACAGACTGCCAAAAACATCGCCAGTATTTAAATTGTCGAGGGCGGGACTCAGTAGGCTCTCTTCTAATCCTCCGGCGCCTATGCCATAATCTATTCGTACTGTAGGATAGGTATGATCTTGCACGAACTCAAGCCATGGCTTTGGACCGCCGCGAGCGTCAATGTCGTCTGACATCAAATTGATGTTGGAAATATATCCCATTGTCGTTGGGTTATTAAACGGGAATGTTTGTTGAAGAGACGATAGCTTGGCGCCATCAAAAATAATTGGATCGGAATATTTGTTCTTTGTGATGGTGACAGCTTTGAGCTCCAACGTCGCGGTAAAATCAAGGGTAACTGTCTCTGCCTGCTCTATATCCTGTGCACTGAAGAAATCCAGGAACACGGCGGCAAACTCTTTAAAATAACCATACTCATCTTGCAAGTTAAGAGGCTTATTGTCTTCAAATATTATCTTGCCGGACTCTGTTCTGCTCCACAGCCCCTGATGTCTTGAATATGAATCCAAAATATGTGCCACTTTTTCGTAAGTGTTTTTGAAACTAGACATGTTAATATCAACTGTCTTTTCTCCCGATGCAACAGTGGATGGCGCGGCATCAGAAATATCATTTAAAATATCATATGGAAGAGTTACCAATACTCTCATTTTTATACCAGGACGTTCGGAGAGGTAGTAGTCTTCCGCAACGGCTTTGTTCGCGATAGCTGCCACCGTTGAACTATCATAGGGCTTTCCATTGTTCATCAAAAATGCTGTAACGGCTGGTGCAATATATTGCTGCATGCGATTTTCAAGCTCTGATGCGCCCGTGGATGTATAATAAGTTGGATTGTCGCCATCATCCCAAGCAACCCTAGATGTTATCCAATATTGGCATGTCTTTTCGTTTAAGAATGCTTCATTTAGTCTTCTCTTTGTCCAATCTGGAACGATGGCATCCGGGTTGGGGGTGCATTCTGCTGGGCACGGAGGACAGTCGACTGTCGCTTCGGGAGCCGGCTCGGCTAGCGGATTACATTCAGTTTCTAGTTCCGAAAATGGATTTTGATATGGTAAATATTTTGAATCGCTCATGTATATATATCCCTATGTAGTCCTTACGTTTCGGCTGCATATGTACTGTAAGCCGTATGGCTCCAGAAAGTTAACTTCATAAAACATAGTGTTTACCTTTTGTGCCCAAAGAGGGCTGTGAACATCTGTCATCATGTTTACAATGTTTATTGGGCCGGCAACTAAAAGCTCTATGGATGGAAATGTCTGGATGGCTCCGACGCCGACGCCCTGATGGGTATGCAACATCAAGTTGGCGTTAAATGCTTGCTGATATATCGCAAAGTTAACAATAGAGCCTTGTAATTGATTAATCAAATCAACCATCTCTTTCATTCCTTCTACCATGTTATCGCCCATCACTAATGGCTGTAGGGTGTTAATCTCAAAATTTCCCTTTTCCATGGAAAAGTGTTTATGAGGGTTCGTATTGTTGCCAGCAATGAATTCGATTCCCGGAGCTGGCTCCGCTGGAGAGTGCCCTAGGGCATTTTTCTCGCCGCCTGCACCAGAGGAGACTCCCGTTCCTTTTCCGGTAACAATTTTGACTCCTTGCCTTCCTACTACTCGAACATCATCAGCTTTGATGCCTATGCCAGAAGTCCCTTCTTTTCTGCCTATTTTTCCAGCTTCCAAGCCGAAGTTTCTATCAATATTTGTCTTTTGGCTGATATGTATTCTGGCGGCATCACCAAAAAAGTTTGGGCCAAGGATATTGTCGGACGGGCCGCCTGATTGGGAAGAGCCTCTACCCACGACGATATCAATTGAACCTGCCTGAGTTGCGCCCTGTCCGCCGTATCCGCTAGATCTGCTGGCTGGCCGGTCTCTGCCCATAACAATCCAAGAATTATTGTTCCCCTTTATCACATGCTCGTTTTGAGTATTATCATACTTGGGCTCTGGCTCGATGACGCGCTCGTTGTTGAGCCCCAGTATTTTTGCTACTGCTTCTGGAGCTTTGGCGAGGAAATCCTCTACATCTTGCTTCCTTTCAGTCTCCATATTTTTAGTTTCATGATTTTTTGTCCGGCGTGTCATATAAGTCTACCCTAAGCATTCAGGCCGGCTGGGAGCTCGGCGCTATCAATTAATATATAAGAAAATGTTTTTACTCCCCACACCTCTTCGTGCTTTCTCGCGAGAGTCATGAATTCCTGCCAATGTCCAATATTTGCAAAAACCTGACAGCCTGCGGAGTACTTGTTAACATATCCGCTCCCACCGTTGGCAGAAGTACTTGATCGGTGTATGTTCATTCCGGTGTTACCCATCGCGAGGTTAACCTGATCATAGTTGGTATCCCAATTGGGATCCCGAAAGTGAGATTGCTGCCTGTCCCAATTGGTACCCAGAGCGTCATATTTTCCGCCATGGGGGCGGATACCATATGCGCCTTTTTCCTGAATAGAAGTTTTGTGCGTTGGTATAAATCCGGTGCCTAAGGGATTCATTGGGGCGAGAGTACCATTTGATTGCGGGTTGCCAACCAGCCATGTATGCCCCGGACGAGATGTGAAAGGCCATATTCTGAACTGGGTTACTCCATTAACTTTGTAAGTGACTGTGATAAAATCATCAAACAGATTTGTTAAGGTTGGGGGTGGCCCTGCCTCCGAGTTCTGCACACCAACGATATTTAATTGATAATCTTCTTCAAACCACGGATGGCCATTAGCCTTAATGAATGTTTCTATTACTGTCGCATCTATTGCGTTCTCAATATGCGAATAATCTGGTAGCTGCGATGCGGGCGTATATGGCGCA